>Ga0224525_1000994_pt1 | contig 11127 bp, 4 predicted proteins | sample CFST100metaG_FD_179874 | JGI IMG/M metagenome (GOLD analysis project Ga0224525, IMG submission 179874) | Peat soil microbial communities from Stordalen Mire, Sweden - C.F.S.T100 | ecosystem: Environmental > Terrestrial > Soil > Wetlands > Peat | place: Sweden: Norrbotten County, Stordalen Mire...
GCCCCCGGATTTATTCGTCCTGTAACTTCCGGATGAAGAGCACGAGACGTCATATTTAGCCCCCTCCCCGAGTATTATCAGTTTTTCAGCAATCTCCACGATATTCTTCCTCCATTCAGTGTATAAAACATCATGAACAGAGTATACGCTTTGTATGCTTTTAAATCAAGTTATTTAAGCTGTTCCCTGTAGCGCTCCCTCATCACGTTAAATATCTTTATATGTTCCGGGTTGGCGTAATCCGGATAAGTCCATTCCAGGGTCGTGTATGAATTTCCTATATACCTCAGGGTAACCTCGGCCCAGATTTGTTTTCCTATATATATCCTGTGTGTAAAATTTTTTGTTGACGCGAGGACCAGTTTTGGTTCGGATATAAGGCCCGGATCGATATTGACCCTCCTTTTGTCCGTACCCGGATAAAAGAACTTTTCTTCCATAGCATTGGTATAAAGTTTTATATCCGCAAGATCCGTGACTTTCACAAGCTCATCAAACGAGATGAATTTTCTTTTTAACCCGTCTCCCATTTCTTCACTGTAATAAGACGTATGGGAAAAAGGAAATTCCGGGCTCTGAATATCTATAATGCCGTATTTACCGGATAACACGCTCAATACATCAGTAATATCCTTTTCAGAAGAATAAAGAATCCCCATGATTAATTTTTCCGGTTTCGGTTCTCTTAATATGCCCATATCACGCCTTCCCTGTCCTTTTTATTTATTAAAATATCGCTCCGGCAGGATACTATTCTGCCGCTACAAACCGCTACAAATGCACAGCGTCACGCAAAACGAACACATCCTTATCGGTTTAAATCGTCATTAATATAATCAGCGGCTTCTTCGGGCGTCATTTTATCCATGTCGATATGTTTTGCTTCTTTATATTTTTTGAACCACGTCTCCTGCCTCTTCGCGTAGTTCCTTGTCGCCTGTTTTATCATATTGACGGCATCATTAAAAGAACATTTTCCGCCGAGATGCATGTTTATCTCTTTGTACCCTATCGCCTGAAGCGCTGTGGAATCCGCGCCGGCGCCCGATTTTAGGACAGACCTCACCTCATCGACAAGGCCCGCTTTTACCATATCTTCAACCCTCGCATCAAGGCTATTATAGAGTTTTTCCCTGTCAACAACGGTAATGTACATTCTGTAAGTATCCCTGTACGCCGTTTCCGGAGTATTTTTCTTCAGCTCCGAAAGTTTTACCCCGTTAGCCTCGATAAGCTCCAGGGCGCGCAAAACCCTTCTGCTGTTCTTCAGGTCCGTTACCGCTGCCGCTTCCGGGTCCAAAGCCCTCAACTTTTCCGACATGAACTCAAGGCCCATGCTGTCAGCCTCTTCCCTTAATCTTTTTCTTAAATCGTCAGAAGGCTCTTCTGCCTTCATAATGCCTTTTATTACCGCGTTTATATAAAACCCGGTCCCCCCGGCCATTATAGGGACCTTTCCTGCCGCCTTTATGCCGTCCATTACCGTCCCGGCCATGTCCTTATATCTGCTCGCAGAAAAATTCTCACGCGGATCCGCGACGTCTATCATGTGATGCGGTATACCCTGCCTTAAGGCAGCCGGTATTTTATAGGTTCCTATGTCCATTTTTCTGTAAACCTGCATGGAATCCGCGGATACTATTTCTCCATTGATCAGTTTAGCAAGTTCTACAGCCACCGACGATTTTCCCGTCCCTGTGGCCCCGCCGATAACTATGAACATAATAACTCCTTTGTTTACAGCCTTCTCTTGAACATCTTTTCTATTTCCTCAAATGGGACCTTTATAATAGGCGGCCTGCCGTGCGGGCAGCTGTGCGGGTCTTTCAGCCTGAAATAGTTGTTTAAAAGCTCCTCTATCTCGGCATCTTTCAGCTCATCGCCGGCTTTCACCGCCGCCCTGCATGCCATGGTCGATGTAAGGCGTTTAAAGACCTCTTTTTCATCGGCCTTATCCTTTTCCCTCAGGAGCCCTATCATTTCATTTACGAACGGCGCCGCAGCTTTCTGCCTTATTATGACAGGATGCGCCGATATCTTATATTCTGTTTCCCCGAATTCATCAAGAAAAAAACCGAGTTTGTTAAACGCTTCTTTATTTGCCTCAATTATTTTTTTATCGGACGGCGTGACTTCAATGACCTCCGGTATCAGCATTTCCTGTACCTTCATGCAGCCTTTCTCTATATCATCGACTATCTTTTCATAAAGCGTTTTTTCATGCGCCGCGTGCTGGTCTATTATCACGAGGTTTCCGTCGTCCTCGCCCACTATGTATGTTTTATGCACCTGCCCGAGCGCCTTCATGTCCATGTAGGAGCGTTCCTGCGGGGCATCAGGCGTATTTATTTTTGACTTTTTTACCTCAATATTCGGCCTGTCAAAAAGCATGCTGCTTTCATTTGCAAAGAACTGCTGCATGGAATCCTGCGCTCCATGAATTATATCAGTCCCGGTCTGATAGATAGGCGCGTATGACGCTCCCATACCTGCGCTTACCTCCGGCGTCAGGTTGTTATTTTTAAGGCTGTCTTCAACGGCTTTTTTTATCCCGTTAAATACCGTTCTTTCTTCTTTAAACTTTACTTCAGCTTTGGTGGGATGCACGTTCACATCAACCATGGAAGGGTTGATGTCGATGAACACATATGAATACGGGTATTTACCCTTCATAAGCAGTGTTCCGTAACCTTCATGGACAGCATATGACAGGCTCCTGCTCTGTATATTTCTGTTATTTACAAAAAGATACTGTGAGTTCCTGTTGTTTTTTGTAACGGATGGTTTGGCGGCATAACCGTACACTTTCACATTATCAGAGAACCAGCTTATCTCAAGCAGCGCGTCGGATACTTCCCTGCCGTCTATCATCCTTATACGGTCCTTTAGAAGGCTTCCCGCCGGAAAAAATACAGCCTCCCTCCCGTCTATTATAAGCCTAATGGAAAGATTTTCCCTGGAAAATCCCTCATATATTACCGTGTCTATGATATGCGCTTCTTCCGTGTAATCCGACTTAAGAAATTTCAGCCTGGCGGGCGTATTATAAAAAAGATCCTTTACGCTTATGACCGTCCCTTTATTTGAAGCCTTCGGGCCCTCATCTTTAATTTTTCCGCCTTCGATAATTATATACGAACCCGAAGTCCCTGTGCCGTCATTTGTATATGCCTCAATTCTGGCAACCGAGGCGATGGATGCCAGCGCCTCGCCCCTGAACCCGAGGGTTTCTATATAATTCAGGTCCGCTATTGACCTTATCTTGCTCGTCGCGTGGCGCAGGAAAGCAGTTTCAAGGTCCTCTTTATCCATGCCGCATCCATCGTCCCTTATTTCAATGAGCTTTTTACCCGCGCCTTCAATTGTTATTGTGATATTGCGGGCACCGGAATCAATGGAATTTTCCAGAAGTTCTTTGACGCATGAAGCGGGTCTTGCTATCACCTCTCCCGCGGCTATCTGATTTGCCACATTATCCTGAAGGACCTCTATTTTTGCCATAATGCCTCTTTTATTTAACGACCGCCACTTTCGCGGTAACTTTTATATTTGCGGTCTCAAGGTTTATTATATATACGCCGGACGCTACCCTCTCACCGTTCTGGTTCTTTCCATCCCATATTATATCCTGACTTTCGTATGGATTCAGAGTCTGCCCGGAGCCTGTCACATTCGTAACTTTCTGTGAGGCAATTTCCTTAACAAAATCACCGCTGAGAGTATATATCCTGACCTTTACCGCGCCGTTCTGTATCACAAAAAAACGCAATGTAAGCGTTTCTCCCTGGGCCGTATTTATCAGGTTCTTAAATACCCTTAATTTATTTACAGCTTTGGGAAGCGAAATACGCGCCAGATTGTAGACGGAATCCGTATTACCCTCGCTGTCAGCCACGGTCACCATATAAATATAGTCCTTATCCCAGTCAGTTGCGGTATCCGTAATTGAATATGACACAGCGCTTGCGTCATGTAATACTGTCGCGATGCCTGTATAAGTTCCGCCGTTATCCTCACTTTTCTTTACGATATATGACCCTATCGGGAATCCTCCCGATACCGCCTGTTCTGCCGGCTTCCACGACAGCCAGACGTCCCTTTTGTTCAATATCGCCGCCGTCAATGTTTTGTCCGGTATCGTCGGCGCCAGATAAGGCGTTGCCGACACTTCATTTGATTTTGGCCCCTCGCCGCCGGTGTCCGCCGCGGCTATGGTGTAATAATAAGTCGTTTTCGGGGCCACATTCGAATCCACATACTCTTTTGATTCCATATCCACGTTGTAAAATATAGGAGCGCCGTAAGCCCCCAGCGGGTCCGTCTTCCTGTAAATATTATAATAATCCGGGGCCACCTTGCGCCACATGAGCGTTACCCTTGAATTTCCGGCAACGGCAAGTATCTGCGGCGGCGGCATTATTGTCCCGGCAAGCGTGATAGTACCGTAATAATTCGATGTATCCTCGTTCATTTCATCGTCAACCGTTTTTATCTCATAATAATATATTGTGGTACGCGTGTTGACCGCGCTGTCCATGTACGAAGTCGTACCGGCCACGCGGGTTATGAAATTGTACGCGTCGGTGGAAATACCCCTGTATATATTGTAATGGGTGACCGTCTGCAGTGACGCGACAGTCAACGGCTGGTCCCATGACAGGAAGACCTTTCCGTTCAGGTCCTGAAGCTGGAGGTTATCTATAGCTCCCGGACGCAGGAACGATTTTCCCGATACTTCTGTTGACGGCGCCGATATAAGCGCCCCTGAGAACGCGCGCACTTCATAATAAGCCGGATATGTTACGGACAGCGAATCTATGAATACCGTCGTCGTCGTAACCGAATAAGGGGACGTATCATAATTCAGGGTTTTATCCAGTCTCCGGTAAACATTATAAGCCGTAACGCCGCTGCCCGAAGGCTCCGCGCTCCAGCTCAAATACACCTTATTGTCCCCGCCCGAAACGCAGGTAACATTTTGCGGTGCGTCAGGGGCGAGTCCCGAACCCGGTACAAACGCGGCAACTGCAGCTGTTATTGTGGAACTTTCACCGTAATAATTCTTTGATAATACCATATAAAAATATTTTGTCCCGTCCGTAAGCCCGGTATTGTAAAAATAATTATCCGTCGTGAATGTGACGGATGTATACGATCCCGTTGTGTCGGTTATCGACCTGTAAACATCGTAGCCAGAAATTTCATAGCTTACCGGCAAAAAATTCCAGGATATTTTCGCGTACGAATCAAAAGCTGTTGCCGTGAGCCCGGTGACATCCGCCGGAAGAGTCAGAGCTTTTGCCGCCCCGGAATAAGCCGCCTGCCCCTCGGTCAATGACGAAACCGCCTTAACAGCATACTTATATGTCTGCGTGCAGTCCATAGCCGCCTCGGTCACGGGTGATGATACACCAGTTAAATAAGGCGATGTAAATGTAAAACTATCCGCGTATAATGACCTGTATATATTATACCCTGTTACCCCGTCTGAAACCGCCGATGCGGAAGGGTTCCATGTAATGATCAGCTCGCCCGGATCCCCCTTTGTTGCCATAACATTGGACGGCGAAGCCGGCAATGTTGTTATTGTAACTGCCTGTGACAGGATTCCTGTCCCGGTCGAATTCTGCGCCTGTATATAATAACTGTAAACCGTTCCCGGGGTCAGCCCCGTATCACTGTATGAAGCGTCCGTTACCGTAACAGGATTGGAATCAAAAGCCGGGCTCCTTACTACAATATAACCCGTCAAACCTTCATCCGTACTGCCGGCTGTCCATGTAATATAAGCTGATGTTGCGTTGTATGAAACAACCGTCACTCCCTGCGGTTGCGACGGCAATCCGGCATACACGGAAAATGCGTACGCGGACGATGAGTTGCCCAGGGTATCGAACACGTTTACCATATAATAGTTCCTTGCTCCGGCCGTCGCGGTTGTAGTTACATCCTGTCCTGTCGTGGTAACGTATGACGGAGATTCAAATCCCGGCGATGTCGAACTATAAACAGTATACCCGGCTACAGGATAAGTACCCTGAACCAGCGCTCCGGCCCAGTTCAAGTAAACCTGGTCCGGTGCGGTGACAACAACCGTCACATATGAAGGGGCAAACGGGGATGCGAAAGGAGTTATCCCCTGCGGCTGAATGAACGCGCCCTTAAGATAGCCCGATACTGCGGCTATGGAATAATAATAAGTTATACCGTTATAAAGCAGAGGATCAATATAAAGCCCTGATGGAGAGAGCGCCACCGGTTTCATATCCGTAATATTCGGCGATGTTGCCCTGTATATATTATAATTTGTGATGTTACTGTCGTAACCGGTCGCCCAGTCAAGCCTTACCTTTGAATTGTAAGCCGTGACGGTCATTGAAACCGGGCCGTAAGGATAAGCGGTCTTTGTGACCCCCATCCTGCCGTAAAAAGAAGAAGCATCAACAGTCTGCAGCCTGTAATAAAGAGCGGCTGACGTGTTCACGTTCCAATCCGTGTATGTGTTCAGATGCGATGTTATGGTATCTCCGACAGCCGCCAGCGGCGTCATGGCGTTCCAATCTGCATCCGAAAGCCCGTCCGAGGTTGAGCGGTATATGTTATATTTTTCCACGGCCGGTGATGCTGTGTAAGAAACAGAGTACCACTGAACGGTGATCGTGGTTCCCTGCGCCATGATAGCTGATGACGCCGGAGCATCCAGCGCTGTATTATTTGCGTATAATGCCGCGCACGAAGCGATCAGAAAAACCGCGGTAATAATCCTCTTCATTTTTATAATTCCTCCACAAATATATTATTAGAACTCGATTTCCCCGCTTACACTGAATTTGATCGAAGAATAGCGGTTTGACGCCACATTATCGTCGTCCTTAGTGTAATACGTCAGATCTGTCATTATTTTCAGGTTCTGCAGCGCGTTATAGCTTGCGGATATTGTCGCCCTGAAATCCCTGTTTTCCACCAGGTTCGCGTTCTTTTTCGGTTCCGGCTCGTTTATATCCCTGCCGTCTGTGAAGTTCATCTGCAGCAAAAGGTTCAGGTTTACGACCTGCTCAAACTTAAACGTCTTATCCCCGATGAACGGCAGCCATCCCGGAATGGTTATAGGATTTGACTGTCTGAGGTTATAGCCGAGATTGAAAGTAGGCGTATAAAGGTTGTTATAATAATTTACACTGCTGATCCTTACATTCCTCCACCTTGCCGAGAACATCAGGCTCCCGCTTACCCCGTCTTTCTGGCTGTATGATAATGAAACATTATTTATAGCGTGCTCTATGGTGTCGTTCGTAACCACCCTGTTTGTATCCCTTATCAGCGTCCTCCTGTAGGAGTAATCGCCGGTTAGTTTCTGGTCCGTAAAGAAATCTTCAATGTACGGCACCGGTATCGTAATGTGGTCTACATGGAATCCGTTGCCGGACAGGGTTATTATTTCATTGAACGACTGCACTGCTCCGCGGCTCGAAAAAGACCTGTTCGTGGAATAACCCGCTCCCGGTGTTATGCCAACCCTGCCCATGATATTTATTTCTGATAAAAGAAGGTCATGGCTGAACACGTACGTCCCGCTCTGGGCTATGTCCTCTATGTTGTTTATTTCATTTTCATTGTAAAAGTACTGCCACATAAAAGCGTTCCACTTTCTCTCAAACGTCATTGATTCAAATTCCCTGAAAGAACCCGGATAACTGGTTTCATTGTACTGGGCCGTGGAATTTACCGATATCTTATACTTTGTAATATTCGGGATAAATGGGAACAGTTTGCTGAAGTTTATCCCCGTTGACATTGAAAGGTCTCCTGTAGTATTCTGCAGATTTGAAGTATAGTCAACGTTGTTCCTGGAATCATAACCTATCTGCGGCGAAAATATCCATATATCGTTCAAACCTATATTGATAGACGGTATTATATCCCTCGAAAGAACTATATAATGCCCTATGTAATTATAACTATCGGCGTTAAGTATGGTCTTGTAATAATCAAACGTTGTTGTCTGGTTCCCTATGGCCTCATAAAATTTTTGTTCATATACAGGCTGCAGACTTAAGTTCCCTATCGTATAACTGCCGGTCCACCTGTAATCCTGCTTGCGGTCGGTCCTCCAATTATCGTAATACTGGGCCGTCTGTGTCAGCGGGAATGATGTGTTCGTATTTTCCCACGTTATGCTTCCCGTTATATTGTTGGTTCCAAGCGGCACAAAGAACAGGTTCTTAGGAGCGCTGTAAGAAAATGACGGGGAAAGTGTCATCCTTTTTTTTCTGTTGGATTCATAAGCATACCCGCCAAGATAATCGCTGTTTGCGTTCTCAACGGCGCCGCTGAAAGACAGCGGCAGATCCGGTATAAGGGTAAAATTCGTGTAATTGCTGTATGCCTCGTAACCGGAATTTACGACCGTATTGTTCCTTGTATAGCTTGGATCGTTGACATATTTATCATCCACGTATGTGGACGATTTTGTATAGCTATTCGTCATAGGCATGAAAGGTATCTGTGTGTAACCCACATCGACCTTGTTCATGGTGGTATGCTGCTTGATATCCGCCCTGCCTGCGTCGGCCAGGGTATAAAAATCTGAATCCTTGTCCTCAAAAGTATGCGTCACGCTGGCCACGCCCTGATAATTCATGGTCTGACTGAGGTACTTCGCGCCTCCCTGTTTGGCTGTCGGATCCGTCAGTCTTATATTATCGACATATATCTCCTCGCTGATCTGCATACTGTTTGGGTTCACAAAACCTAAAGTGATGTACTGCATATTCGTCAGCACCGGCGTACCGACATCAGGGCTCCTTTTATCATCGCTCCCGTCTATCGCGAATACCACGGTATGCCATTTGCCGTCATTGTACTGCTGTGTAAGCTGTTCGTTGAACTGTATGTAATTGGTCGTCTCATCTGTGCCGCTTCCGATCCTGATGAGCATAGTCTTTCCCGGGCCGGAATTTGCGTCCCATTTTTTGTAAAGAATATCCATCCTGAGATATTTATACTGATGATAATCGTACCCTCCCGAACTGCTGAGGCTTTTTGTGGCGTAATATATCGGTGTTCCGTTGTACTGGTCCAGGTTGGACAGGTTATATTTTACATCAAGAGCTGTTTCATACTTCTTGTCACTGTCGGTGGTAGTGTCAAAAAAGTACAGGTTCGGCGTATATGAGTTGTCCTGATTCTGTGTTATTGTTATCAGGTTGAACTTGCTTGTATCCGGAGCGTTGATGACATTTCCTACCATATCAACGGCGCTGGGCTGGTATTGCAGCTGCCACGAGTTTCCCGTGAACTTTATCGATTCTATCTTTATCGTGCCCGATGCCGGAGATGACGTGGTTCCCCTGAAGCTCATCCTTAAATGCTTGATGTTTGAAAGAAAACTGCTGTTTGTAGTATCGACTACCACGGAACCCATGGTGCGTACAAAATCCTTAAGCGGTATTTTTATGTTGACCCACTGTCCGCTGCCGTAAAGCGTCATGGACTTGTTCTTATCGCCGTTATTGGAATACTCATAATACGTTTCCGTGGTATCGAGCCTTCCGTTGCTGTTCATATCCTCGGTATCAAGCGTATTATTCTTGGATCCCCAGTATACGGGGTTCGCCGGATATATCCCGCTTGATATTCCTGTGTCGTTTGATACGCTTGTCTTGCCGTTGATCTCATAATCCTCGCTTTCATTCATGATGCTGTGATCAGCTGAATTATACTGGAACACTCCGGTCCCGTTCGAATCCTCGCTTATCACTCCGAGGTCGAGGTACATATTTACCGGCTGATTTACGTTAACATAAACCCACATTTCTATATAATTGTAGAGTTTGTAACTGTCCCCTGACGATGAGAGGATATACCTGAAAGCTTCCCATTTATCCTGTGACAATCCGGAGAAATTCAAGTTAAGCATGTTCACCGTGGTATCGTTCAGGATGTTCTCACCTGTCTGGTATTCATGGCTCTTATCCTGCACTGTCGACCTGTCGAAATATACCCTGTTAGTTGCTGTCGGTTGAACGCCGTAAGGCGGGCTTGCAGGGAACCACGATGTATAGACCATATTGCATGAATAGGCGTTGTCAGCTCCCTCCATATTGTCTATCATTGCCACACCGTGCTCGGTGGTCCCGTTTCCCAGCGACCTGTCAAATATATTCGGATTATAATTGCTGTACGCCATTTCTCCGGCAAATTTATAATCGACCGGCAGCGCCGAATTTTCCACGCCCGGCAGGGCGTTTATGATCGTGTTCATGCCTTCCTTATCCAGGCTGAACGCGACATCACCGTCCAGGACCCATGAACTGTAAGGAGTGGAAAGCGCCGTTTCCGTCGAGTGTGCGTCAGGTATTGTGGACCCGGCATTGGCTGATTTATAAAGCCATGTCCCGCCTATTCTGAAATTATCAAGCAGCTGATAATCCGCTCTTGCCCCGAAAAGGTTCGATTGATATGTCTGCATATACGGAAAATATTCATAAACTATTTTAATATCGGAATCGGCTCCGATCCTTTTCTTTACGGCGTCCACAAAACTTATTTCCCCGGTGTCGTAGAATATATAATAATCCACATCTTTTTTCAGAAGGGTTCCGTCAAGTTCCACCCTTTCGCTGCCGTACACCACCGGAAAGTGGTCCAGTTTGTAAGAAGAAACATAATACCTGTACTCAAGATGTATCCTGTAATTTGATTTTACGTTATTTGCAGTCAGGTTATAACAGTCGGATTCACTGCCGTGCGTATCCGCATAGTACGGCTTTATTACCGGCTGCGACGCACCCGCTGCGAAAGGAAAAGGACTCTTGAATTTGATTATACCGTTATCCATATCTATGGTATAGACCTCATTATCCGTGGTCTGGTCCTGCGGCCTCGGAATATTATATGTTTTTGCCCCGTCGCTTGATTCGACCCTTATGACAAAATACCCGGTATCAAGGAGCGGATTGTATATCTGGGTCGCTCCCATGTAATAGTAGCTCAGCACCTTGTGGGATATATCCACGGTCGTCCTTCCGTCCTGCAGAAGGTGCGCCGCAGAACTTGTGTGCCCGTCCGTGGCCGAAGCGAGCCCGTTTGAAAGGTCCACGTCTCCGGCTGCGGTAAGCCCTACAT
>Ga0224525_1000995_pt1 | contig 11125 bp, 18 predicted proteins | sample CFST100metaG_FD_179874 | JGI IMG/M metagenome (GOLD analysis project Ga0224525, IMG submission 179874) | Peat soil microbial communities from Stordalen Mire, Sweden - C.F.S.T100 | ecosystem: Environmental > Terrestrial > Soil > Wetlands > Peat | place: Sweden: Norrbotten County, Stordalen Mire...
CCGTGGCAGGTTTGATTGTCCATGCATTTAATAGGACCTATGACATCAATATTAATTGGAAAATATCCGTTATTAATGAAATACATAAAGAATAAACTAGGCATAACATTATATTGCTTCAATGGCTTGTGGTTGACGAGTTTCAGCAGTGCAGCTTAAAATTATTATTTCGGCAGACTCGTCTGTCTTCGCCTGACAGTCCGCCATTGCAAGCAATACAGTTACGTTATACACAAGGCGACAAAAATAAAATAATAACTTTGCAGACAAGACTGAAAGTTTTTTTTGACAGTTCATTTTTTCATTGACAAGTTTGACTGACTTAAAAGAAAATTTTGTTTTGCCGACGCACGAAAAATAAAAAAGATAGGAAATGCCAACACACATTAGCACATTTGCCTGCCCCTACTGCACAAGCCAACACACATGGCAGGCAAAAGAGCTAATTTGCCAACCCGCAATATTAAGTTGTTTTATTTTATGGAGTAAACGAAAATCCTTTAAAAGACTAAGAAAAAATAAATTAATACCAATATTATGAATACACTTAAGTTAACGGTGGATTGTATAAAAAATAAATATTACAGAGAATTTGAGAAGGAAAATCCTAAGTATCTTTTTAGAGGTGAAAATTGTTTATATACATCAACTAAATCGAATTATCATCGATTGACAATTTCTGATTTAGAAAGAAAAGAATTGGTTAAATATATGCAGGATTTATCAATTGCAATTTTCGATAAATTTTTTTATTCCGATAAGTTTTTATTTATTGATACTAAAACTGATCTTGAATATAAACAATTAATCATAGAAATTGGAGCTTGGCTTCAACATTATGGTTTCTATTTACAATGGTTAGATTTTACAAGTGAAGTAGATGTGGCAGCTTTTTTTGCTTCTTATAAAAATAATACGGGTAAAGGTAGGATATGGATAGCGGAGACACAATTTTTAATTGGAAATAATGAACAAATATTTAAACTTGATAAATCTTTTGCAAAAAGACCTTCTATTCAGAATGCTTATGCATTAAAAATGGAGGATAATTATCCAGATTTTCAAAATACTGAACATTTTAAAGCATTAAAATTCGATTTTGATGTTTCGGATGAAGATAAAAGAATATTTAATAACAAAGAACTATTATGCACAGCAAATGACGAAATAAGTGATTTTATTATTGATTATATTGAGTTAAAAAAAAGTAATAATGAACATATAGCAAAAATGTTATCTAACATTAGAAAAGATTTAATTGAAATGAAAACAATAACCAATAATTAGGGCTTCATTGGGAAAAACAACATAAATATTAATTTAACATTAAAATTTTAAACCATGAAGAAACTAACATTTTTAATTATCTTTTGGTTCCCTTGTATTTTTATACATGCACAAACTGCAGAAGAATATTTGAATCGTGGTCTTGCAAAAGACAGCCTAAGCGACTATACAGGAGCAATATCAGATTATAACAAAGCAATAGAGCTTAATCCAAATGATGTGGTGGCATACTACAATCGGGGCCTTGCAAAAGACAACCTCAGCGACTACACAGGAGCAATAGCAGATTATAACAAAGCAATAGAAATTAATCCAATGTTTGCGAAGACATACTACAATCGCGGTAATGCAAAGAACGAACTAAGTGATTACACAGGAGCAATATCAGATTTCGACAAAGCAATTGAGCTTAATCCAAAATATGCAATGGCTTACTACAATCGTGGTGTTGCAAAGGACGAACTTAAGGAATACACAGGAGCAATATCAGATTACAGCAAAGCAATAGAGCTTGATCCAAAAGATGCAATGGCTTACAACAATCGTGGTGCTTCAAAAGACCAACTAGGCGACCACACAGGAGCAATATTAGATTTCAACAAAGCAATAGATATTGACACAATTTATGAATCAACATATTTCAATCGTGGTTATGCAAAATATAACTTAAGCGATTACACAGGAGCAATATCAGATTACAATAAAGCAATTGAGCTTGATCCAAAGGATGAGAAGGCATACTACAATCGTGGTTATGCAAAGAGCGAACTAAGTGATTACACAGGAGCAATATCAGATTTCGACAAAGCAATAGAGCTTGATCCAAAGGATGTGAAGGCATACAACAATCGTGGTTATGCAAAGGTCAAACTAAAGAATTACACAGGAGCAATATCAGATTACAACAAAGCAATAGATATTGACACAATGAATGAATCTGCATATTTCAATCGTGGTCTTGTAAAGTATAGTCTTGGTGATAAAGAGGGGGCATGTTTTGACTGGAGTAAAGCAGGTACACTTGGTAGAAGTGATGCTTATGATTTTATTAAAAAATTTTGCAATTAATAAAAACTCTTGCAGCAAACGGTAAAATGCCAAACACACAATATAAAGCCCATTTGCAGCCCATCATTAAATGCAAATATTATTTCAGCTGCAAAAGAGCTTTTTATTTTTCCCGTATTTCTTTTTTATTTTTCTTCCTTCCCTTTAAAACAAAATTTTCCGCGACACGCAAAAGCCCGTCAGACAAAAGACAGAGATTAAATTATCTTTTGTGCTTAACCAGACAATTAAGCATTCTATTGAAAAGACTGACGATTCGCCCAGTGTATAACTTTAGTCTGCTTTCATGCCGTGGTTTAGTGGTTGACGGAAACTTTTTTATATATTTGCAACGCAATCACGAGTGACAGGGCAGTGCGTTCTATCACGGCACGCAAAGCAGCCAAGTTTCGTTAGCAGTAATAAAAATGAAAAACATACTATACATATTGATTCTTTTGACCTTAATGGGTTGTCGTAAGACAGAGACATTCGTTGTACATGGAAATGTTAAACACAAATTTACGAATGATAAAATTTCAGGGATATACATTACCATTGGAAGTCCTGGAAGTCCTGGAACAAGTAATGGTACAACATACTGCACTACACATACAGACAATGACGGTAATTATTTTTTTAATTTTGATTTAAAAATTGGAAATAAATTCAAAGGAGATTTTGTTATTCAAGCTTCGATCCCCGATGGAGACTATGATTCCACAAAAAGCAATTTCAAATATTACTATGAGTATATTAAGGTCAATGAAAGTGAATTTAATAACAGTCAAGACTTTTTATTGACTCCATCAGGGGTTATATCTTTCCATGCTTCAGACAATACATGGGATATAATAAATACTGACAGCATTCTCATTCAAAGCCCTTTCGAATCTAAATACCTTGTAAGACAAGTTTCACCTGATAACAAAATATATTTTCAAGTTGACCCATCCGTTGTAAGTACATTTAATTATTGTTATATTAAAAACGGGATTCAATCTACATTTATAACAAAAAATATATTTGTACCAAATTTGTGGACATTTGTAAATAATGGCTCAAACAATACTTCGATTTATGAAATATATTTTTAAAACTGCTAACTTTATATTGCTTCAATGGCTTGTGGTTGAAGGGTTTCAGCGGTGCAACCTAAAAATATTATTTCGGCAGACTCGTCTGTCTTCGCCTGACAGTCCGCCATTGCAAGCAATACAGTTTCGTTATGCCTAAGTTAAAAATTTATTAATGAAATATATTACGATTTGTTTGACAGCATTACTTCTCTTCGGATTCATTAGTTGTGATCCTACTCACTCGATACGATTAGAGAATATGACAAACGATACTATTAAAGTTTTGACTGACCTTAATGGTAAATTTGGATTAGGACAACATAAGATAAGTTTAATTGAATTACACGGTATTACCTACAAAAGTGTTACTTTAGATTCTTCTGACTTTATCACTATCGGAGATATAGTGGCGAGATATGACCCACGGCCAAGTGACATTTCAGTTGACAGACTTGAGATTTGGCTCAAAAATGACACGATAAGTTTAATAGGCAAGAATGCAATAATTTCAATGATAAGTAAAAAAAGCCGTGGTGATTGGCGATTAACTATTAAATGATGATGATAATTAACCTAAGGCATAACTTTATATTGCTTCAATGGCTCGTGGTTGAAGGGTTTCAGCGGTGCAACCTAAAATTATTATTTCGGCAGACTCGTCTGTCTTCGCCTGACAGTCCGCCATTGCAAGCAATACAGTTTCGTTGGCAGCAATTTTTAAAAATCAGACATGACTATCTTGTACATTGACTCTTAAAGACCGAAGTTCATCAAATATTAATTGACATAATTTTCTCACTACATAATAAAAGCAAGACAAATCATATGCCCTTTGAAAGAATATTTTTCTCGATTATCTTTTTTGTTTGGGCTGCATTAGCTAGTATTCTTGTGTATAGAACATCTAGAAAAATCAGAAAGGAAAGAGGTGAAAAATCGACTTACACAAATTTGAACTATCAATACTTATCATCGAGAGAAAAATCGATCGTCAGAAAGTTTATTGGTAACATATTCCTTATTCTTTTACTACTTATTGTTGTTATATTTGTTGTTATGGTCGGTCGAGAATTAATTAAGCTTTACTAATTATCAGAAAAAATAAAAACAGCTGCCAACATTATATTGCTTCAATAGCTTGTGGTTGAAGGGTTTCAGCGGTGCAACCTAAAATTATTATTTCGGCAGACTCGTCTGTCTTCGCCTGACAGTCCGCCATTGCAAGCAATACAGTTACGTTATGCCCAAGGTGGAACGATCACTTATAATATAGAACCGATAACTTAATTTTTACTGCCGTTAACTGATTTGCATATTGATTTATTAGAGAAATTTCTAATATTTGTTAAAACAAATCTTTATGAAAAAAATATTCTCATTTCTGATATTTATAATAGTATCAAATATTACCTTCTCACAGCAATGGACAAACTACACAACTTTAAACAGTGGTATTTGCGGTAGTAATATTCACTCCATAGCAATAGACAATAATGGCATTAGATGGTTTGGTGCAAATGGAAATGGAGTATCAAGGTTTGATGGCACTAACTGGACTTCATATTACTACTCTGACGGGTTAGTAAATATTTCAGTTCAAGCAATTGCTGTTGATTTGCAAAATAAAAAATGGATTGGATGTGGCGGAGGAATCTCTGTTTTTAATGATACCGGATGGACAACATATACTACAGCAGACAGTCTTCCATCGCCATATATAAATGCACTTGCAATTGATACAAATGGCGACATGTGGATTGGTTCTGGAATTGGAAATATTGGTGGTATTACAAAACATCATGATACTACATGGACTACATATACCACCCTTGATGGTTTGGCTAGTAATGCCGTTAATGCTTTGTTTGTCGATTCCCATAATAATATTTGGGCAGGGACAGATAATGGAGTTTCGAGATTTGATGGTACAAGTTGGACAACATATAATACATCAAATTCTGGCTTGGCTGCTAACTTTGTTGCCACAGTTGCAGTTGACAAAATTGGTAATGCTTGGTTTGGATTGACAGGATATGGAGTATCTAAGTTTGATGGCACAAATTGGACAACATTTAATATGTCAAATTCAGGTATTGCTTCTACTGACATTATTTCTATTGCAATAGATTCTTTAGGCAATATTTGGTTTGGAGCATATGACAGCGGCGTATCAAAATTCGATGGTACAAATTGGACATATTATAACACAGGTAATTCTAATATAGCGGGTAATAGTATATGGGCTATTCTAATTGATAACCAAGGAAAAATTTGGTTTGGAATTGACGATAGAAATGGTGGCACAGGTGGAGTATCGGTTCTTAATGAAAGTGTAGCGATAAACGAGCAAATTGTTTATCCAACATCTTTTTCTGTTTTACCAAACCCCGCTTCAGACCGTATTAATATTAATATTCCGTTTGATGCTAATATAGAGATTACAAATATCAGTGGACAAATTATTAAAACAATTGATAGTAGCAGCAAATCAACTACAGTTGACCTTTCCATATTTCCCAGCGGAGTTTATATTGTAAGAGTTAAGACAGACAAAGAAATTTTAACAAAGAAATTTATAAAAGAATGAACCACCCAGGGCATAACTTTGTATTGCTCCAATGGCTCGTGGTTGAAGGGTTTCAGCGGTGCAACTTAAAATTATTATTTCGGCAGACTCGTCTGTCTCCGCCTGACAGTCCGCCATTGCAAGCAATACAGTTACGTTATGCCCTATATATAATAAAGTTTTAGACTATGACAAAAACAATAATACTTTTTTGGGGATTTGCTTTTCTTTATTTGATTAATCAAGCACAGACAGTAACCGACATTGACGGTAATGTTTACAATACTGTGACTATTGGGACACAGACATGGATGCAAGAAAATCTTAAGGTTACTCATTATCGAAATGGTGACCTGATACCAAATGATACAAGTAGTACACAATGGAGCAATCTGACTACAGGTGCATATTGCAATGACTATAATGATTCAAGTTATGTATCTATTTATGGACGTCTGTATAATTGGTATACAGTGAATGATAGCCGCAATTGCTGCCCAATAGGTTGGCATGTACCTACATATTCCGAATGGACAGTACTTACAAATTACTTAGGTGGCGATAGTATTGCTGGTGGCAAACTAAAAGAAATAGGATATACGCATTGGCAAAGTCCTAATACAGGAGCAGACAACAGCAGCAATTTTACGGCTTTGGCCGGTGGTTTCCGTGCCGTATATGGCTCGTACAACTACATTGGAACCGAAGAAGGTAGTTGGTGGTCGACAACGGATTATAATGGAGTGAGCGCATGGTGCTGTTTTGCATACTATAATAATACAAAAACAATTCGTTTTTACAACCCAGAAGCTTGCGGTTTTAGTGTCCGGTGTTTAAGTGATTCTGCGGTTAATCAAATTAATGAAAACAGTATTAATAAAAATATTCTGATTTATCCAAACCCAGCTACAAACAGAGTATTTATAACCATTACTGATAGACTATATTTAAAAATGCAAATTTACAATGCTGTCGGAGAATGCGTCCTGCAAAGAGAATTGAGTGGTGGTACAAATGACATTGACATTAGTTCTTTGTCGAAAGGGAATTATGTAATTAAGTTGACTAGCACTGACTGGACTGTACAGCGTAAATTGACTAAGGAATGATATATACAGGGCATAACTTTATATTGCTTCAATGGCTCGTGGTTGACGGGTTTCAGCGGTTCAACCTAAAATTATTATTTCGGCAGACTCGTCTGTCTTCGCCTGACAGTGCGCCATTGCAAGCAATACAGTTTCGTTGGGTGCAATATGTAAAGACAGAATACTTATGAGAAGAGCAATTATTATAATCCTAATTTGTTTTAATCAAATGCTTGGTTTTGGACAATCCAAAATGGACAGCATTGAATCTGACTTAAGACAAAGATATGTTCCGACGAAATACATTTTAAGACATGACTGGTGTGTGTTTTCTAATTGTTTCAGGAATAAAATCAACATAAATATTATTGACTGTACGACGGACAGTGTATTACTTTATACGCCAATACCTACTAATGACAATCCATCAGACCTAGACACGACTCAGATTATGATTTATTCTGGTGCATTATTTGAATTCAAAGAGCCTAAATTATACAATTCAAAAATTAACAATGTTATCCTTCGACTGACGATTTTAGATTCTATTCCCATTCTATATCGGATCGAAAAAGGTTCAAATATTTACATTATACGAAAAATTGCATATGGTGATTACCACAATATTGACAGTATCAAAACTCAAGACACAACGGTAATAACACAAAAAGAATTAAATAAACTTGAAAATTTAATTAATAACTCAAAACTAAGAATAACAAATACTTCTTTTCAATCATATTATAGAGCGATTTTGATTGAGAATTTTATTGACAAAAAATATTTTTACAATTATAGTGATTTGCTTGAGTTTCCCTATTATCAGGATCGCGTGGCAGTTTTAAAATGTTTCAAATATTTAGTTAAACTTACAAAGAAATGATCATACTGCACCCAACTTGTGTCTGCTTTAATGCCGCGTTTGGTGGTTGACAGGCACTTTTTTGTATATTTGAATCTTAATCACGGCAGACTGAAAAGTGCTTTCTATTGCGGCACTCAAAGCAGCCACTTGGCGTTATGCATAATATTTTAAATTGGCTAAATCAAATTCACATGAAAATAAAAATTAGTACAATTGTACTTCTGATACTGACAAATTATTGTTCAGCTCAATTATTACAGACAGGCGTCTATTCTTATGATACTTTGTTATCATTAAATTTATCACGTTCAATTGTATTTGATTCAACTTGCCCACCTGAGAATGAATTAATTTTTCATAATTGCGAGCCTTATGTAACAGGGATGAATTTATTCTTGAGGATTGACAGTGTTATTGGCCCATATAATTCTGTTAGACTTTGGAATTATAGCGGAGTTTTAAATCCCGGTGATACATTTCCTATTTCCACTCATTCATCTTATAATTTTTTCTATTATTCTCCGGTGACATTTTTTGTTTCATTAATAGCAGCAGGCACTCCGATAATTTCAGGAGAATATTATTATTGTAATTATCATTATGGAGGTGGAAGCATATCAGATGGATGTGGTGGCATGTTCTACGACATTCTACCTGACATTAATTCTCAAAATTGCATTGTTGATAGTCTTGGTTCAAGCATATCTGAAAATATTTCTCTGAAAGATTTTATTATCTATCCTAATCCTACATCAGACAGGTTTGTTATTGAAAATACTAATGGACAAAATCTAAATTTATTTGTTTATAATATCATTGGAGAACTTGTACTACAAAGAAAATTATTTAAAAACAAAAATGAAATTGACATTAGTTCTTTGGCAACTGGAATGTATACTATAAGAGTTACAAATAATGACAGGACAGTTCAGAAAAAAATAATTAAAGAATAAAATACTATGCATAACTTTATATTGCTTCAATGGCTCGTGGTTGAAGGGTTTCAGCGGTGCAACTTAAAATTATTATTTCGGCAGACTCGTCTGTCTTCGCCTGACAGTACGCCATTGCAAGCAATACAGTTTCGTTATGCCTAATTTATATGAAAAGATTTAGACATTTTCTTATTACATTTTTTATTCTGACTATAACATATGATTCGTATAGTCAAGACCCAAACTATATCAGTAAAATAATTCTTCTTACTAGAATTAATAGCATTGGAATGACAGTGTCATCAGAAAATAAAAGAATGGAAATTGGAGACAACGTTGTTATTGTTGTTAAAAATAACACCGATTCAATTCATAGAGGAGAGATTCAAAGTATCACTGACTCGACTGTAATCCTTAAAAACAAAACAATTTCTATAAGTGACATATCTCAAATCAAGAAATCAAAAAGTGGGTTATTAATCGCTGGAGGAGTTTTGGACATAATAGGACTGACATCTCTTTTTGCTTCTAATGGAGACATTGTCAACGGTGCCCCTGAGTTGATTGTAATTTCTATTATTTGCATTCCAATTGGCGTTATTACAACCGTGGCAGGTTTGATTGTCCATGCATTTAATAGGACCTATGACATCAATATTAATTGGAAAATATCCGTTATTAATGAAATACATAAAGAATAAACTAGGCATAACATTATATTGCTTCAATGGCTCGTGGTTGACGGGTTTCAGCAGTGCAACCTAAAATTATTATTTCGGCAGACTCGTCTGTCTTCGCCTGACAGTCCGCCATTGCAAGCAATACAGTTACGTTATAGGTAATTGCAAAAATTAATAAACATGACTGACACGAACATCAATAAGGATTTTAAAATAATCAAATATGTACTTATTATTTTATTGATTCAAATTTCAGTGACTGGAATTTGTTATTTATACTTCAAGCATTTTGTAATTGGTTCATTATATATTTTTATTTGTCTTCCTATTATTGGCTTTATTTTAAGAATAAGTAAGCTAAATTATAAATTCCTTGACAAGCCGACACTGGACTCTGACCGAATAAATGAGGCAAATACAAACGCAAGATTATTAACACAGACATTTACAGGTTTAGGTTACATGTTTTCAATATTATTATCGTTTGACTTAATATTCACGTATGACTTTAAATGGTATATTTCTATTCCGATTGCAGTACTGACAGGATTCATCTATCCTTTGTTTTTATCTTTGATAGTAAAATTGATTTTTAAAATATTTACAAAATAAAAAAAGTTGATGATTGCAAATACCTATAACTTTGCATTGCTTCAATGGCGGGTGGTTGACGGGATAGAGAGGTGTTCTTTAAAATTATTATTTCGGCGGACACGTCCGACTTCGTCTGACAAGTCCGCCACTGCAAGCAATGCTGGTCGTTATGTGGCATTTTAAAAATAATCAAAAAATAAAATAATATGACTAAGAAATTTACACTGATTAGTATGAGATTTTTATCTGTTTTATTTCTACTATTTACACTATTAGACATTTTTATCTTATTCCATTTTGAAAACGGTAACAAATTCTATATCACTTTGCCTTTATCCATAATTTCTTTAGTAATTATATATGGAATATGGCGATTGAAACGATGGACTCTATTTCTTTATTTATTGACTTGTTTGAGTTTTCAAGTTTATAATGTGATTATACATTCATGGAAACCGACATTATTAATTTTGCCAATAATATATATATCGATTATTTCTATTAATTATAAAAATTTGAATTAAGAATAAGATAAAATTGACAAGACTATCACTCATATTGACAATTTTAACCTTGACTGTTTTGACAGCGTGCAAGGACTATTACAACGATACGGTTAAGTGGACTGACAACATCAAAATTGGGACAGACATTCAGACAGTAAAAAATAATCAACCTGACTTTTTAGAGATTGATTGGGCAAAACCTGACACAATTGGCATCGAATCATTTTACTTAATCAAAAAAATAAAAGGTAATAAAGATGTTTTAGCAATGAGTAATTACTTGGTGTTTACAAATGGCAAATATCAAGGACGCAAGGCACACAAATGAGACTAATGTTGACTTTTAGCAATGACATCGACAGAGTTAAATAAAACGCCACATAACTTTATATTGCTTCAATGGCTCGTGGTTGACGGGTTTCAGCGGTGCAACCTAAAATTATTATTTCGGCAGACTCGTCTGTCTTCGCCTGACAGT
>Ga0224525_1001005_pt1:0-10000 | contig 11061 bp, 6 predicted proteins | sample CFST100metaG_FD_179874 | JGI IMG/M metagenome (GOLD analysis project Ga0224525, IMG submission 179874) | Peat soil microbial communities from Stordalen Mire, Sweden - C.F.S.T100 | ecosystem: Environmental > Terrestrial > Soil > Wetlands > Peat | place: Sweden: Norrbotten County, Stordalen...
GGCCTGGGCGCGACCACCCCCAGCCCGAACTGCCGCGCCAGCTCATATCCCAGCCCGCTTGCCCCCAGCTTCGGAATCGAGACTCCCCCGCTCGCCACCACCAGCGCATCTGAGGTAAACTCCCCCGCCGAAGTCTTTACGCGAAAGCCGCTGGAAGTGGCCTCAACCGCAATCCCGTGAGCATTCAAGACAAATTCGACGCTTCCCCGCTCACACTCCGCCAGCAGCATGTCAAGAATCGCCCGCGCCGATCCGTCGCAGAAAAGCTGCCCCAGCGTCTTCTCGTGCCATGGAATTCCATACCTATCGACCAGTTCGAGAAAATGCCGCGGCTGGTAAAGCGCCAGCGCCGACTTGGCAAAATGAGGATTGCTGCACAGAAAATTATCCGGCTCACATTGCAGATTGGTAAAGTTGCAGCGTCCACCGCCGGAGACGAGGATTTTTCTTCCGGCCTGGCCGTTGTGATCGAGCACGGCCACCCGCCGCCCGCGTTGCCCGGCAGTAGCCGCGCACATCAGCCCAGCCGCCCCCGCGCCCAAAACAATCACATCGAATTGGCGCGGGACGGCGGGCATAAGCTCTTATTCAGAATAGCCGCTGCGTGGAGTTTTTGAAGGCGTGCATTCGGTTTAGTGGCCCCCTTGGCTACACGGCGACCCTCTGCGTCGTAGAGGGTCGCCGGTCATGGTCGTCATACTCGGCCGGGTGCCGGGTGCCCCATATCTGCCGCGTTCTGTGCGGCAGATGTGGGAGACCACGACTCCCATCCTCAAAGGCAGGTGCCCCGGTCAAACTCCGGAAAGACGTGAGCCGGAGGAATCGAAGCTGTGCCCCGTTCATCGCGTCTTTTGCGATGAGCGGGAATGGTGGAGAGTTTCGGCATCCCACTCATCCACAAAGAACGTGGATGAATGGGGCACTCGGAATTCAGGGGTTTAATGACCGGGGCACCTGCCGTATTGCGTTGAGGTGCTTGTCGTCGCCGTATGCTGGGCCATCACGAGCCGGTTCAGCGTGTCGTAGTTGAAGTTCCACGCACCCATGACCGAATCAGTATAGCTCTTAAGGTTCCCTACGCCGTCATAGCCACTGGATGGAACCGAATAGCTGTAAATCGTGGTGGGTGTGCTTGTGCTCTGCGCATCCGCTCCGCCATAGAGTTGGCCGCTGAACATACTCATAGAAGCCCCAGACGCACCAGACGCAAGCGAGCCACCCCGGAGGATGGCGGGCTGGCTGTGCGCTTAGATTCGAAACAACCCAACGACTTTGAATTTCTCCAAAGAATCACCCTCAAGCAGGTTAGGTTCTAATGCTTGAAGTGCTATTAAGGCTGATCTACAGCGTGTTGCGATCTCGATATCCGAGAACAAACCGTCCCCGTTCAGCTTCTCGGAAAACGCACCGAAAACGATGTTGGCCAGCACACGTACAGGTACCCCCTGCTCTTCTGGAACTGAAGCAGGGAGACCCCACAATAGCAAGGAGCTATTCATCGCTTGAGAGATGTCATAACCCAAGAATTCTCCGCTGTGGATCGGTTTTGAATCACCCTCGACTGCTTCTACAACCTCGTACGACTGGTCACTGCTGTATACGTTGGAAAGATCACGCAATCGGCGAGCTTTCTCCTCGTCATGCACGATGCCCAACTCTCCTCCTTCATCCAGAAACCAATAAAAGAGCACATTTGCATCGTGTTCCTCCGGGAGGTTGTCGAAATGGGCGGGGCACATACGAGATGTGCCTCGGTATTTCGGATTCGGCCTCATATTCGGATAAAGAGGACCTGCCAAAATCAGTAAATTCGCAACTCTTGTCATGGCTTACTCGCTGACTCCTTTGGAATGCTGGAATTCGCGTAACCACCAGGCACTCTTAGGTGCACTTGCCCTTCCGGCAGGTGGCCCGGTCATCAGAATCACTTTGAGGCACGAGAAGCCGTGCCCCGTTCATCGTGGTTTTATCGCGATGAGCGGGAGACCACGAACCTCGAAAGTCCGTTTGTGTTTTCCTGAAGATTTGAGTTTCACGATTCCCATCCATTTCACAAAGAACGTGCAATGGATGGGGTACCCGGCGCTTTTCGCCAGTCGTGCCGAGGATGCCACGGAGACTCTAACAGCAAGCAAGCCGCCCCGGAGGACGGCTCACGGAGGGCTGCATGAGCTATTTCTTGGCCGCTTCTGCCAGAGCCAACCATTCGTGAGTCGGCTCTAACACACGGAAGAACTCAGGGTCGTGGATGTGGTAAAGGATGTGACGGAACTCCTCTCTAACTTCGAGTATCAGGTCTTCCAACTGCTCCCCCTGCACAGACGGGTCAGCCAACTTGGGAAGCTGCTCGTCCAAGAACACGCGCATAGACCCCGCCAGATCGGACAGGGAGTACGCGAGCGACTGGCCCTCCTCTGTTGGATTCGAGAAGCGGGCTAGGGCCGGGGAAGTCGCTAACCTTTGCGCCAACGACTCCATCACGGATACATCTTGTAAGAGATTCTTTGTGCTCATTTCAACACCGATAGGTACGCCCTAATCAGGGATTTGAAGTTTTGGATTTCGCTTTCCGCCTTGCTCGTGAACCCTCCCGCTTGCCGGAACTGCTGTATCTTCGCCTCATGCTCCGCGATACGTTTTTCGAGAGTCCGGATTGCTTTCTCAACACCCTTCTTGCCCGACTGCTGAAGCACCATCTCTGCCTGCGATGTTTGGCCAGCACTCGGAGTCGACATAATGTCGCTTAGTGTGGTCAGTTCTTCCCCAGCCAGTGCACCGCTACCGTAGAGCGCCAACGCTCCCAGCGCCGACGCGCCAAAAAACGCTGCAACACCCTTCACTCTTCCGACTGTCGCACTCGCATTCGCAAGCACTCCCAAGCCGTTACGGTTCGCGTAGTAGTCAGTAGAACCGTCCGATACATACGTGGCAGTGCCAACGGTTTTTCTGCTGGAATCTGTGATCGCCGTAGCATTGAACTGGCCGCTCCCATTGCCGTTCATCCCAACCTGCTTTAGCGTCGGAACATTCAGCCCCCCCGTTGTCTGCCTTCTGAGCCGCCGCGTACTGACCGTTGGTCATCTGCTGGCATTGGCCGCTGTTGTCGCAGACGTTTACGTCATGCCCATCATCGTCCGTGTTCAATAGCGGATTGTTGAAACCATACGAGTAGAGGTTCAACGACTGGGGATTCTCATAGTCAGCCCACGGCACAGCGTCGGGCATGTTTGGCACAGGCCCACCGAAATCCGGCGACATAAACCGGCCCATGCTCGATCCAAAGTACCTAGTCCCGAAATAGTCATTGTCGGATTCGGTATCGCGTTCTTTGCCGGTAGAACGGGATGGCGGAAAACACACTGTTGTCGCACAAGCGGCGGTCTACATCATAGATGTAGACCATGGACACAATCAGAACTGCTTGGTTGACCCAGTGCTCCTCGAAATCACATTTATTTGCCCATCTCGTCGTCCCACAAGCAGTTCTTCATCGGACTCTACCACGGGGCCAACCACGTCTTCCAACGGTAGACTCGCCCACACCTCCAAGCCTGTCGTCTTTGAAATCGCACGAACCATGCTGTGCTGCGAATCGATGGGCAGTAAAACCATCAACTGGTCTTTGAATTGCGCAAACGGGGATGATGGAAGTGGAAGTCCGGTGGAGATCGGCGTTCGCCACAGTTCATGACCGTTTTGATCAAGTTTCAGAAGAATTCCAGATGTTCCAACGTAGGGATAATCGCTATATGCAGCAACAAATTCACCGCTTGTATCGCTTTGAAATTGGACAATTCGAGGTAAAGGCATTGACAAGTGCCACAAGTCGTGGCCGTTGAGAGTAGAGCATATCAAGTCGCCCAAGGACCCTTCCCAAAACAGATCTTCGTTTGCTACACCAAGAAGAACTCTATGAAGACGGTCCTTACGTATTGTTCTACCAGTGTCTTCCTCAAGCTGAATATTGTCAGTGATTATTCTGTTCTTCAGCACCACGATCTTGCTTGCTGGTCCATTGCCTGCGCTTTTCCATAAACGCTTCCCGGATCGGGCGTCAAAGGAAGAAATTGATCCATCAGGACGATGAAGAACAAATATCCTTCCGCCCTCCGACGTAATCGCCCGGCAATATCCGTCCGCATCCCAAAGAAGTTTGCCTGTCGCGATGTCAAGGGCCAGAATTCTCTGCGCAGAACCACCTGCGCAGAACGATACTACTCCATCCTCTTCGATTGGGCCCACATCAATGCCACCTCCAGAAGCTTGCACTGGCATATCCCAAAGGACCTTCCCGCCTTTGACTTCTCTAGCCGATATTCTTCCTTTTTGATACGAATACACGTGATTTCGAATTACGGAAAAACCTGAGCCATATTCGGGTAAAGCCCGAATTGTCAAAACTGGAACGCAAAGAATAATTCCGGCTACTATCTTACCCAAATGAACTTTCATAATGCCTCCGTCTGATCCGTGCCGACTAGGATGATGTCGTAACCAAGAAACTACAGCCGTCGAAATTGGCTCAGTTTTGCGCGGCTTTGGCTTTGGCTTCGGGGGTGGTTTCGGATGTGGCTTAGGTTTCGGCGGAGCAGGCTTGAAAAGGAACGTATTGCCTACTTGAGCTGGCGTGGCAGGCACACACTGGCCACACATCCTTTTCTGTTGTTTAGGAGTCGGCGGGACGGGGTTCCCTTTCTTATCTTTCTTTGTCCAAGGGAATGTGGCATTCGTGGTTACCCCATTCTTCTCGACATTCTGTACAGCCTGCGTCGCGTTTGTCGTATTCGCAGTTCCATTAAGAGCGGCATTAAAGTTCGTTCCTCCGACTCCCTGGTATTGGTTCGGAGCATTAATTACGTTAGTAAGGTTGAGATCTCCTCCACTTCCGTTTAGATACGATTTGTCACCGCTCGTAACCCTATTTACAGCGGTGGACACGAATGCTTCATCTTCATCAACGCCCGCATTTGTATCCTCGCTATACGCCATTGCTGTTGCTTGCCGAGCTTCCGCAGGCGTCATCTTGACGGGGCCATCACCATCTTCATCATGTCCATCAGGGTCCACGCTGGTCAGCGGGTTGTTCCGCACATAGCTGTACAGATTGAGTGTCTGCGGATCGTCGAGCTTCGCGTACGGAACGGGCTCGGCCTGCGCGCTCCAGTCAGGACTCAGGAACCGCCCCATCGCACTGCTGTAGTAGCGGGCTTCGAAGTAGTCATTGCCTGATTCTGTATCGCGTTCTTTGCCGGTGAAGTGGTGTTCGGTGGGGGCGGTGATCGAGCCGGTGCAACTGAGGCCATCGCCAAAGGGGAGGCTGGAGCAGCTCTGTTCGATCACGCCCAGTTCGTCGGTCTGCACGCGCCGCGTGCCCAACGGGTCGTCGAGGTAAAAGTGCAGGCCCTTGCCGGTCATGTCGTAAGTAGCCAGCAATTTGCCGCCGGCCCAAACGTTGGTGTGCGACCAAGTGGAAGCGCCGCCACTCACGGACATCTCCGTGACCTGCTCGCCGTTGGGGCCAAGAACATAGTCGGCCGTGGTGGTGAATCCGTTTGAGGAGGGATCGCAACTCCATGCGCGGATGGTCCCCTTGGCCACGCGCGTTCCCTCGGCGTCGTAGAGGTAGCCGGTCATGGTCGTCATATTCGGCATGGGCGTCGAGGCCACCGCGCAGATGCGCCCATCGGCGTCGTAGAGATACTGGTTAACACCATCGTTGGTCACATCGCCCGCCGCGTCGCAGCCGCTCACCTGAAGCGTGTTCTGGCTGGTCTGGGACATCTGCTTGTTGTTGGTTCCGTTCACGCTGCCATTGTACTGCGCCCAACTGCTCAGCGATGGATTGCTCCCGCAGGCCACGGGCGACATCGACTCGAACCAGCGATTTCCATCTATATCTCAAGGTATTCTCCCTTGAATGAATCCATAAATAGCACAAACGCTAGAAGGCCATGCCGTAGTGGCATGGCCTTCTAGCTTAAAAAATAATTGCCGGCGATTACCTAATCTCCCACATAGTCACCCATGCAGTACCATCGGCCCAGCGAGGCTTAACTTCCGTGTTCGGGATGGGAACGGGTGATCCCTCGCAGTATGGTCACCGGCAAACTTGAATGACGCCTGGCGGGTGGTTGCCCGCAGTGCGCCGCAGCATCTACTTTGTTCCGGATGGTTTCTCCCGGAGGCTGTAGGAACGCGGCTACAATCTAGCGCCAAAACTCTTGCCGAAATGTTGTGATCTTCACAACACATCATCAAACGAAATTGATTGGTATTACAAGGCTTGTTTGAAGAATGTCTCCGTATACTGCGCGGAGTTAATTCTATGGACAAGCCGAACGGGCGATTAGTACTGGTAAGCTACATGCATTACTGCACTTCCACCTCCAGCCTATCAACCAGATGGTCTTTCTGGGCCCTTCAGGGAGATCTCATCTTGGGGCGTGCTTCCCGCTTATATGCATTCAGCGGTTATCACAACCGAACTTCGCTACCCAGCCGTGCCCTTGGCAGGACAACTGGAACACAAGAGGTTCGTCCATCCCGGTCCTCTCGTACTAAGGACAGCCCCCCGCAAATCTCCTACGCCCACAGCAGATAGGGACCGAACTGTCTCGCGACGTTCTGAACCCAGCTCACGTACCGCTTTAATAGGCGAACAGCCTAACCCTTGGAACCTTCTACAGCTCCAGGATGCGATGAGCCGACATCGAGGTGCCAAACCAAAGCGTCGATATGAACTCTTGGCTTTGATCAGCCTGTTATCCCCGGCGTACCTTTTATCCGTTGAGCGATGGCCCTTCCATACAGAACCACCGGATCACTAAGGCCTGCTTTCGCATCTGCTCGACTTGTAGGTCTCACAGTCAACCACTCTTATGCCTTTGCACTCGACGACTGATTTCCAAACAGTCTGAGAGTAGCTTCGCGCGCCTCCGTTACAATTTAGGAGGCGACCGCCCCAGTCAAACTACCCGCCTAACTATGTCCCTCTCCCGGATTACGGGAGTAGGTTAGAGTCACAACACTCGCAGGGTGGTATCTCACCGTTGGCTCCGCCAAATCCAAGAACCTGGCCTCAAAGCCTCCCACCTATCCTGCGCAGCGAGAATCGCAACCCATAGTTAAGTTATAGTAAAGGTGCACGGGGTCTTTCCGTCTAGCTGCGGGTAACCGGCATCTTCACCGGTACTACAAGTTCGCCGAGCAACTCGTTAAGACAGTCGAACGATCGTTACACCATTCGTGCAGGTCGGAACTTACCCGACAAGGAATTTCGCTACCTTAGGACCGTTATAGTTACGGCCGCCGTTCACCGGGGCTTCAATTCAAAGCTTCGCATTGCTGCTAACCTCTCCTTTTAACCTTCCGGCACCGGGCAGGTGTCAGCCCCTATACGTCGTTTTCGACTTAGCAGAGACCTGTGTTTTTGTTAAACAGTCGCCGTTCGCGTTTCACTGCGGCCCACTTGCGTGGGCGCTCCTTCTCCCGAAGTTACGGAGCCAATTTGCCGAGTTCCTTAACGAGCCTTCACTCGAGCGCCTTTGGATATTCTCCTCGTCTACCTGTGTCGGTTTGGGGTACGGTTCCCTTTGTTCTCCTTAGAGGTTTTTCTCGGCAGCGTGGAATCAGCATCGTAAGCCCTATACGGGACTGTGATACGCCTCACTGTTAAGAATCAACGGATTTACCTGTCGATTCCAGCTTACGCGCACCAACCGCTATAGCCATAGAGCGGCATGCTTATCCTTCTGCGTCACCCCATCGTCAAACGAACATTGGGAGGAACGGAATATTAACCGTCTGTCCATCAGCTACGCCTTTCGGCCTCACCTTAGGCACCGCCTAACCCTGAGCGGATTAACCTTCCTCAGGAAACCTTAGACTTTCGGCGCGGAGGGTTCTCACCTCCGTTATCGCTACTTATGCCGGCAGGGTCTCTTCTCAACGCTCCACCAGTCTTCTCAGTCTGGCTTCACCGCTGTTGAGAATGCTCTCCTACCACGCACACTCAAAAGTGTGCATTCGCTGCTTCGGTGTACAGTTTTAGCCCCGTTGTATTGTCGGCACCGGACCGCTTGACCAGTGAGCTATTACGCTTTCTTTAAAGGATGGCTGCTTCTAAGCCAACCTCCTGGCTGTCTGAGCGTTCCGACTTCCTTTCCCACTTAACTGTAACTTTGGGACCTTAGCAGGCGATCTGGGCTGTTTCCCTTTTGACGACGACGCTTAGCCGCCGCCGTCTGACTCCCGGATATGTTGTCGCTGGCATTCGCAGTTTGGCTGGATTCGGTAAGCCGGAAAGCCCCCTAGTCCAATCATCTCTCTACCACCAACGCAATTCATCCGAGGCTAGCCCTAAAGCTATTTCGGAGAGAACGAGCTATCACGGAATTTGATTAGCCTTTCACCCCTACCCACAGCTCATCCGAGCTTTTTTCAACAAACACCGGTTCGGTCCTCCAGTGGGTGTTACCCCACCTTCAACCTGGCCATGGGTAGATCATCCCGCTTCGCGTCTATTCCTGCCAACTGAACGCCCTATTCAGACTCGCTTTCGCTTCGGCTCGCTTACGCTTAACCTTGCTGACAAGAATAACTAGCCGGCTCATTATGCAATAGGCACGCGGTCAGGCATTCTCCTTGCGGAGCATAGCCCTCCCACTGCTTGTAGGCACACGGTTTCAGGTACTTTGCACTCCCCTCGACGGGGTTCTTTTCGCCTTTCCCTCACGGTACTGGTTCACTATCGGTCAGAAACGAGTATTTAGCCTTACGGGATGGTCCCCGTGGATTCAAGCAGGGTTTCACGTGCCCCGCCTTACTCAGGTATCCGCTTCGAGTCTGGATTACTTTCGCCTACGCGTCTGTCACGCTCTATGGATCCACCTTCCAGAGGATTCAGCTAGCAACCAGATTGGTAACTCTACTGTTGCGGACCCTACAACCCCCGAGACACCGAAATGTCACGGGTTTGGGCTGTTCCGAGTTCGCTCGCCACTACTATCGGAATCGAGGTTTCTTTCTTTTCCTTCAGGTACTGAGATGGTTCACTTCCCTGAGTTCGCTCATGCCCGCCTATGTATTCAGCGGGATGTTCCCGAGGTTTGCTCGGGAGGGTTTCCCCATTCGGAAATCTCCGGTTATAACGCCTGTGTGCGGCTTACCGAAGCTTATCGCAGCTTGCCACGTCCTTCATCGCCTGTTTCTGCCAAGGCATCCACCGTGCGCCCTTAGTAGCTTGACCATAGAATTAACTCCAGCGCAGGGAGCCGAATCACTTCGGTCCTGATCAGAGATAACCTAAGTTATCCGCCTGAGGACAGCCCGTTGCGCTCACGCGCTATCGGACTGCACTCCTAAAGACACTCTTCTTACATTGAACACTTGCATTCGCCGCAACAATTATATAAACTTGCGCGGCCCTACAATGTGCTCGGCCTTGTAATTGCGTCATCTATTAACACATCCCTTCGGTTGCCTTGCGGCGTCCGGTACGAGGATGCGCTCTAGATGCGCATTACCCAATCAATTTCGTTGTCAAACATCCAAACCTTCTCGTTTTACCGCGAAGGCCCGCTCTCAAGCGGTGAAAACCTGCCGAAAAACTTCCGGCCTGTTTCCTGATCGGCACCGCCAAACGGCGATGGCGATCAGGAAGCAGTGAATGATTCTGGTGGAGCTGATCGGGCTCGAACCGATGACCCCCTGCTTGCAAAGCAGGTGCTCTCCCAACTGAGCTACAGCCCCATTTGCGGGTTCCTGCGGCATAGCTGGTGGGCCTGGGTAGATTCGAACTACCGACCTCACCCTTATCAGGGGTGCGCTCTAACCAACTGAGCTACAGGCCCGCGTTGGCCACTCCCCGCCGGCGCAAAACATATTCAAGCAAAACTCCGGCGGCTCTCACAATCCTCATTCAATTCTAAAGGGTTTCGAGGACAAAGGTTGAACATGCTGGGCAGCTACGCCACCCATGATCATCGTGTGAATGTCGATC
>Ga0224525_1001006_pt1 | contig 11056 bp, 12 predicted proteins | sample CFST100metaG_FD_179874 | JGI IMG/M metagenome (GOLD analysis project Ga0224525, IMG submission 179874) | Peat soil microbial communities from Stordalen Mire, Sweden - C.F.S.T100 | ecosystem: Environmental > Terrestrial > Soil > Wetlands > Peat | place: Sweden: Norrbotten County, Stordalen Mire...
CCTTAAAGCCATGGAGCGTTTAAACCGCGACATGGAAATACAAAAGCATCAACGAGGTACCAATGGACGAAAATAGCAAAATGGCGCAAAAAATGAGAGAAACGGTACTGGATATGGATGACCTTCCAACGCTTCCAAGCGTGGTATTAAAGGTCATTAAGATAATAGATAATCCGTATTCCAACGCGGACCAGCTGACCGAGCTTATTTCCATGGATCAGTCGCTCACGGCAAAAACATTGAAGCTCGCTAATTCGGCATATTACGGTTTCCCGAGGGAGATCATGACGGTAACAGAAGCTGTCGTGGTGCTGGGGTTTTTGACGGTAAGGAACCTTATTCTGACGTCCACGCTTTACAATATATTCGTAAATGAAAACGAAGATAAGAACTTTGACAGGCGTAAGTTCTGGAAACACTCGATAGCCACGGCAATATGCGCCAGGCTCCTGGTGTCGGCCACTGTTCCGGGACAAAAAGAGGAAGAAGAAGCTTTTACGCTCGGCATCCTTCATGACGTAGGAAAGGTATTTCTGGACAATAATTACCATGAAAAGCTTATGATGGTTATAAGAGAGCAGCGCAGGAACAGGAAAGATCCGGTCTATAAGATCGAAAAACGAGTATTCGGCATGGACCACGGCGAGATAGGCGCGCTTATAATAGACAGATGGAACCTTCCGGAGAATTTTATAGAACCGATAAAGTTCCACCATCGCCCGTCGCTTGCCAATGATAAGTTCATGACCAGCGTGCTGCATGTGGCGGACATTATAAGTAAATATTCCATGGCAAATTACGACGGCACGGACATACTGTCGCATATAAGCGGCGACGCTTTAACGGCTATAAGCCTGAAGAAAGACAGTATAAAATCAATAATGCAGAGCCTTGAATATGAAATGTCGAACGCTGACCTGTTCTTAAATTCGTAAGCGGAGATGTGAAATGGCAAAAAATGACGACGAGATAACAAAACGAATAGAGAAGATGGAAGCGGCGCTTAAGGAAAAAAACGAATATTGCCGCATGCTGGATGAAATAAATTCAGGGCTGCGTAAATATCTTAATGAAATGACGGGCGTGTACAGGCTGCTGGAAGCCATGAATACGGTAAAGTCGCTGAATAAAATATATGATCTGCTGGTAGATATACTTTTGACCACCATAGATTATGAAGCCTGTTCGATAAACATATATGATGAAGTTCTGGACACGGCAAAGCCGGTAAAGGAGATCAATCCGGAGGAACTTTCCAGATATAAAAAGATATTCAGCGTGGACGCCGCGGTATATGACTGGGCCTTTAAGAAAAAACACGTTGTTGTCGTACCGCAGGCCCCGGGCAGTAAGGACGATCCGGGGCTGTCCTTTTTTGCGGACAAATCTTTTGCCATAGCGCCGCTATTTGCCAATGACAAAAAAATAGGCTTTCTGGATATCCTCATAAAAAAACCGGCAAATACAATAACACAGCAGGAGCTGGCCCTGCTGGCCATACTTCTCAATCAGACGACGGTTGTGATAGAGAACCTGAGGATGTACGAGCAGGAAAAGCAGACCATAATGAAACTGAAACAGATAGATGAGATGAAATCGGATATTATGATCACCGCTTCACATGAACTCAGAACGCCGCTAACCATACTTAAAGGTTCATCAAAAATAATGGAAATGAAGATGCAGGAAGAGATGTGGAAGGACGAGGACAGGACGATGTACCTGGAGCTTATACATAACGTGAATATCCAGGCCGAAGTGCTGGAAGAGATAACGAATACTCTGCTCGCCGCCACAAAATTTGAGGACGGGACGCTGACGCTTAACAAAAAAGCGGTGAACATAAAGCAGATGGTGGATGTCGTGTTAAAAAAATATTCTTATAAAACAAAGAATATAAACCTGACGTTCACCTGCACGGACCCGGGAATATCGGCGTACGTGGATGATGAAGAACTGAAAAAAGTGGTAAGGAACATACTGGCTAACGCCTATAAATACAGCGCGGAGGGCGGAGACGTGGAAGTCGCGCTCTCAGCCGATGAAAAAGCGTTCATGATATCCATCAGGGACCACGGACCCGGCGTGCCGGACGATGAAAAAGAGAAGATATTTGATAAATTTTACAGGATAGACAGGACCTTAACGCGCAGGACCGGCGGCATGGGCTTCGGACTGTACCTCTCCAGGATAATAGTGGCGCAGCACGGCGGCACCATATGGGTCGAAAGCAGCCAGGGTAAAGGGGCAACCTTTATTTTCAGGATACCAAAAGAGCTCGGGATCGGAGGAACAAAAAATGGATAAAAAATTCGACAATGTCGGCATGTTCCTGGATACGATTTCCGACCTGCCGGTTCTGCCGGCAAATATACAGAAGATCACCGACCTTATGGCGAGCGATAGCACCCGTATCGAGGATATCAGCGCTGTTATTGCCACGGACCAGGGCTTAAGTTCCAAGGTGCTAAAAATAGCAAATTCGGCTTTCTACGGAAGGCTGAGCCAGGTTGTCAGGATAAGCGAATCTGTGGTGGTCATAGGGATGGCAAATATCAAATCGATGCTTTACGCGATATTCATGGACCAGATATACGGCGGTGTGAACGATAACGGCAATACTCTGGTGGACCTGTGGAAACACTCGATATCAACCGCGCTCATGTCGCAGAAATTGATAGAACGCGTTAACGCCGGTGAAAAAGACGCGGCTTACACGGCCGGGCTCCTGCACGATATCGGAGAACTTATCATGTTTAAATATGAACCGAAGCTTTTCAGAGATACTATATCGGAAATAAATAACAGCGAGGGTATAAACAGGACGATCATAGAAGAGGCCGCGGTAGGGTTCTCACACGCCGACCTCGGGGCCGCGATATCACGCAGATGGAACCTGCCAAACACCATAAAGAACGGCATATTTTTTCACCATGCCGTCGAGGATTCCGACACGGACAGACGCGTGATAGCGGCCGTGCATGTGGCCGATTGTCTTGGCGTTTTGACGGGGGTCGGAGGCACGGATAAGATGCCGTCCGGAAAAACCATAAAGGATATCACCGCGCCTGAAGCCCTTGATATACTGAAGATCGACGCGAAAAAGATAGACCCGGTCATTGCGGAAATGCAGCAGGTAAAATGTTCCGCGGAAGCGCTGATGGATTCCATGGAAGGCGGAAAAAAACATGCCGATAGCTGAAATAGACAAAATAATTGAGAAAATGGAAAGCGTAAGGATACTTAAGAATGCCGCTTTGCGCGTATTTCAGACCGCAAATGACCCAAATGCCACGGCTGAGGATATATCGGGTATCATTGAGAAGGACGATTTCCTTGCGGCGTTCATATTGAAAGTGGCAAATTCCTCCTACTACGGCAACAGCGGAAAAGTAAAATCAATAAACGACGCGGTTGTGCTGCTCGGATTTACCGGAATAAAATCAATAGCCGTAGCATCGTCGCTGATGGCAAAAAGCAACAATTACGACCTGAAAAAATCCGAGATACTGGTGAGGGAAAAGCTGTGGAGGCATTCGATATCCACGGCGATAAGCGCGAAATTTGTGGCAGAAAAGGTAGGTTTTAAGGACACGGGCGAGGCTTATATCACGGGAATGATACATGACATAGGCAGGCTCGCAATGTTCCAGTATGATGAAGATATGTTCGGCCGGGTGGAAAAGTACAGTCTTGAAAAGAACCTGACCCAGACGGAAGCGGAGCTGGCCATAGCCGGGCTTGACCACGCGCAGATCGGCGCTATAATCCTGTCAAACTGGAAATTCCCGGATCCGATAATACAGGCTGTGGAGTTCCACCATAAATTTTATGAGGGTATAACGGAAGGAGAACTCATCGGCGTAATAACAATCGCGAATTTTATATCAAATTCGCTGGGTTTCGGGCCCGCAAAAATAGCGCAAATGGACCCGAGAATAATGAAAACATTCAAACTGGATTATGGCGTTATAAAACAATTCATCGAGGAAATATCAGGAATGCTTTCACATATAGATATCTTATCGATAGGCATATAATAGTTTTGCCCGGTAAGACCGGCAGAGTTTTACGATGTCACCATATTAACGTTAAACGAATTTCATAATACGGAATAAAACCTGTGTTCCTATACCCCCACCTGCAAAACGTTTCCTAATGACTGGATTTATTTCCATTAAGCCCTCAAATTTTCCTGAAAACCGTCAGTAATTAAAGGGATTTTAAATGGCACAAATCGTGCTATTTAATCTCTGTCAAAATTAATGGAGGTGGGAAATGGAACAATTCCCGGAAAAAAGGGCAAAAGAACTTGAAAAGAAGTATGCAGTGGAAATGTATTATTATGAAAATCTTCTTAAAAAAATCGATGAAGAAATGAAAACCATAAAAGAAGGCGGGAAAATAGAAGAAACCCTGCGCATACTCGCTGAAAAATCTGTAATAATCGGGAATATTGACACCATTGAAAAACAGATAAAACCCCTTAAAGAGGAATATATGTTCGCGAGGGACTATAACGGATATTCTTCCCGCGAACTTGAAAAAATACTTTTGAAACTTTCATTTTTGCTGCAGGAACTGATAAATACCCAGGCCCGGAACGCGAAACTTCTGGAGGCAAGCATGGGGAAGATGCGCGAGAGGATAGATAATGTAAGAAAAGGGGTATCGCTGATAAACGCTTATAAAAACAGGCGCCCGGAAAATTTATATTTAAGAGAGGTGAAATAATATGGATGCCATTGATAAGGTGCTTTCACAGGCTCTGGATACGGCGATGACAAGGCAGTCGACGCTGGCGGCGAACATAGCCAACGCCGATACCCCCGGATATGTCAGGCAGGATGTGGACTTTGAGGCGGAGATGCAGAAGGTCATAGCGGCCGGAGCAGATCAGGAACATACGACGCAGGTGCAATCACAGCCGGGACAGCCGGTAAAGCTGGAAAATGAAATGGTGGAAATATCAAAGAATACCACGCTTTATTCTTCGGTGGCAAAAATAACCGCGCTTAGAATGAGGATACTTGAAGCGTCGATAGGCGGAGGCAATTAATGAGCGATTTTATGAAAGCAATGGAAATTTCCCAGAGCGGCATGCAGGCGCAAAAAACGCGCATGGAGATCGTGGCCGCTAACATAGCCAACGCGGACACGGTGATGACGCAGGACGGTTCGTTTTACAAAAGGCAGACGCCGGTATTTGAAACGGTGGTGGACGGGGAAAACATGAACGCCGGAGTGCAGGTCAAAGAAGTGGTGAATGAGGATTCACAGGGCGTGATGAAATACGAACCGGGCAACCCGTACGCGGACACTAAGGGTTTTGTAAAATATCCCGATATAAGCACGGTGCGCGAGATGACCGATCTGATCTCGGCACAGCGGGCTTATGAAGCGAATGTCGCGGTAATATCCTCGGCAAAAGCGATATACGCGAAAACTCTTGAGATATAAAAGGGGTGTTCTATGAAGATTGACGGAGTGAGTTTTGATCTTGGCAAACAGGTTGAAAAGGCGGACCGCTCTGAAAGTTTGAATACCAGTTTACAGATCCCCGACATTGATTCGTCCAATATTGATGTGGACCTGGAAAAAATGATAAAAGACGGGATACAGGCGATAAACGAGCCGCAGGCCCAGCTGAACGGGAAAATAAATAATTTTCTTCAGGGCAAGGAAGAACTGCACAATGTAATGATAGCTTCGGAACAGGCAAAATTTTCCATGAATTTTACGGTAAAAGTCAGGGATAAGATCATAGACGCGTACCAGACAATAATGAGAATGCAGGTATAGGGAGAAAAATAGATGCCGGTTGAGATCAAGAATATACTGAATACCATAAAGACAAAGTGGGGCACTCTTGCCCCCGGGCAGAGGATGGGGCTGATGATATCAGGCGTCGTCGCCGCGCTCATAGCCGGCGGAATAATCATGTGGGCGGCTACCCCGGATTATAAGCCGCTTTTTTCAAATGTAAGCGAATCCGACGGCGCGAAGATAATGAAGAAGCTTGACGAGGATAAGGTGTCGTACAAACTGGATAAGGCGACCGGCGCGATACTGGTGCCGGAGAACGCACTGATGAAGGAAAGAATGAAGGTCGCGGGCAGTGGCATGGCAATAGGCGGCGGCGTCGGTTTTGAACTTTTTGACAAGGTTAATTTCGGGATGAGCGAGGAAGAACGCAGGATAAATTATCAGCGCGCGCTGCAGACGGAACTCGAGCGCACCATAGACAATATACCGGGGATAGAAAAAAGCAGGGTCCACCTTTCCATACCCGAGGAGAAAGTTTTTGACGACGAGCAGCTTCAGGCAAAGGCTTCTGTTTACCTGAAACTGAAAGCCGGTTTCGAAATTAAAAAGGACCAGATACTCGGCATACAGAACCTTGTGGCAAGCAGCGTTGAAAGGCTTTCGCCGGACGGCGTGGCGCTGGTATCGACCGACGGCAAGATATTGACGGAGGGCTCGTCGCGCGACGACGCCGAAATATCCGACAGAAAACTGCAGTTAACGCAGCATGTGGAGGATTATTACAGGACAAAGATACAGTCGTTCCTTGACAATATACTCGGGGTGAACAGTTCAACGGTCAGGGTGACGGCGTCATTGCAGTTTAATAAGATCGAAAGGGCGAAGGAATCATATAATCCGGCATCCAAGCAGGCACCGCTCATAAGGAACGAGGATTCGTCAAATGACAGCCTGGCCCAGTTAAATACAGGCGTGGTCACGACGAACGTGCAGGCTCCGGCTGTTCCGCCGGTTATGCATCAGAAAAAGACGGTAAGTTACGAGCTCAATAAGGAAAGCGAAAGAACCACGGTGACGCCGGGCGACGTGAAGAATATAACGGTGGCGGTTGTCCTGAACGGGAAATATGACGCGAAATATATTGCTGACCTGAAACAGTCCATAGCGGCGGCTGCCGGCATCAATATAAACAACGGCGATGTCATAGATATACAGGCCATGGAATTCAAACAGTCGATTTCCAAAGAGGAAACCACAAAAATGGAAGGCCTGGCACAAAGGGATTTCTATATATCACTCGTCAAAGATTACCTCCCGGCGCTGGCCCTCATAATAATAGGCATTATATTTGCCGTCAACCTCGGCAAGGGAGCACGCTCCATGTCGCAGGCGGCATACGCACCGGAGGACCACGGCGGAAATGGAAGCGGAAGGAAATTGAAACCCGAAGAAGTGCTAAAAATGGCAAAGGAAGATCCAAAGGAAGCGGCGAAGATAATAAAATCCTGGATATCATGAGGGAGCAAATTAAATGACAATGACAATGGAAAAGCCGAAAGATTTTACAAAGGCGGCAAAGCTTGTTCTGGCGCTCGGCCCTGAATATTCAAAGAATATTTTGAAGTTCCTTAGCGATGAAGAGGTAAAAAGCGTGGTAAAAGAGGTTGTAAACCTTGGGGAAATATCGACAGAGGAAAGGATGAATATAATAAAGGAGTTCACGGATTCCGTCGCTGCCGGCGATGAAAGAAGCACGGGCGGGTTCAACGCCGCAAAGGATATACTGAACTCGGTTTACGATACGAAAAAGGCCGACGAGATGATAGCTTTTCTGAACCCGAACGGCGGGCCGTTCAAGTTCATAGAGGATGTTGAAGCGGATAAGATATCCGAAGCCTTAAAATCGGAGTCGCCGCAGGTCATAGCCGTGGTGGTGGCTTTCATAAGCCCCGGGAAAGGGGCGCAGATATTGAGTTCGCTGGGCAAGGAACTGCGCGCTGAAGTGGCGAGGCGCGTGGGAATCATAGAAAAATCTGAGCCGGACGCGGAGCTTATAAACGGTATAATCGCGATATTAAAAGACAGGTTTGTACAGAAAAAAGAGGTCAGGATAAACGGACTGGAAAAACTTATAAAGATAATGCATGAAGTCGGCAAAAAAGAACAGAAAGAAATACTTGATCTGCTTGATAAGGACGATCCGGCAATGGCGGCTCTGATAAAGAAAGAACTCTTCAGGTTTGAAGACTTAAAGAGCGTCGAAGACAGGTATCTGCAGCGCATACTGAGGGAAGTAGAAGGCAAAGACCTCACTCTTGCATTAAAGGGAGTCCCGGATGAACTGAAGGAAAAAATATTCAAAAATATGTCGGAACGCGGCGCTGAAATGATAAAGGACGACATAGAAGCCATGGGACCGCTCAAAAGGGCGGTGGTTGAAGAGGCCCAGCAGAAGATCCTTGGCACGGTAAGAAAGCTCGAGGCTAACGGCGAAATAGTGCTGGAAGGCGGAAATCCCGATGTCGTTGTATAGGATAATAAAGAACGCACAAAAACCATCGGAAAGCGCGGTGATATCCATGGGCCGGCCGGCAGCGGTAGAAACCCGCGCTACGGCTGTCCATGAGGTAAATCAGGACGATTACGCGCTGGGATATGAGAATGCGAAGCTGGAGCTTGAAAATGAGTTCGCGTCCCGGATAAAGGAAGCGGCTGATGCCGCCGGGAAAAACGCGAACGCAGGCCTGAGAGCCCTGCTTGGCGCGGCGATGCGCAGGTACGCAGGGCAAAAACTCGCGCGTGAAAAAGAACAGATAAGCAATATCATAAAGGTCGCAAAAAAGATCACGGAGGGCGCGGTAGCGGACGAAGCCGTACTGAAGAAAAGCATAGAAGATGCGCTTGTATTTATGAAAGGATCATCCGAATTGACCGTGCGTTTAAGCGCGGATGATCTTACAGCGCTTACCGCGTCCGGATGCGCCGCACTCATAGAACGGGAAAACAACGGGATCAAACTGGAAAAGGACCCGGAACTTAAAAAAGGCGATGTCCTGGTCGAAGCCGGGAACAGGGTGGTTGACGCAAGGGTAAAAGAAAAATTAAAGAACGCGGCCGGGATACTAATGGCCGGCGGAGAAATAACCGAGGCGGCATCGCTTGTGACCGTGGAAGGGCTTGTGAAGGAAATAATCGGCAACGTTATAGAAGTACAGGGGCTTGAATGCTCGGTAGGCGATATGTGCGACATATTCACCAAGGATAACAAAAAAAAGATGCGCGCCGAAGTGATAGGCTACAGCAAAGGCATGAACCTGCTGATGCCGCTTGCCGAACTGCAGGGCGTCGGCCCGAACTCAAGGGTCGTGGACCTCAAGGAACAATTTGAGATATCCATAAGCCCGGATATGCTCGGCAGGGCTTTTGACGGGCTCGGCAGCCCGATAGACGGCGGAGCGCCAATAAAGGCGTCTGAAAAACGCTCAATATACGGGGCCGCGACATCACCTTTTGAAAGGGACAGGATAAGCGAACCGCTTTTCACCGGCATACGCGCGATAGATACTTTATTTACGATCGGTAAAGGGCAGAGGATGGGCATCTTTGCCGGAAGCGGCGTCGGTAAAAGCTCGCTGCTCGGAATGATGGCAAGGTACACGACCGCCGATGTGAACGTCATAGCGCTTATAGGCGAAAGAGGAAGGGAAGTAAAGGATTTCATAGAAAAGGACCTGAAGTCCGACGGCATGAAGCGCTCGATAGTTATCGCAGCCACGTCTGATAAATCACCTCTCGAAAGGGTTCATGGTGCGCTTGTCGCGGCAACCATAGCTGAATATTTCAAGGATCAGGGAAAAAATGTGCTCTTCATGATGGACTCGGTCACCAGGTACGCAACTGCGTTAAGGGAAATAGGCCTGGCGACAGGAGAGCCGCCGTCCACGAAGGGATTTACTCCTTCTGTTTTTACAAAACTCCCGAAGCTTCTGGAGCGCAGCGGCAACTTTGTAAAAGGCGGGTCGATAACAGGATTTTATACGGTGCTTGTTGAAGGGGACGATATGAACGAACCCATCGCTGATGCTGTGCGTTCCATACTGGACGGGCATCTGATACTATCCAGAAAACTCGCTTCGCGCAATCATTATCCGGCCATAGAGATAACCAATTCCATATCCAGGATAATGGCGGATATAGTAACGGAAAAACAGATTAAAACAGCGGGAAAAGCGAAAGAAACGGTCTCAATAATAGAAGAAATGGAAGACCTGATAAACATAGGCGCTTATAAAAAAGGCGCAAACCCGAAAGTTGACTACGCGCGGCAGGTTATAGACAGGCTTAATACGTTCCTGAAACAGGACATACAGGAAAGATCGGACCCGGCGGAAAGCACAGCCGGGCTGGAAGATATATTCAAAGCGGAGCTAAAAAAAGAGGTAAAAAAATGAAACAGTTCAAATACAGATTTGAGAAGGTACTGAAGGCAAAGGGAAACGCGGAAGATGAGATAAAAAAAGAATGCGCCGGCATAAGGGCGCAGATCGGCATGGAAACCATAAAATTAAAAGCGGCTGGCGATAAGGAAAATCTGATGAGGCAGTCCATACTTAAAACAGCTTCCTCAAAAATGTGCTCGCCGAAGGAATGGAACGACATAAAAACATGCAATTCCTACATCACATATCTTGAGGAATTCATAAGGCGTAAAAAGGAAGAAATAAAGGGGCTTGAAGCCAGACTTGAAGCGCTGCAAAAGCAGCTCCTGGCCGCGAGGATGGAAAAAATGACATTTGAAAAGATAAAGGAAAAGGACAGGAAAGCTTATGGATGCGCCGTCAGCGCGGAAGAACAAAAAACAACCGACGAGGCAGCGCTCTTTATGTTCAGAGCGCATAATGCCGGCGTCAATTAGGGAGAAAAAATGAAATCCATAGCGGTATCGGACATCACGGGAGGTTTTCTGCAGCAGGCTCCGGCGGCACAGGAATCGGATACAAAACTTTTCAGCACGACGCTTGAGAATACGAAGACAGAGGAAGCATCCAGGGCTGCTGAACCTGCCGGGAACGAGGCCTCTGAAGCTTCGGAGGCATCCGTAAAAAGTAAGCTATTACCCGCGGCCGCTATGATCAGGTCCATGGACGGCGTGAATGAAGATAAAGTAAAGACAGCGTCCGTGAAAACAGCGGCAGTAAAGACCGGGGAGATCAGGACCGCGGCGGCAAAAACCGCGTCCGTCATAGCCTGGGACGTAAAGACGGGCGCTGCGGATAAGGCGGCTGTTGAT
>Ga0224525_1001008_pt1 | contig 11040 bp, 8 predicted proteins | sample CFST100metaG_FD_179874 | JGI IMG/M metagenome (GOLD analysis project Ga0224525, IMG submission 179874) | Peat soil microbial communities from Stordalen Mire, Sweden - C.F.S.T100 | ecosystem: Environmental > Terrestrial > Soil > Wetlands > Peat | place: Sweden: Norrbotten County, Stordalen Mire...
ACATATTCGTGAACCCGCCCCAAAAATTCTTCCCGCCCCAGATCATATTTCGTCTTGCCCTCCTTGGCAATTATCTTCTCCACTTTTGTCTGCGTGGCAATCGCCGCATGATCCGTTCCCGGGAGCCACAGAACCTGCTTCTGGCAGAGTCTGTTGAACCGTATCATCAGATCCTGATAAGCCAACATCGAAGCGTGTCCCAAGTGCAAAATTCCTGTCGCATTCGGCGGCGGCATCGAAATCACAAACCTCTCCGGCTTTTTATCGTCCTCGGCACACGGCAAATTATCCGGATTAAAAAAACCGGACTTCTCCCATTCGCTATAAATTCCGTCCTCCACTTCTTTGGCGCTATAGGCCTTGGGTATTTCTCGCATAAATATTCTTAATTTAGCAATACTAAATCTCTTTCATAAGGCTATATTAACACAAAATACCTAACCATTCAAGCGGATATCGCAAAAGGACGGTCCTTACAGAATCAAAAGGACTGTCCTTGCTATTTACTAATCGCGCCCGGAGTGATTATCTATACGAATCCCTATCCGTCCCATTAATCTCATACACACTATCCGGATCATAACCGGAAGAAACCCGGGTCTTGCTTCCATTGTCTCCGTCAGGTTCCAGCTTCCAGACCTTGTTGTCTCCCGATACAGATACATAATCGGAAGTTGCAAAGGTATCGAAAGTCGCACCGTCCACATTGACAATATCGCTCCACTTCAAATGTCCGTAACTCTTGAATACAGACGGTGAAAGAATCAATCTTTTAAACTGCTTGCAATTTTTATATTTTATAATGTAAACATCGATGCCGCCATGAAGACGGATCATGCCGCCGTCTTTGATGACATGCTGATCAGAACAAGTGGAGTTACTTGTAGTAGCAGGTGAAGCAGGCGTAATATTCGATGAACCTTTTTCCACTGTCACTTTTATATCAACCCCCGCTCCATCTCCACATGCACAACATCCGTAGCAATCCGAACCGGCACGCCATTTTATCTCTCCCGTATCTTTATTTACAGTACAGTAAGTGTCTATGACATTTCCCCGCGAATGATTTATCTCACATTTGATCGTATCGGTTATCTTCCATCCTGACTGTGAATTAAGTTTTATCCACCCGCTGCTTTCAGGACTTCCCAAACCACAATCGGATTTTGAGTGCCCCATGATCTGAACTTGATATTTATTTGCTGAAACATACTTTCTTTCCATGACCCAACCTTTGGCATATCCGGTGCGGCCATCGCAAGTTTCACCTGTCGTGGCAAAAGTGTTGTCCGACGTTCCATCAAGTTTTCCATAATAAGTTTGGCCATCTTTGGCGACAGTACCGAAAATTTTATTACTATTCGCGTCATATTCAAAATCCGTTTTTGTGAAGTTACCAGAAAGATCATATGAGGTTGCAGGAGAATCTTTATATGTCGCAACCAAAGAAATAGCCTTGGCCGGCATAGTAACAACCGCAGATGCAGAAGTTACGCTAGAAACATAGTCAGTATCCCCCGTCCACCTGTTGAATACTTTTTCAGAAATAGTAGGATTGGCAGAAATAGCCACAGTTTTACCCTGAGCATAGGAGCCGGTACCCGTACCATTATTTACCGTGAGAACATACACAGGACTTGCTGCTTCTTTTACCGTTAAAGTTGAATTGCCCGCAGTAACCGTTATATTCGCCGTATTTCCTGAAATACCCTTGGCTGTAATGCTAGTATTACTGTCTATAGGATAAACCATTGTGGTTCTAATATTGGTTGTAGCGATATCACCTTTAACAATAAGGGTAACTGATGATCCTTTTGCGATTTTAATGCTTAATCCGCTATAAGTGATTGCCGAATCATGAAGGATAGTAGGAGCACCGATCTTGGTATCGCCTACATAGAGATTAGTGTTAACTTCATTGATTGGAGAATAAACACCCGGGATTACAATTCCTGAAAGAATAACATCTTCAGTTCCCGTGTTCGTAAGCTTGATTGCAATAAGTTGCACATTAGTCGCTCCTTTTTCCAATGTAGTAATATTATTGGGCACAACAGAAGCAACCAGAGAAGTCGTAGTAGAAACCGTCGCTGCCACATTATAATAAACAGCTAGATTGCTAACCGCCGGAGAACTGGGTGAATTTAAATTAGTATTTGTAATATTAATTTTCCACCTTAAGTCCTTTCCCGTAGTGCTGAAAGTTACGAGTTGATTTGATGAAGCGTTAACCCAGATATTCCCGCCATCGTTCGACAAAGCATAAGTTATATTTGCATAACTGCTCTGATTTTCAAAATTGCTGGAGTCAATTATTTTTGCCGACACAACATTGCCTGCCTGGGTGTTTATATTGGTAGAATACGCGACGCCTGATGTTTTGGCTTTGCTGTAATCCCACGGAAGATACAACATTTTTTGCCCCGCGTCCCAAGTCAAAGTAGTCTTGGCTGCATCTTTATAAATAGTAGTACTAAAATTTTCCGTATATGCGACTGAATAAGTTGCTACATCCGCAAACGCACGCGAGCCTAAATAATTATAGCCGACAACTGCGCCAAATAGCGCAAGCATAAAAAATAAGCCTAAACATATAGGGCCTATCATTCTGCTTTTGATAAATTTTTTCTCGTTCATCATTTTCCTTCCTGAAATCTTTTACGGATTTCCTTAACTTTAATAAAAATTAACAAAAGAAACGATTGAATTGCATATACATAATAGCATAAAAAATGACAAAAGTCAATGCCTAAAAATAGCTAAAACAAGCGACAAAACAATCGCCAGCGCTTAAAAAACAATTCCTATGATATAAGAAAAATTATCTTTGTTGATTCTTCAAGAACTTGTTATTCCAAATGCACATCTTTCTCAAAGCTTTCTATTCTTTTCAAAAGTTTGAGATACTTTTTGAGATCAGGATCTTTTTCCACGATTTTTTTCGCCTCTTCGCGCGTTTCTTGGATAAGCTCTGAATCGGAAAGTGATGCCATTGCGAGATCCGGAAGCCCGGACTGGCGAACACCGATGAGCTCGCCCGGACCGCGAAGTTCCAAATCTTTTTGCGCAAGCTCAAAACCGTTTTCGCTTTCGATGAGAGCCTTGAGGCGCTTGTGCGTTTTGCTTGATGTCGAATCTGTAAAAAGAAAACAATATGACTGGAATTGCCCGCGCCCGACGCGCCCGCGGAACTGGTGGAGCTGTGCCAGACCGAATCTGTCCGCGCCTTCGATGAACATCACGGTCGCATTAGGAATATCAATGCCCACTTCCACAACCGATGTCGATATCAAAATGTTGATTTTATTCTCCGAAAACTTTTTCATTATCTCCTCTTTTTCTTTCGGTTTCATCTTGCCGTGCAGAAGTCCTATTGAAAAATCGGGATAGATTTCTTTCTGGAGTTTTTCATATTCCTGCGTCGCCGATTTCACTTCCATAAAATCAGATTCTTCGATTAGCGGACAGATCACGAACGCCTGTCTGCCTGATTTAATCTCTTTATGAATGAAATCATAAGCGCTCTCCCGATTTCCAGACGCCACAAGTTTGGTTATTATTTTTTGCCTGCCTTTGGGCATTTCGTTCAAAACCGATAAATCCAGATCGCCATAAACTGTGAGCGCCAGAGTCCGCGGAATCGGTGTTGCAGTCATCGACAAAAGGTGCGGGACAGTTTTGAGTCCGTCTCTGATGTCCAAAATTTCATTTTGAATTTTCGCCCGCTGCTCGATGCCGAAACGATGCTGCTCATCGACGACCGACAATGCTAAATTTTTAAAAGAAACTTTATCCTGAATGAGCGCATGCGTACCGATAATAAGATCTACATCTCCGTTTTTTATCTTTTCTATAATCTTATTTTTCCCCAGCTGGATTTCTTTCTCGCCATCAAAAAACCTGCTCTCACTGCCGGTTAAAAGAGCAATTTTTATTTTTAAAATTTTATCAGAATCCGACACACCCCGTCGCTCCGCGCCACCCCTCTCAAGAGGGGATTTACCCAACTCAAGCTGCGCAGATTTATTATTATATAACTCATTACTATCCAAAGAGTTTGCATCTGTATTCTCCCTCTCCCCAGGGGAGAGGGTCGGGGTGAGGGGGGCATTTATTGAACTTGTATTAAACCTCCTCAAGCTCTCCACATAATGCTGCCTCGCCAAAATTTCCGTCGGAGCCATAATGAGCGCCTGATAACCGGATTTTATAGTCACTAATATTGCAAGAAGCGCCACTAATGTTTTTCCGGACCCGACGTCGCCTTCCAACAATCGATTCATCGGACTGTCTTTTTCCAAGTCTTTGATTATTTTCCAAACCGCCATTCTCTGTCCATCTGTCAGCTTGAATGGTAAATTATCAAGAAAATCTTTTATCTCTTTCTCAATTTTGCCATCATATTTGATTCTGATCGCCTTCTGTCCCTGCCATTTCTGCCTCTGTCTTTGCATATAGAGCTGCACCAAAAAAAGCTCATTGAACGCCAACCGCCTTTTTGCAAGTTCCGCTGCAATCGCATCGTCAGGAAAATGGATCTGCTTGATCGCCTCACCGATCCCAAGCAGATCCTGCCGCTCCAAAATTTCTTCCGGCAAAAATTCCGGCACGCTGTCGGCAAGTTTTATGAGCGGCTTGATATGCGCCCGCAGCCATTTTGAAGAAACTCCTTCCGTCTCGTGATAAATCGGTACGAATCTTCCTGTGTGCAATCCGCTTTTCTCCAAAACTTCATAAGCGGGATTCGCAATCTGGATCCCTTCGCTGCTATAAGTGATTTTCCCGCTCATGCTCACATTCATTCCCTTTTTCAAACTGTTCGTGATGAAAGTCTGATTGAACCATATCGCCTGAATCGTTCCCGAATCATCCTTCACCAGCGCGCACGTGAGCGCCATTCTCTTTCGCGGCGTAACAACATTCTGAATCTCCGAAATCTCGCCCCTGATAGTCGCGACTTGCCCGACTTCAACCTCGCTTATTTTTTTGAAATCCGAAAAATCATCATAACGGAAAGGAAAATGAAAAAGCAGATCCCCCGCCGTTTTGATGCCGAGTTTATTGAGATACAGAACATACCGCGGCCCGATCCGCGGCAATTCTTCGATTGGAGTTTTGAGAGTAGCCATATGAAAAATTATTTCAGCAAATTGTCATAAACGATCTTCGACCAATTTTCGAAGCTTTCATAATGCTCCGGCAGTTCATCTTTAGAAATCCATATTCCGGCATGGATTTCGTCTTCTTCGGATTTGATTCGATCGGTCGAGAGCTCAATCTCATATATAAGTCCGAGATGATCGGCATCAACTCCCAGATCGCTCTTGATGAGCCCGCGCAGATTCACGGATTTTATAATCTCCGGAGAAAGTCCCGCTTCTTCCCGCGCCTCGCGCAAAAGCGAATTTCGAAAAGTCTCTTTCAGATCTTGCCCGCTTATATCCTCCTCGGAAACATGCCCGCCGATGAGCCCCTTCTTGCCGATGAGTCGCAGCTCCCCGCCGCCCTGCTGGCGCAATATGAAAAAATATTTATCCTCGAACCTGATAATCGCATAAGGAATCGGATGACGCTTCGTCGGATGATATTCGGCTATGCTCCGCCGCTCAACACCAAACGGCAAATCAAATATTTCAGTATTCCTCGTAAACACGCCCTCGATATCCCCCAGATCACTCTCCTCAAAGCACACAACCCTCTCCTTTGTCGAAGGCTTTATACTCTCAAGATAATCCGCTTTCTCCTCATTGAGCCTGTTCCATTCCTCGGACCCGATTTCAAACTCATCCCTTTTCTCTAATATATCCTCCAATTTTTGATCCGCCATATTTATGTCCTTAATATTATAAGTACATTCTAACAAAAAATAGACAAAAAAGAAAAAGGACCTGCACAGATGTTTTTCATCTTTGCAGAATCCCTGCTGTTTACCCGGGTCATAAATACCCATATTTCATACACTTGTCGCCGCAGTATTGATTCCTTCACTGAAATCTTTCTCTTTTTTGAGTTCGGCAGCTAACGCTTCCGTAAATTCTTTTAATTCTTCTGTTGGCATTATCCTATTTGCTTCATTCATATAATTACCTCTTTCAAAATCTATTCATGACTTCTCTTTACCACAAACTACAACAATCTGTAAAAAAAAGCAAGAAAAAACAGGTGTAAGCCTGCTTTCATAATTATTCCGTGCTCCCGACAGGAATCGAACCTATATCACAGGTTCCGGAAACCTGCGTTCTATCCGTTGAACTACGGGAGCTAAATAATAAGCACCAAATTCAAAATCTCAAGTTCCAAATATATTACAATGACCAAAATTCAAAACTACAAACAAATGCAATCAGTGACGGGAGTTTTGGATTTTGAACATTTGATATTGGTGCTTATTTGGAGCTTGTAATTTTGTGCTTGGTGCTTTAAAAAGTTTTTAAATACGATTCGGCTAAGATTGAATTGATTAAAATTGATTTAACGCACCTCGTTATCATTTATCTCTTGTGCCCTCGGCAGGAATCGAACCTGCATCACGAGTTCCGCAAACTCGCGTTCTATCCATTGAACTACGAGGACATTATATACTAAAATCACAAGTTCAAAACACCAAGCTCCAAATAAATTACAATAATCAAAATTCAAAATTATAAACAAAATGCGGATATAATAAAGATAGTCTGCATGGATCGGGGATCCTGGATATTCCTTTCAGGAATTCCGGGAAGACATAAATGTCGGTTTTGGATTTATAATTTTGAATTTGTGATTTATTTGGAACTTGAGATTTTGGATTTGGTGCTTAAAAGAATTCAAACACAATTCAGCTAAGATTGAATTGATTAAAATTGATTTTACGCACCTTGTTATCAGTTGATAACTATTTCAAAACTTCCCCTTCAGATATTCATTAACCTTCTGATCGATAAACTCGTCCTCGGTGAGCTTTTTGCCGCTTTTGAAATTAAAAAGCATGTCTTCCTGCTTTTCTTCCGGCAAGAAATATTCCAAAAGTGCCTGCATATAGGCAATATCCTGACTTTCGTCCAGATAAAGTTCCCGCATCGGAAAAAGCGAGTTCCGAAGCTGCAGCTTCACGACATTGAAATCCCCTTTCCGGGAAATTTCAAAAGACCTTATCTCCTCGAACTTATATAATCTATCACCAATCAGGATTCCGTCAATATTGATTTCATAATTGATATCTTTCGACTCCGTTCTCAGCTCGAACACGACCACCACGAAAAGAGTTGCAAAAGTTATAAGAGAAAGCCAATTGCGGTCCCTGATAGAAAACAAAATAGCGACAATCCCCGCAACCAAGCTCAGATAATAGAGCAAAGTCTCCTCTTTCGATCTGAAAAAATCTCTTCCGACCCACTTTGCAAAATGCCTGTCTTCTTGCATTTCCTGCTTCTTCCCCGCTTCCGGCTTATCCTGCTTTTTACTTTTGCTTTCTTTGGGAATCATTCTATTGCTTTTCTTATCCGAATCCTTGAAACTCTTATCCAGATTTATCTTCTTCGAAACGAAAATCTTCTTTTCCACCGGAATATCCTTTTTCAGAATATCTTTCTTCATAGAAGACTTTTTTTTCTCTGAAGTTTTTTTATTTTCTTTCACATTATTTTTCACCGAACGCGCCGCGATTTTCTTTTCCACGGGCTTCTTTTCAATTTTTGTTTTTTCCTCCTTTTTTGGCATATAAAAATATTATTTTTATAAATCTTATGTTTTTAGTTTAACATTTTAAATGGAGATAGTAAAACATATGATCAATGACTGCTCATTATATTGACACTGCGACATAGCCTGTCCTCGCGAAGACGGGGGGCAATCCCGATACCATGGTTCGTTTTACCGTATTGGTCTGTCATTCCGGGCTTGACCCGGAATCTTTGCTGCAATACTTTTACACTTTATATCTTGAAATAAATATAACTATTTCGCGGCAGTTAGAGAACGTGACATTAAGTGCGGTGTGATAAATAAAACATAACGAAATATATGAAAGATTCCGGGTCAAGCCCGGAATGACAAACTGCGTTTGTCATCAATTATTAAGTTATATGTTATCAGTTATAAGTTATTTTCAACCTCTCCAAAATCTTATCTTTATCCGCGCCTTCCGCCAATCTCGGCTGTGCATAATCAAAAATCTTGACTGGCACGAAATCGATCTTGGATATTTTATTCTTGTCGAAAGTGATTTGCGCGATTGCGCCGAGCTTTGTTTCATCGGACCACATCTGATCGAAAACGAAATTGCCGAGGCTGTAAATTATATAGCCGTTATTGTATTTCTCGAAAGTTTCCACCACGTGCGGATGATGGCCGATCACCAAATCTGCGCCGGCATCGATTGCCGCATGAGCGAAATTCGTTTGCGCGCTGGCAGGCTCGACAGAATATTCCGTTCCGGCATGCATGGAAACCACGACAACATCAACGCTTTTTCGAAGATCCGCAACCTGGCTTTTTATCAGTTCCGTATCCATTTTTGCAACGCCGTAAATATTCTTATTTTTATCAGTACTTTGTTCATTGGAATAAGAATATGCCAAAAAACCGAATTTCACTGATTTCACTGTTTTTATGACCGGCTTGTAGATTCCATCCTCGCTGAGTCCCGCGCCCGCATGATCGATTCCCGCCGCGTCCAAATTTTGTACTGTGCTCTGAATCCCGTCATGGCCGAAATTCATCATATGATTGTTCGCGAGCGACAAAACATCGAAACCCGCGAACTTCAATCCCTCCACCGCCTTAGGATCCGTCCGGAAAGTAAGCGCCTCGCTCGGAATGATATTCCCCTTCAGGATTGTCGTCTCCAGATTTCCGAAAGCGAGATCGGCGCCGCTCGTGATATCCGCCGTTTCCTCGAACGGATATTTCCAATCCTTTTTCGTAATCATCTTCCTCTCTACATCGCGCGAAAGCATAATGTCGCCCACCGCCGCCAGAATGATCTTATTTTTGTCCTCTATTTGCAATTCACCGTTCGTATCTTCTTGTCCGCTTCCGAGTTTCGTCTTTGAAACTTGCCCGCCGCCGATCAAAAAATAATTCGAATTGGAAAATAAAAAATAAAGGCAAGCGAGAGATAATGCCCCCGCTGCCAGAACCGCTATAGTTATTGTTGTTTTATTCATAAGAGATTTATCTTATTCACCGCCTCTTCTGATAGCCTCGATGATTTTCCTGATATCCCCTTCAAAATACCAATAGGTAAGCGAAGGCGCATCAAAAGGATTGGCGTGAATATGCCAAACGCCGATCGGCTCGATTCTCAACTCATCGCCTTCATCCAATTTATGATTACTGCCATCAGCTTTATCAAAAACTACCATCACGCAGCTGCCCTTGACCTGAGTCAGATTCTCGATTCCGCCCAACCTATTGTGGATATCAAGCGACATATGCGGTTTCAACTCTATATAACCGACGCTTTTTTCTTCGGTCGATTCTCCCAAATAGAAAAAACCCTGATCAATCTCAATCTTGTCGCATTTATCTATATCGTACATAACAATTATGTATAAAAAATTAAATTAACAATATTAGTACTTACGCATTTGAACAAATTGTTACGGTATCTGTATTTCCCTCACCCTGACAATGCTGGGGAGGGAAATTGAAATCAATCCAAACGCGAAATTCCTGAACATATGCCTCGCTTACCGCCCGCAATCACTTTACCGGAATATGCATAAATTATTGATTATCGGATTCATAACCATATATATCTGCCATATCATCAAGACTGTAAAAAGCAAAAAGCTGGCCATCACAACTATTTCGTGCATCAGCCTTTTTCTCTTTTTAATATTTGCAAAATTGCTTTTAAGCGCACCTCGCAACGAACCGAATGATTTAAGTATCATATACATCATGCCGATAATCAGAAGATTTCTTAATGCCAAATCGCTGGCAACGGAACGGATCGGAATATTGCAGTAAGATTGCGATAGAAAAATCAGCAGTGACAATTCCGCCGAAACAAGAAAGAGAGATTCCAACACGGCAAAGCCGGCCCTTATCATAAGAACAAGAAGCGACACGGCGATCGGGAAAGCGACGCCGATCCATAATGCACCGATAAAATGATTGGATATGAATTTATACCCCAGAAGCAAAAACGCTACGATAGTCACCGAAACAACAGAGGAAATGATATCATCCTTATATATGACCAGCAAATCTTTCACCTGCTTACCTTTTTCCATCTTGATAAGTTTAGAATAATATATGCTTATTATACAATAAATCATTAAAAAAATATAATTTTTTTACCGACTAAAAACCCGGCTCAAATCAACCGGGCATTACATCGTACGATACCAAGCTTTCCAGCGGACTGCGTCGCGCCATAGGTTCGCCAAAATAAATCGCATTAATCTTATCAGAAGTAAAAGCGCAATAGACAGAGGCCGCCTTCGCTAAAGCGAAGGCGAACCGAAGCTCGCTTTCGCTTATTGCCAAGACAATCTTATTTGCTTCAAAAATTTTATTTTGCTAAAAGCGGACAGTGTCACGCCGTAGCAGCGCTTCAGCGCAGCGAAGACGGAGATGGAGGGATTCGCCTATTCGGGCATAAACTTCTCATCCCGTCATCCAACCGCGAAACAAAAACCCATACTGATGTATGGATTTTTATTTTGCGGAGAGGGCGAGATTCGAACTCGCGGAACCCTTGAAGGTTCTCCGGTTTTCAAGACCGGTGCATTCAACCGCTCTGCCACCTCTCCGGATGACTGAAATTCTACCTAAACAAAATAACATTATATTTCCTGTTTGGCAAGATAGAAGCTTCGTTCATTTTGGAGTAGCAGACTTCAGCCTGCGCCAGAGGTCAGACCTTTCAGATGTTTCAAAAGGTCTGACCTCGTTAATTATATTTATATGTTTAATTGTATTTATAGATGCAAATCTCGAGGACTGACCTTGAAATATCTGAAAGGTCTGACCTCTTCAGAATAACCGCGCAGGTTAAAACCTGCTACTACATTTTATAGCTCACTAAGAAAAATATCCATATAACGCAAG
>Ga0224525_1001011_pt1 | contig 11007 bp, 11 predicted proteins | sample CFST100metaG_FD_179874 | JGI IMG/M metagenome (GOLD analysis project Ga0224525, IMG submission 179874) | Peat soil microbial communities from Stordalen Mire, Sweden - C.F.S.T100 | ecosystem: Environmental > Terrestrial > Soil > Wetlands > Peat | place: Sweden: Norrbotten County, Stordalen Mire...
CCCCACTGGAGGCCTTGGACGAACTACTTGAAGTGGACGGCGTGCAAGCCGCCATTCCAAATACCGCCAATGCTACCAACGGAATTAGGATTTTCTTTCGCATGTTAATGCTCCTTTCAGAAATTTCCCCTCGTGACATTACTAAACAACAACGACGAAAATTGTCAATTATTATTTTTTTTGATTTTTGGGCCTTTTTACCCCGAAAGCGCTTTTTTCGAGGCCCTTTTTGCTTTGGGGGGCAAACGAGACTCACCACGAAGCGCTAGAATAATCCAACATCAGGAAAAACAAAGACAAAAGAAACGAAGCCCCGCCGATGGCCAAGAAAGGCCAATAGAATTTGGCATTGCCTTTTCGCTTCTCCTTTTGGCATTCGGCAAAATCCGAAACCGTCTTCCACCGCACAACGTTGTCGGGGCGAAAGGATTCGAACAAACGCCGGACCGAATAATTGAGAACGTCGAAAGTACCAAATCTGGCGATGAATAATAGAGCCAAGACCAATAGCTCGACCATGGCGGAGGCAAAGAAGGCATCGCTGAAGGCCGTCGCGGAGAAATCCATTCTCAGAAAAAGCGCCAGACCGAAGACCACGGCCCAGAAGAGGAAGGCCACAATCCAATTGATGAGTTGATTTTTGGTGGTTTCTTTCATGCGGATAAATGATAGAGGCAAGGGGAAGCAAACACAACCTGAAATTCAGCTTTATGACGGTAAAATTGGCTTAAATCTTCAAAACATTCGTTGAAGAAAAAGAAAAAATGTGTATGTTATGAATATCCCTTGCCCGAGGCAATGGAAAACATTTATGAAAAAGAATCCCCTTCTACCCATCCTCTCCTGCGCCGCGATTCTGGCTTTGGCTGGATGCGCTCCTGCGGTTGCCGCCCAGTCTTCGGCCCAGGCTTCCTCTTCGGCGGGGTCATCTTCCGCTTCGACGGAGGAAACGAGCACCTCAACCGGTTCCTCTTCGGAGGCTGCCTCCAGCGTGGGGGCCTCTTCCGCCGCGAGTTCGAGCATCGCTAGTTCCTCCAGCGCTTTGGCCAGCATGCGGTTGGAGTTAAGCTTGGCCAAACCCACGATGACGGCAGGCGTATGCTTCTTTGAAGGTTGCGGGCCCACCCTCAATTACATCAACGGCGCCACGACCAAGGATATGACTCAGTATTTTAATTTCATGGCTTGGGATATCGAAGATAGCGGCGGGGCTTCTTACACGTATAAGCAAGTTCTCTCAACCGCTGGAAAATACACCGTCAAAGTCACTTACATTTCCAAGAGCATCGCTTCGCCCACCCTGAGTTTCACTGTGGAAGAAGGAACCATCGAAGAAGGCGCGGAGGGCAAAGGTTATACCACCGTCTCGACCGCGGATTCCGAGAAATACGCGATTGGCGGCTATGACAACGTCGGCGCTTTGGGCGAGGGCAAATTTCCGACGTTGGGCGTTCATAAACTTTTAGTGGTCCCCGTCCAGTTCGCCAATGCCGGCACCAATATCTTCAGCGATAACGATGTTTCCATTTTGAATTCCGCTTATTTCGGGGCTGCCGCTTCGACCGGATGGCAAAGTCTCGCTTCGTACTACAACACCTCGAGCTATGGCAAATTGACCCTCGAAGGCACCGTCATCACCCCTTTCACGTACACCATGGATGCTTATACTTTCGAAAAGAGCGGGGACACCAGCGCCGTTGCCGTCGCTGACGCCGCCATCATTTACGCCAAAGGTTTAGGCTACAACATGGCGGATTACGATTCCAACGGGGATGGCTTCGTCGATGGATTGGAACTGATTTATAAGACGAGCCGCCCCGACAAGAGCAATGGCGGGGCCGATATCTGGTGGGATTTCACGACGGTCACCGGCGTTGCCCCCGATGTCAATGACCCCAAGCCTTACCGCTATTTCTGGAGTCTCTATAAATCCATAACGGATGGTTACTATACCCCCAACATCGACTGCCACACCCTCATTCACGAATCGGGCCATATGATGGGCCTCAACGATTATTATTCCTATAACAACGACGAAGGCCCCGCCGGCTGCGTCGATATGATGGACATGAACGTCGGCGATCATAACGCTTACAGCAAATTCATGTATGGCTGGGTCGCCCCGAGAGTCATCGATGGCACTTCGAGCAACTTCACCCTGACCCTCAATTCCTTCACGGACACCGGCGATTGCGCGATCCTTCGAAACACGGCGACCGATCCTTGGAATGGCACGCCCTATGATGAATATCTGATGCTTCAGTACTACACGCCGACCGGTCTCAATGCCGAAGATTCGACGGGTTATCCGGAGTGGTCCAAAGCCACCAGCTCCGCGGGTTCGGGCTCGCCTTATGGCCATGCCGGAACCTATGAGAAGGCCGGGCTTCAGATTTTCCATGTCGACAACCGTTTGGCCGCCGCCACGGGCACTTATACGGGAACGGCAACCAGCCCTACGATCGCCACGAAAAAATATGCCTATGTCGATACCCCAAGCAACGTCGATACTTATAATGACGATGGCACTTACGTCAGCGCCTCTTCTCAAATCACGAGCAACAGCCTCAAAGATGCCGGCTATGTCGACAGCGGATCCCTCAAGCAGTCCTCGGCGAACGCCAAAGCCTGGCAAAGTTCCATTCGCGAACTCACGGCGATGCCCTCCGGCGGGGCCACTTCTTTCCTTAGCAATTCTTACTACGCCAGCATGGGCAGCCAGAAAGTTCTTTTGGGAACGTCGGCGTTCGGCGAGGATTCTGGCGATTACACCAATACCCTCATGCAAGGCCTCTTCCCCGACGGAACCTTATGGAACGACGGGTCGGCTTTGAACTGGAATTTCTCCGTCACGGCCCAAACCGCTTCTTCGGTCACGCTCCATTTTGTCGAACTTTGATCGGCGCGAGCGGATATCGCTTAAAAGGTGAAACTAGTCGTCTTTGTTTTCGGCGGCGAAGAAATTCGCGCTGGAAACCCAAGGATCAAAAGGAGGAAAATCGATGATTGATTTTTCCAAAATCGAAGCGACGGTGGCCATCGGGATGAAAGGCGGAACAGGGCCCGTGAAGGCTTGGATCGCTAACGATGGGGCAGTCAAAATCATGAAATCCGTGTTGCCGCAGGGCTCTTCCATCGGCTATCACCGGCATGAAACCAACAGCGAAATCGTTTACGTCATTTCCGGCACCGCCACCTGCACTTTGGATGGGATGGAGGAGACCGTCCAGCCGGGCGAAGTCCATTATTGCCCCCAGGGCCATTCCCACGGGGTCGCCAATCAAGGCAAAGCAGATCTCGTCGTTCTCTGCGTCGTTCCCGAAACAAAATAATCTTTCCTGTTTCCGCCGAGGGCTTTTCGGTAAAAGATTTTCACGGAAAACGGGCCTCAAGGGAGAGGGCAGCCAATCCGATTTGCTTTAAAAAAACCAAGACTTTTCCAAAAAAGAATTTTCTTTTCGGGGCGGAGGCGTATCTTTTTCCTATCCGGAGACCAAATCATGGAAAACGCGATCGAAGTTAAAAATCTTTGGAAAAAATACCATGCCGTCGAGGCGGTGAGGGGCATCACCTTCGCCGTCAAAAAAGGCGATCTCTTTGCCTTTTTGGGCGAAAACGGGGCTGGCAAAAGCACGACGATCAATATCCTTTGCACGGTTCTCGCCAAAACGAGCGGGGAAGTAAGGGTCAATGGCTTTGACCTCGATAAAGAAACCCAGTCTATCCGAGAAAGCATCGGGGTGGTTTTTCAAGGAAGCGTTCTCGATCGGTGTCTCACGGTCAAAGAAAACCTCGCCTCGCGCGGGTCTTTCTATGGCTATTATGGGAAGGGGCTGGACGAAAGGCTTTCGGCGTTGTCGCGATTGCTCCGATTGGAAGAAATCTGGAAAAGACGCTACGAGAGCCTTTCGGGCGGCCAAAGAAGGCGAGTAGATATCGCGAGGGCCCTCCTCCATGAGCCGGAGATCCTTTTCCTCGACGAGCCGACGACGGGGCTCGATCCGGCTTCCCGGAAAGAGATTTGGGGCATCATCACCCAACTCCGAAAAAACGCCGGGCTCACCGTCTTCCTCACCACCCATTACATGGAAGAGGCCTCGGAAGCGGCCGAAGCGGTCATCCTCGAAAAGGGCAAAATCGTCTGCGATGACTCGCCCCTGAATCTCAAAAACCGCTACAGCCACAACAAACTGATCGTCCATCATCCCTCGTTAAAAGCCCGCGAGCTCCTTAAGAAATCAGGCCTCGCTCTCGAAGAGGACAAGGATTGGATCAAAGCCTTGTTCGACCGCAATTCCGACCTCGCCGATCTCTTGTATAAGGGCAAAGACGACCTTCTCGATTACGAGATCGTCAAAGGCGACATGGATGATGTTTTCCTGAACGTCACCGGCCGGAAATTGGAGGATTGAAACCATGACTCTCACCTTCCGAGCGAAATGGCAGGCCTTCCTGGGCCTGACCAAGCGGAACATCCTCGTCTATTTCACGGATCGGGCCACGCTCTTTTTCTCCTTATTGGCCCCGCTCATCGTTTTATTCCTTTATATGGCGTTCCTGCGTTCGATGTACGTCTCCTCGGTGAAAGAATCCCTCAGCGCTTACACCGCTGTTTTCAGCGAAAACGATGTCAGCTCCTTCGTGAATGCCTGGCTCATCGCCGGTCTTTTGGGGAGCTCGCTCATCACCGTTTCCCTCAATTCCCTGTCGGTCATGGTGGACGACAAGTACAACCATGTCGACAGCGATTTCAATTCCTCCCCCATCAGCGGACCCATCGTCGTCCTCGCTTATTTCACGGCAGCTTTTCTGAATACGGCGCTCGTGGGGGCGCTCCTTCTCTCCGTGGGTTTAGGCGTGATTTCGATCCTCTCCCCCTTGTTCCTTGGCGTTTTCGATATCGTGATGCTTTATGCCCTTGTGCTCTTGGGCAGCGCCTCCAGCACCTTTCTTCTCATGATCGTGGCGTCTTTTTTCAAAAAGAGCTCAGCCTTAGGGGCCTTCAGCGGAATCGTCAGCGCGGCGGTGGGCTTCATGATCGGAGCCTACCTGCCGATGAGTTCGATGGCTGAGCCGGTCCAGATCGTCTGCAACGCCTTCCCAGGCTCGCAGATCGCGGCCTTATTCCGGAATTATCTCATGAGCGGCTCGCTCGAGCATATGGAAAGCGAACTTAACGGACTCGATAATGGCCAATTCATCGTGGGGATGAAAAGCGTTTTTTCCTTTGATCTTGATTCTTTTGGGATCGATTTCGGAATCCCGGAGATGTTCCTCTATTCCGGGGTCTTCATCATCGTGTGCCTCGGCGCCAACATCCTGCTTTATCGCTGCTCGTCCAAGCGGAAATAAAAAAAAGAAAAAATCCCATCGCTTAGCCGCCGAGGGATTTTTAGGCCATTCTTTCAAGACAGGGCCGGCAAGCTGGCCGAAACCAAGAGATCATCAACATAAACCACAGCGAGATTGAAGCAGTCGAAACAGGCCCGTGACTCTTTCTCAAGGGAAACCGCATCCAGTTTTGCGGTGTTCTTCTTGGAGGAAAATTCAGCGCTGACAATCGTTTGATCCGAGGCAAAAGCCAACGCATAAAAAGAAAACAAAACGCCTGTTCCGCCAGCGAATTCGACATCGCCGAAAAACATTCCGCTGACATAACTGCCCCAAGAAAAAGAAGCCGAACCCGATGTCAAATCGGTCTCAGAGGAAGAGGATTTCCCGACTTTTCCAACGATTCGGAACGAATCATCAAATGGAAAATAGGAGAATAAAAGATCCGTGGAATCGCCGGATTCCGCAGAAGTGGCGGAACTGAAAACGTAACAATCCTCTTCTTTGAGATAGGTTCCCGCATTTCTGAAATAGGAGATGACCTGATTGGTGGCGCTTCCTTTAAAAAGCGAGGAGGAAGAGCTTTCGAGTCCGTCATTTGCCTTGGAGGCGGGGTGTTCTCCCGAATCATAGAAAGCGCCGCATCCCCCAAGCAGAAAACAAAGAGCGCCCAATAAAGACCAATAGCCTTTCATGCCAAAACCCCCATTGACTACTATTTTGCCCCCCGCAAGTCAAAAATCAATAAGCGGCCATCTCGGGCGGTCGAATCAAGGGGAGGCAAAATCCCAAAACCTTTTTTCATTTGGCATTTTCTTTCGATGAATAATAATCCTATGCTTTAATTAATTATCGTTTATCAATAATTATTATATGAAAAAGATTAACATTGGCAAATCGATGTGCTAAAGTATCCCCGCTGAAAGGAAGCAGTCTCATGAAAGAAAAAAGAACCACGAAACAAACCCTCATCTTGATCGGCAAAGTCGGAGCCATTGTCTCCCTTGTCATCCTCATTTTCGCCGCCATCGGAGCGGCGGTGGGATTCCTGGGCCTGATTTTCTCGCCCTTCGTCGATTGGAATTGGCTTCAGGAGCTCATCGCCAAAGGCGCCTCCGAAAGCGGAGCCGCTTTGAACTGGGATGTTTCCGTCTTGAATGCGACGAACGCCGAGATCGTGTCGCTGAAGACTTTTCTGAGCGCCGGCACGAGCGTCGTCCTGCTCTATTTCGCGCGAGGTCTTTTTGCCAACATCGAAAAAGAGGGGACGCCCTTCACGGATCCCAACGTCAAGCAGCTCGTGAACATCGGAATCATCTCGTTGGTGCAGGCTTTCGCGGTGCCGATCATCGTCGGCATCGTGATTAATGCCACCGGGACCACAGCCTTGTTCGGGGATTCTTCGAGCAGCGGGGCGAGTCTCATCATGGCCTTATTCGTCTTCGCCATGTCCCTCGTCTTCAAATACGGCGTCGAGCTCCAGAAAGAAGCGGATACCACTTTATGATCATCCTGCGGCTGGACCGCGTCATGGCGGACCGCAAGATCTCGCTCAACGAGCTCGCGGATAAAGTTGGGATCTCCAACGTCAATCTCTCCAACATCAAAACGGGGAAAATCTCCGCCATCCGTTTCACCACGCTTAACGCCATCTGCCGGGAGCTCGGCTGCCAGCCTGGGGATGTCCTGGAATACCAGGCGGATATCGAGGCGGGTTCTAAAGAAAGCGATGCTTGATCCAAAAAAGCCAGGTTCGGAAACCTGGCTTTTCATCTTTCTTTTGAGTTTTATTTCTTCAAATCGCCGGCAATAGGAACGCCACTCCCGCCGTCAAGATGCAGGATTTCCTTCTTTTTGGCGTCAAACTCGTCTTTCGTGATGATGCCTCTATCCAGAAGATCCTTCCAAATGAGGATGTCGTGGACGTCTACGCTCACTTCCGGAATCAAGGAAAGGCGACTTCCGATGAGGTCGGAAATAAAAGCCAAGATGATGAGAATCGCTCCGATGAGCGCGAGCCAAGGGCCTGTTCCGATCGCATCAGCCGCTTCCCCGGTAATGGCGTTAACGACGGTCACAAAGGATCCGATCGCCACAAAAGAAGCGCTGAAAAGCAAGCCAAAGCCGACGGCCTTGGTCATTTTTTTGCCAAAAACGGCCAAAATGGCTCCCACGGCCCCGGCGGCGAAATAGAAAAAGCCGTCGATCACAAACGAAAGGATGACGATTTCGAAAAGCGGTTGGACAGCGGCGCTGTTCTTGACGATGACCGAAGGGAAAATGGGTCCGATTTCAAGTAAAAGCGTTCCCAAAACCAAAAAAACGATGGTGATAATGCAAAATACCTTTTTCATGTATTTGCCCCTTTCATAATAATATTTTCCTACATTGAAAAATTTTTTCAACGTTTTTTGGCACGCCCAAATGAATTGAAATTAGCGAAATTTTCGAGAAAAAAGAAGATTCAACGGTGACTCTCCATTGCCAAACAACAAAAAAGCTGGTGGGATCCGGCTTTCCTTTCTTTCAATCAAGAAATCAAATGACGGGTTCCGAGAATTGAAGTTTGCTGAAGACGACGCAGTCGGGCTATCCGGTCACATCGCAGTTGACGAAGATGGAGACGAAACTCATTGAACTAGGGGCTAACGAAGTCATCAATACGACCTTCTCAGGGACATCGTCCGAGGCTTTTTTCTAAGCAAGAAAAAGGGATAATTTTGCAAATTCTAGACTTGCTTTCCTCTTTATAAATCGTCCCATTAAATAATGGATTTGTGGAATATTTCTTTCAATTGGATTGAGGTTTCTCGATAAGAAAGTCAGAGGCCGCAACTGGGGCTTCATCCACCAGTCGCTGCATCTCATAGAATTTGCCTTTTTTGGCCAATAATTCGTCGTAAGTGCCTTCTTCCTGAATCGTTCCGTTTTCCAGAAAGACGATCAGATCGGCGTTTTTGATCGTTGAAATGCGGTGGGCGACGATGAACGTGGTTCTTCCTTGAATGGAGGAGGCGATCGCGGTTTGGACCTGAAATTCCGAAATGGTGTCAAGCGCGCTCGTGGCTTCGTCGAAGATGATGATCCGGGGGTCGCGGATGATGGCCCGAGCAATCGTGATCCGCTGCTTTTGGCCTCCGCTCAGGTTCGCCCCGTTCTCCTCGATGACCGTATCCAGGCCATGGGGCATTTTGGAAACAAAATCCTCGGCGTTGGAGATCTGGAGGGCGCGGGTTAAATCGTCCTCCGAATATTTGTCCAACCCATACGTGATGTTTTCCCGGACGGTGCCTTTGAAGAGCACCGGATTTTGAGGAACCACGGAAAGGTGGTGGCGATAATCCTTGAGCGAGAGATCGTTGAGATTCGTTTCATCGATGAGGACCTCCCCTTCCGTGGGTTTAAGGAGGCCGATGATGAGATTGACGATCGTGGTTTTGCCACTTCCGGAGGGCCCCACGAGGGCGATGCATTGCCCGTTATGGACCTTCAGCGAAAAATCGCTGATGGCGTCTTTGCTGCTGTCTTTGTAGAGGAAGGACACGTGGCTCAACTCGACGTCGCCTTTAAGCGCTTCGAGGTGAATCTTGTTTTGGTCATCTTCGATTTCCTCCGAGGACATGATCTCGGAAAGGGAATTGAGGGATTCCCGGCCCGTCGCGAGGCTCGGCAACTGGTTAACGATGTTGCCGATGTTGCCGTTGATATTGGAAAAGAGAGACTGATAAAGAACGACATCACCGATCCCGATTTGGCCTTTGATGGCGAGAAAAACGCAGAACAGCACGCAGCTGAAACCAAGCAGGTTGCCGAGCACCCAGATGGAGGAGCCGAAGAGGGCGTTCGCATAGTCCACGCCCAGCCCCTTGGACCGCACATCCTTGACCTCTTTGTCCATGGCGCTGATCTCGTTTTCCTCTAAACCATGGGCTTTGGTCACCGGAATCATCTCCATCATGGAAGAGAATTTCCGGGAGAGGTTTTCCACCGAAAGCCGATATTCGAAACTGTTCTTGCGGATCTTTTTGCGGAAAAGCCAAGAAACGAAAACGTTCAGCGGGATAACGACGAGGAAAAAGAGGCTGATGAGGGGGCTCGTGGCAATGGCGATTCCAACGGCGATGGAAGCCGTGATCGCCGACGGGATGAGGGATTTCACGACCGTGTTCAAATAGTTTTCGGTGTTATCGATATCCCGCAAGAACTTCGATTCCACGGCTCCGCTCTCCATCTCGTTGTGGAAGGTGATGGAAAGGTGCTGAAGCTTTCGCACGACCGCTTCGCGCAATCCGGCGGAGGCGTTCCGCAATATATTATCGGTGAGCCGGGCGTACAACGTATGAAACAGGATGTTCTGAAGCAGGAAAACGACGATGACGAGGCTATAGATGAGGATCGGGGTGAGGTAATCCCCCGGCCCAGTGCCGGCGATGACGCCGGCGGCGATGTCGATGATCTTGGCCGTGCAGAGCGGAATCACATAGACGGGGCTGTCCTTGATCACGTAGAGAAGGATCGACAGCAAAAAACCCCACCGATTCGAGCGATACATCTGTCGAAGGATCGGGGCTTTTTTGCCGGTCTTGAACAGATGGTCGAAATCGGGTATTTTCGCTTTTTTCTCTTCGTAGTTGAAGGACATCAGAACCACCTCCGGGAAGATGAGGTCGGATTCAAACGGGAAGATTCGCCGTTTCGCCTTAGACAGAGGATTTTCTTCTTTATTCGCACCGCCCCAGACGCTTTTGGGGAGGTTTCAACCATCTTATTCTTGGACCTATGAATTTTCCATAGGCGAAAGGAAAATCCCGTTCAGCGATTGAACATGATCCTCTCGCTATCGAACATTTTCTCCAAAACGAACAGGCCTCCGATCACCAAAATCAGATTGACGCCCATGGTGATGAGAAGCTGCCCCAAATTGAAGGACAAGGAGAAAAGACTGGCAAAGCATTGGACGGAGTTATAAATCGGAATCAGATAAAGCCAGGAGGAGGCAGCGGCCCCCGATCCGCTGAAAGAGGAGACCCCTCCTAGGAGAACCAGCATCATGAGAGGCAGGGCCAATTGGCTCGCTTCCCGGCTTGTTTTGGCATAGGCCGAAACGAGCGACAAAAGCATCGTGAACAAAAGCACCGTCGAGACGATGACCGCAAAAATGGCAAAATACGTCCCCGCGTTATAAATGGCGAAGGAAACGCTCGTGCCGGCGAGTTTGCTGATCGAGCCCATGAGGCCGAGGAAAGAAACAAGGCTGCTGAATAAGGAAGTGACGCTGAGGGCGATGATCTTCCCTAAAGCGATGTCCCGCCGCTTGGCGGGGGTCACGAGCAGGGTCGTGATGGTGCCGCGCTCCTTCTCCCCGGCGATCGATTCGGCCGAAACAGCCATGCAGCCCGAGAAAAGGAAGGCGATCAAGATTTCCGGCATGAGCATCGTGAGGATGGTGGCGGATTTGGCGCTTTCAGAAGCGAGATCGTAGCCCGATCCGCGATTGATGTCGAATTTGTTGGCGATCGTCGTCTCGTAACCATCCAAGACGCTGACGTAATCTTGATAAATCACCGCGGAGTCGGCGGAAGCCGAATCGTAATAGATCGCGATCTGAGGGGCCTCCCCGCCTTGGGAGACGTCATAATTTTCGACTTTGGTCATGAAATCGGCTTCGTAGTGGAC
>Ga0224525_1001015_pt1 | contig 11003 bp, 12 predicted proteins | sample CFST100metaG_FD_179874 | JGI IMG/M metagenome (GOLD analysis project Ga0224525, IMG submission 179874) | Peat soil microbial communities from Stordalen Mire, Sweden - C.F.S.T100 | ecosystem: Environmental > Terrestrial > Soil > Wetlands > Peat | place: Sweden: Norrbotten County, Stordalen Mire...
AAACAAAGGAGGCAGATGTAATATACTCTTGAGAATATTTGGCTAGTCGTCTATAATGTGTATTAAATCTTTTAATATAAATCTCAAAGGAGAGAACCTTATGGCACAGCCAAAGAAGCGTAGCAGTGAAAGAAAGACAGGTATGAGAAGAAGTCATTTAAGACTTGATTTAGCTCGTGCCGTTAATGCTAAGTCACCAGTTAAAGTAAGAACCACACGTAAACAAAGCGGAAAAGCACTCGCTGAATAGTTTTGCTTTGTGTTTTTTAACAATATATTTATCCAAATAATAAAAAGGAAAGCTGCAAAAGATGGCATCAAATCGTCACTTAGGTCGTATAGTTGCTTTACAGACGCTATACGAATATGAATTCAGAGTTCAACTTGGAGATGCTTCGGTTGATTTAAACGAAATCCTAAAACGAAATCTAGCTAGATATGACGGTGCAATTAGTGATGAAGAATTTGTAAACTCGCTTGTTGAAAATGTAGTTAAGTCCGCTCCTGAGTTGGATAAAAAATTACAGCCCATTGCGCCAGAATGGCCAATCGAACAGATTGCTAGAATTGACAGAATGATTCTTCGAATGGGTCTTTATGAGCTTTTATATGAAAATGATTCCGTTCCACCAAAAGTGGTTATTAATGAGGCCGTGGAATTGGCAAAGGCTTTCGGATCAGATAATTCCAGCAAATTCATAAATGGCGTGTTAGGTACTGCATATCGGGCTCTTACGGAAGGTGAAGCCGAAACTAATGCCTAAGATTGATAAGATTAAAAAATATCTGAGTCATTCAAAGCCTATCATTCAGGAGGTTGTTAAAGAACCAACAGCTGGGGGAATCGTTTTTAGGAAAGATAACGACGGAGAGTTAGAGATATTATTAATCCAGGACGCAAAGGACAGATGGACAATACCAAAAGGCCACATCGAACTCGGAGAGACTGCAAAGCAGACTGCTGCTAGAGAAATTGGAGAAGAAGCTGGGCTTCATACAGTTGATGTTCTTGATTGGCTCGGAAAAATACATTTTCGATATAGAAGAATAGACAAACTTGTTTTAATGACTACACAAATATTTTTAGTTAGAGCAAAGGGCGATACAGATAAAATACAAAAAGAGGACTGGATGAATGGAATCAGATGGTTCTCGTTTAATGACGCGTTGGATGTAATCGAGTATGATGATATCGAAAAATTAATGCTTATCGCAAAGAAAAAGATTCGACAGGAGGATTTATAATGGATGAGATACAAACAACTCCATATCAAGAATTTGCAAGGCAAAAACTAGGATTTGAATATGAGCACATTGAGCTTCTAGTTACTGCCTTGACACACAGGAGCTATGTCAATGAACATAGAAAAACCGTTCACAAACATAATGAGAGACTTGAGTTTCTAGGAGACGCTGTTCTTGAGCTGGTTGTGACGGATTACCTTTTTAAGAATTATAAGGAGCCGGAAGGGATATTAACTAACTGGAGATCAGCATTAGTGAGGACAGAGAGCATAGGTGCAGCTGGCATTGAACTTGGTTATGAGCCACTTATAAGAATGAGTAAGGGCGAAAAGAATGACACTAGACGTGCTAAGGAACAAATTCTTGCTAATGCTTTCGAAGCTGTAATAGGATCAATCTATCTTGAAAAAGGATATGATGAGTCATCAAAATTTATCCACAAACATATTATTGTTAAATTACCGGCAATTTTAGAAGAAGGCAGCTGGAGAGATTCAAAATCGTATCTTCAAGAAATCGTGCAAAGATTTGATAATAACACACCACAGTATAGAGTTTTGAGTGAAGAGGGTCCTGACCATGATAAAACGTTCGTTTTAGGCGTTTATTCTGGCGACAAGCTTATTGGACAAGGCACCGGGTCTAGTAAACAAGCAGCACAGCAGGCAGCAGCAAAGAATGCACTAAAAGGCTATAAAGATAAAATAGCTATCATAGAGTAATTCTCAAGATTGACAAAAGCTAGATAAACAGTGTAAAATAACCAGAAGTAAGATTTTATTAAGTGGAATAAAAAAGGAAAGTTTAAGAATATATGTTAGCAATTCGTTTACAACGTCTTGGTGCTAAGGGATACCCAGTATATCGTTTAATAGTTCAGCAAGCAGAAAAGAACCCTACAAGTAGTAGAGTGGTTGCTTATGTCGGTAGCTATAATCCACATACTAAGGAAAACAAGATTGATAATGCGTCAGTTCAGAAATATCTAGATAATGGTGCTCAGCCTAGTCCTAGAGCTGCAAAATTATTGAAAGAAGCTGGTGTTAAATTACCAAAGTGGGTTGAAGAACCTACAACTGATAAAAAGAAAACAACTCGTAAACCAGAAAAACTCAGAAGAAATCAGCCAAAAGAAAGCGCTGCAACTAAATAATAGTTGCAGTCTTTTTTCAGTTTTTTACTCCACTTTTTATATACGTAAGCTTTTTGTGCTACAATTAATTTTGTAATATTGATTGAGACGGAGCGACAAAAGGAGGAGTTATGTCGACGATAGATCAACAGTTCGTAGAGTACGTTGTAAAGGCACTTGTCGGGAATCCAGACAGTGTTAAAGTGGATCGCACTATTGACGAAAAAGGTGTGCTTCTAACTTTGACAGTTCACCCGGATGATTTAGGAAGAGTCATAGGGCGACGCGGCATAACTGCACAGAGCCTCCGAACTCTGCTTAGGGCACTCGGAACAAAGAATGGTGCAAGGTACAATTTAAAGATTGTAAATAATGACATCGAGGGTGAAAACGAGGCTTCTTCCGATAATCAAGCTCCTGTGAATAACTCAACAGATGAAGCTGTGGATAACGCTTCTGACTATGCAAAAAAGTCTCGCAAAGAACTTGCAGATTTAGACGATCTCGATATATAATAAACACAGTTCAAAGGAAACTTGAACTGCGAGGAAAAGCTTTACGTCTTTGTAAAGCAAGACATATTAATATTTGAGAGTCTTATATGTCTAAAAAGCTACCTTTTTTAAGGTAGCTTTTTGGTGCTAAAATGTAATAATGAAGACTTTTCAAGTGATAACCCTTTTTCCCGATATGTTTACTGGTGTTTTAAATATTTCGATGCTAGAAAAAGCTCAAAATAAGGATATAGTTGAATTTAAACTTATTCAATTAAGAGATTACGGATTAGGAAAAAGACATCAAGTCGATGATACTCCGTATGGTGGTGGTGACGGTATGCTTCTTAAACCGGAACCAATTTTTAAAGCAATTGAAAAGGCAAAAGAGTATAAGCCAAATTCAAAAGTTATTTTACTAACTCCTCGTGGCAAGAGATGGCAACAAAGTATAGCCAAAGAATGGTCAAGTGATTCAAATGACTATATTTTCTTGTGCGCTCATTATGAAGGATACGATGAACGCATACTGGCTTTAGTGGATGAGCAAATCAGAATTGGTGATTTTATCTTAACTGGTGGTGAAATACCAACCATGGTCGTAATTGACAGCATAGTCAGGCTTATACCTGGAGTTCTCGGTGGAGAAAATAGTGCAGAGATTGAAAGTTTCTCAGAAGGAAACAATTTAGAGTTTCCCCAATACACAAGGCCGGAAGAATTTAATGGTGTAAAAGTGCCAGACATATTGTTGAGTGGCAACCACGGAGCTGTAGACAAATGGCGTTGTGACCATTCGGGTAAAGTAAACGATTAATAAAAAAACACCAAAAGGTGCTTTTTTATTTTGTTGTGGTGGATGTCGTAGAGCGAGGCTACACCATTTTTTTAGTGTGTTTGTTTTGTAACATCGCTAACTAATACTTTACATACTAAAATTAAAAAGCGCAAGCTATATATAAAAATAACAACAGTCTTTCTTTTTTAATTTCAATAATAACTGTATAATTTATTTAGGAAGAGGTAGTTGTATGTTTTTTGTTACTTTGTTAGTTATAGTTGTAATTTATATATTGTGTGGTCTAAAAGTCATTAACCAATATGAAAGAGGTGTCATTTTAACCCTAGGAAAATTTAGTGGTATTGTTGGCCCTGGTCTAAAAATAGTCGTTCCGATTTTTCAAAGAATTATAAGAGTTGATATTCGAACGAACACTATTGATATACCTAAGCAGGAAGTTATTACTAAGGATAACGTTACTGTTAATGTTGATGCTGTAGTCTATTTTAGAGTAGTTGATCCTGAAAAATCGATTATGGGAGTTAGAGATTTTATCTATGCAAGTAGTCAATTTGCCCAAGCTGCCCTGAGAGATGTTACTGGAAATGCTGAGCTTGATACGTTACTTGGAAAGCGAGATGAAGTTAGCTCTCAAATTAAAGAGATTGTTGATAAACAAACTGAAGAGTGGGGTATCGACGTTGAGAGCGTAAAAATACAAAATATTGAATTACCTCAGGATATGAAAAGAGCTATGGCAAAGCAAGCAGAAGCTGAGCGCGAGAGAAGAGCTGTTATCATCACAGCCGAGGGTGAAAAATCTGCTGCAAAGGCAGTATCTGAAGCGGCTGCAGTCCTAGCGGGAGTGCCTGGCGGAATAAATATACGAACGCTGCAAACACTAGAGAAGATAGCGGTTGAGCCAAGCCAAAAAACATTAATTGTCTTGCCAACAGAATTAACTGATAGTGTAAGCAAAATTATCAACAAAAAATAGTTAACCTTATTGAGTAAGATCCCCATAAATGGTACAATTTTACTATCGTTGGGGTGTCGCCAAGTGGTAAGGCACATGGTTTTGGTCCATGCATTCAGGGGTTCGAATCCCTTCACCCCAGCCATTTTTCATTTTTAGCATAAAAAGCCATTCAAATCAAATGGTTTTTTTATATTTTCACCCCAGTTGGTGTCTGTCTAACTCAAGGTTCGAAAGTTCCGATAGCTCTCTAAAAGTTTAAGCTATGGTTATGTTTTTTGAAATTACAGGAAGGCTTAGCAGACTAGAGAGAAGATATATTAAAAAATTTCCATATAGCGGACAGAGTAATTCTTTGATTGATATTGTATCCTCATCAGCAATTCTTGCGTTATTGTCGTAGCAACGTCTAGCGTAATCATTGGTCAGACATAATTTTTTATTTTTTTGTTAAGTGTTTAGGCCCTCTCTGTTAGGAAGGATATGGTTGATTTCATATCATTAATTTTATGTTTATACGTGAAATTGAGAGCATCTAAAATATCTTTTTCTGTATTAATTCGCGGAAATATCTGATTAATCATTGGATTTTTGTCTTTAAAAAACTCTATAAAACACTCTTGATCGAGTTTTCTGTCTAGCTTTATTGCATATTTCGGTAAGTAGATACGTTTTAATTATATACGTAGGTTACTGATACGTGTAAAGAGCTAAAAATGTAGATTTAGCAATTGTTGAAGATTTTAAACGCTAAAATATTTAAGAATGTGTATAGTGTATCCACATATTTCCAATCAAAGAAAATAATTAAACTGCTCGATAGGCTATCAAAATTTTACCAGAAGTGTTGATTGTCATAACTTGAGCAAAATGAAACGATCGTTCAGCTTTTATGAAGAAACGCAAAACTATTCAGGAGCGACTTTAGATGCTATGTGCTAGACATATAGCAAAGCTATGCTTGCTTTTTTCCTGAATGTAGTGTATGACTGATGCAAGGGTAACATTGACGTTACACCAAAACATTGCGTAATATTAAAGCGTAAGGAGTAAAACACATATCGTGAAACTACACAATGATTATCGGAAAAACCAATTCATAATTCCAAGAGCTATATAGCTGGGATAAGTTGTATTAGTATAAGCGTTAATTAGTAGGAGAAATGTTTCAATGTACGAGAAAAACCGGGAATCAGACAATATAGATGACAAACAAAAATCAGGCTATCAAACAGAGACGGAATGTAATGACTATTCGCATAATAAACTCAGCAAGAAAACCAAAAAAATTTTAATTGGTACAGGTGCTTTAATCGGTGCAGGCATAATAACTGTTTCGGCTTTTTTTGCTGGAGAAAACAATCATAATATCAACCATCAAGGTACACCCGTTGAGGTTAGCTCCTCGCAGTCCTCTAAGCCAAGCTCTAAACCGTCATCAACCGTTGAATCAGCTGTTTCGTCGTCTACTTCTAACGAAACTTCATCAACTTCGAAAACTGAAACTTTACCAACTGTCGAGAGCTTAGAGCTAGACCCTTCTTTACTGTCTGATCCAGAAAAGCTTGCTGAGAATTGGGCTGAAAAGAATGATGAGTGGGTGAATGGTGGGGCAACTGTTGAGAATGCTCAGGCATGGGATGCAGATAACTCTTCAAAAAGTGCTAATGATTATGCGGCACAAATTGCTTCTAAATATGACGATGTTTTCATTAAAGCTCTGCTTGTAAAAGATTGGCAGTCAAATGGAACATTGAAAAATTATGTGTCCGATTACAAGAATGGTCATCTAGACGTATTGGAATCATATCTCAAGACCTCAGGCCATTATTATCCTCAAGATAAAGAACCGTACACAAGACAAACAAAATACGATAAACTAATTTCTTACAATAAGAATTCTGACGGATCTTATGATTTAAGGATTATAGAGTCATTACAAGATAATTCTGATAAGAATAGGTTTTTGACGTTAAGTGAAGGAGCTGCCTTAGTTACTACTCCATTTGACGTGACGTTTAAGTTTATTGTTGAAGACGGTAAAGTAAAGTTGTCTGATATTGGTCCAGAGTCGTATTTAAATAAATAGAACATACTGACATTAGCATAACTCATCCTGCTTATATTACACTATTTGATTTAACATAATGTATAATGTTGCTTATGGTAATGCTTCGACTTAAATACAAGGGCCACAAGCCCTCTAAAAAAATAAGAACTATTTTATTAACTCTGTTGATAGTTTTATCTACTATAACGACGCTACCAATATTTCAGAATCAGACAGTTTCAGCAGCTGGCCCAGTTACTTCAGACTCGAAAGGCTGGGGTAATTTGGATGCTATTGATTGGCAATTAGAATCCACTCTATATTACAAAGCTATAACTAATTGTATTAGAAACGGTGGCACAAACCTTGGCACTTTGGGCACTTCTAACTCGGATGCTAATAGCGGAAAGTGGGGATATCATGATAACCCCCAATCAATTGGCGTATTTATGAAGGGCTCAGCTATAAAAGATTATTCTAATACCTCAAAGTATTTTAAGCCTGACTCTGATTGGGACGGAAAAGTTATTTGTAACAATACTAACTTATATACTGCAGCTTTTAGCCTATGGGGTTTGAGCGGTGCAGACATATTGTGTAATATTGGATATATACGTGATACCATAACACGCGATCAATCCGTCAGTGAGTGTGAACAATATACACAATATGGTTTATTTCCAAAAGCAGGAATAGGTGGGGCAGGACTAAATACTGATCAGTATGCTGACAATTTTTCTTCATATATTAAAAAAACTATTTATGGCGGCAAAGACCCTACGATTACAAGACCGGAGTGGTATGTGTTCTATAGACATACGCTAAATGAAAGTTGCATACCGGGGATAGATAGTAATAATGGATCAATTAAGAAGTCAGATAGTTCTTTAAATTATAATAATGTTTCTTATGTTAATGATTTAACAGGAGATTTAAATACTAGTGCCTCATATGGTGGAAACCTTAGCAGTAGTGAAAAAATAAACTTAGGGCCTATACAAAATGGTTTTTTGGGCGATGGTGCAACTAATTCATCGACATGCTCAGCGATTGTCAAAACTATGAACGGGTATGCCAAAGACTATTCAGATTTAATAAAAAAGCTTATCAAGAACGGAGGGGCTAATACTGTATCCACTGGTGACAAGAGCTGTTCGGATGATCCAACCCAAAGTAAATGTAACACTTCCTGTGCAGTAACTGGTGTTGGATGGTTGGTCTGTCCTGTTATCACTTTTCTTGGTGGCGTCAGCGATCAGGCTTATAGTTTTTTGTCTAAAACGTTTTTAGAGACAAACCCAGCTTATGTAAAGGCTGATTCATCCAACTCAGTCTATAATTTATGGGGTGTAATGAGAAATATTGCTAATGTTATTTTTGTAATAGCATTTTTAGTGGTTATAATTTCTCAAATAACGGGTTTTGGAATAAGCAATTATGGTATAAAGAAAATGCTGCCAAAACTTATTGTTGTTGCAATTCTCGTGAATCTATCTTTCCTGATTTGTCAGGTTGCGATTGATGTTAGTAACATACTCGGCGCTTCCATAAATGGTATATTTTCTGGTCTTGGTCAATTTGCTCAAGCGCCGAGTACTATTACGGATGCTAGTAGTAATGGTTTCGGGTGGGCAGCAATTATTACGGGCATACTAGCTGGTGGCGTGACTTTAGTTTTAGCTATAAGTCTTCCTGTTCTGTTAGCAGTGTTGCTATCGCTAATGATAACTGTATTAATTATGGTAGCTAGAACGGCTCTAATCATATTGTTGGTGATAGTAGCGCCAATAGCATTTGCAATGTATCTATTGCCAGGTACAGAAAGTCTATTTAAGAAGTGGTGGAAACTGTCGTTAACTTTATTAATGCTATATCCTATTGTGTCATTATTGTTTGGTTCCGGCAATTTAGCAGCTAAAGTGATAAATTCAGCAGCAAACGGTAGCGTAACGCTACAGCTAGTTGCTATAGGAGCTGCCGTATTACCATTATTCGCATTACCGAGCTTATTGCAGAATTCTCTTAAGGCTGTTGGCAGCATAGGTGCTAAGATGAGCAGCTGGGGTGCTCGTGCAAATTCTAATGTTGGACAAAAGGTTAAATCGGATTCAAAGTTAGGGGCTGGGTGGTCTGAAGCCATGAACTATCGTCACCAACAAAGATCTTTAAAATATGCACAAGGAAGAGGAGAGTTTGCTGGTGGTAAGATTGGTCAAAGTAGGCTTGGACGACTTGGATATAGTGCACTCGGTGGTCATAATTATCAACAATATGCGACCACTAGGGGCACGTCACTAGCTGATGCTGAGTTTGAGAATGATGTGAAAGCAGCTGAATCATATCAGCAGGGTAAATCATCTAACGATAGAATGATGGTAGCTACAGGCGTGACTAAATCAAGTGAAGCTGAACAGGTAGCGGCAGTTCGCTATATGATGAAAAATGGTTCATATGATGAGCGAAAGTCCATACTCCAATATGCCGGTTCCGGATCAGATGCATCGTTAAAGAACAAGAAAAAAGCTTTGGTTGCTATTAACGACGGCTATTATGCTAGTGGTGATCAAAAATACTTTGGTAGTGCACTTGGTGGCGACATCCTTGCTGGCAATAATTTCAATGTTGACAATAGACTGCGTCAGCAAATTGAGGACGGTAAGATATCACCTAGTGCTGTCGTAAGTGATGCTTCGGCAACACGAGATATGAGTGCTGTTAAGAATACCCTGACAGATCATGGTAAGGATAATCTTGTTAGCGCAGTTAGAAGTGCGAGAACACTACCTAATACAAGAGAAAAAATCAACGGTCAGTTCAGAGAGCATCTTAACACGATTGATCCAGAAGGACAAAATAGTGAAGCTAGGCAGCAACCTTCAACAGGACAACATATTGAAGTTGCCACTGAAGGACAACTTAATGAGATTTTGAGAAATCAACATAGGCAATAATATCCTATGATAGTAAAAAGCACCTCGTATACGGGTGCTTTTTACTATTTAATTAATACTGATAAGAAACCAGTTGCCTCCAGATAAATCATTTTTTAAATGATAATCACGGCGACCGTCTGTCATAGTTAGTATTTGAGCTATAGCTTCACCGCTCTTTTTGATTATTGCTCTGATTCCAGAGTCAACGAATCGATAGGTGTCACCATTATACTCAATTCGCTTTGGGTAGGTTTGCATCTGCTTGCCAAAACCAAGTGAAGTAACTACGACCGGACTATTAATTAATATTGATTTTTCCATATTCCACTCCTTATTGTTATTAAACAAATAGCGGGTTTTAGAGTGAACTATAAAAACTAACAATATTACCGCAATATACTGAAAATGTTTCTATAGTTGAATATGAGACACTAGCAGGGACGCTTCATGCATTTTCTGCATTCAGTGTGTTTACTAGGCTTTATGCTAATATACGTCTGTAAGTAAAAAAGCAAAAAGCTAGTACTTACATGACTATTAATAGTATATTATCTTTTGATAAATACAGTAATAGGCTTCTGCTTATTGACATTACAGATAATTATGTTACAATCGAAAAAGATGAACGAAAAGAATTATTCAGTTGATTATAAACGATCACCTGGAAACTATGAATTTATTACAAAGGACGGAACGCCAGTTTTAGCGATGGCTTTTCCTGATTGGGATGGATTCAGCAAATCACTTAGTAGCTGTCACGAAGATAATAGCGGCTATATTATTTCTCCTGAATTAATAACTATGCCATCATCACTAGATGAAATACGAATGAACATGGATACTATAAATGACAGAATAAGAGAAGTTCAAGACTTATCGAAGAATGTTCCAAATTCGTTAATATTATTAGGAACGCCAACACTTGATGGAAATGACGAACTAAGAAATAGTTTAGCAGTTATAAAGGATGGTCAGATTAATGGATACATAGATAAAAGAGGGGCGATGTGGCCAGATGAAGAAAAGGAGTTTTCTTCTAACTTAAGGGAGCAGAGTAAACTAAAGAGTTTAGGGCATACCGCGCTGATATGCTCAGACTTAGTTACTGCAATGGCATATGGCTGTGAAGATGAAACTAGTCGTGGGGACTGGATTCCATCTGATGCGGAAACTTTATTTGTTAGTAGCTGCTGGGCCATACCTCAATATAATGGTATAAATACACCAAAATCATACGAAGATAGATTTAAGGGTGGTTTAGAAAAAGTCGTTTCAAGTATTTTTTCTGATTATAGCAATTTAAAAGAGGTGATAATGGTAGATAGAGAGGCTCCAAAGAAACTTGTTGATCCATATATAGCTCATTTTAAGAGACGCTAATCGAGTAGTCAC
>Ga0224525_1001016_pt1 | contig 10954 bp, 10 predicted proteins | sample CFST100metaG_FD_179874 | JGI IMG/M metagenome (GOLD analysis project Ga0224525, IMG submission 179874) | Peat soil microbial communities from Stordalen Mire, Sweden - C.F.S.T100 | ecosystem: Environmental > Terrestrial > Soil > Wetlands > Peat | place: Sweden: Norrbotten County, Stordalen Mire...
AGCCCCAGCAACGCAGTCCCGGTGGCGACGTTGGCAGCGGCGCTGGAGACATCGGCAAAGGAACCGCCAAGGGTACTGGCGCCGCGGCCAAGGGAGTCGGGAAAGGCGCTGGTGATCTCGTCACCCTCCACCCCGTAGACGCCGCCGGCAATATCGGAAAGGGTGCGGCCATTGCTGGCAAGGACGTGGGCGTTGGCGCCGCCAAGGGAACAGGCAAAATCGCCAAGGGCACAGGCCGGGGCATTGGCAGGATATTTCACCATCACCATAACCAGCAGACGCCGCCAGCTTCATCCGAGCCACAAAACTAGGGAACCTCTGAACAAGTGGTCTTTTCAAAATTCGCGTTCCCTCGGGGGCTAAAGCCCCGCTGATTTTGCGGGTTTTATGTACGAGCTAAAGCCCGTACCCTTCAAAACATCAACTTATTCAGAGGTTCCCTAGGTCTCTGACCGCATGATTTTGTAACACTTGGCAGAGAAGCGCGGGTTGGAGGCCGGCGCTACCTTCCGAAGATTTCGCTGCGCGGCGGCGGCGCGGGTATAGCAGTTTGCGAATTGCTGTAAACCGAAGGCAAACCTTCAAGTGGCTTTTTTCTTAAGAAAAAGCCACCTTCCACTGTTCTCAAAAAGTCTACGTAAATTCGCAAACTGCTCTAAACTGGAAGCATGGCAGAGATTCAGCGCAGAAAAACAGTCACGGTCAAAATCGGGCAGATTCGCGTCGGTTCGGAGGCGCCGGTCGTCGTGCAGTCGATGACCAACACCAGCACGGCGGACGTAGAAAGCACCACGGAGCAGGTCGCGGCGCTGGCGCGTGCAGGCTCAGAGCTGGTCCGGGTCACGGTCAACACCGACGAGGCCGCGGCCGCCGTTCCGCACATTGTCGAGGCCCTCGACAAGCGCGGCATCCACGTGCCGATTGTGGGCGACTTCCACTACAACGGCCATCTGCTGCTGAAGAAATTTCCCGCGACGGCGCGGGTTCTGGCCAAGTACCGCATCAACCCCGGCAACGTGTCGATTGGCCGCAAGGACGATGACAACTTCCGCACCATGATCGAGTGCGCGGTGGAAAATCAGAAACCGGTGCGCATCGGGGTGAACTGGGGATCGCTGGATCAGTCGCTGCTGGCGCGCATGATGGACGAAAACAACCGCATGCCGCAGCCTCTGCCAGCGAACAAAGTGATGCTGCAAGCGTTGGTGACGAGCGCGCTCGAATCGGCCGCCTCCGCCGAGCACTACGGACTGCGCCACGACCAGATTCTCTTGTCGGCCAAGGTGAGCGGCGTGCGCGACCTGATCGACGTCTACAAGAACCTGGCCGCGCGTTGCGACTACCCGCTGCACCTGGGACTGACCGAGGCGGGGATGGGCGCCAAGGGGCTGATCGCCTCAACCGCGGCCCTCGCGCCGCTGCTGCTGGCCGGCATCGGCGACACCATCCGCGTGAGCCTGACGCCGAAGCCGGGCGGCGACCGGACGGAAGAGGTTTTTGCCGCACAGCAGGTTTTGCAGTCGCTCGGAATGCGCAGCTTTGCGCCTCAGGTGACAAGCTGTCCCGGCTGCGGGCGCACCACGAGCACCTATTTCCAGAAGCTGGCCGAGGAGATTCAGAACCACATTCGCGCATCGATGCCGGAGTGGCGGACAAAGTATCCCGGCGTGGAAGAATTGCAATTGGCCGTGATGGGCTGCATCGTCAACGGGCCGGGAGAATCGAAGCACGCCAACCTGGGCATCAGCCTGCCAGGAACCTTCGAGGAGCCCAAAGCGCCGGTCTATGTGGACGGCAAGTTTTCGACCACGCTGCACGGCGATAACATTGCCGCGGAGTTCGAGAAGATTCTCGATGAGTACGTCGAAAGCCACTACGGGCAAAAGGCTTAGTAACAGAGCGTTCATAAAACACGAGGCAAAAACCATGCCCATATCAAGTCCACTTCCCTTCCCGGCCAATTCGCGCTAGAGCATTTTCACAGTTTCTGTAATGCAGGGATCGTGCTATCCCACCCTAGCCACAAGAACAAAAACGTGGCGAGGGTGGGGCACCCATGACATCACACTAACTGTGAAAATGCTCTAGGATTGCGGCAATCTTCCTTGGAGGCTTTCCGTGGTTTTACGCCGGTTCGCCGGGTTTGTGTTTCTTGCCGCAGTTTCGCCCGCGCTGGCCTTTGCCGGCGGGCAGAAGCCTTGCGTGACGACCGAGGAAGCGACCAAACTCCTGAACAAGGACGTGTGCGTCTCGGCCCATGTTTACGAGGTGGTGGAGCTACCGGATGGAAAGCGCTTTCTGGATGTGTGCACTCCCGACACGCCGGATGAGAAGTGCCGCTTCACCCTGGTGAGCCTGCCGGAAGATCGCGACGACGTGGGCGAACTGAACAAGTACCGCGACATGAACGTGCAAGTGCGTGGAACTGTGCGGCCAATGCACGGACGGGCGGGAATCGTGGTGAGCCATGCGCGGCAGTTCTATGGCGGGCCGCCCAAGTTCCGGCCCAACCCGAAGCTTGTGCGCGGCTTCAACGCCGACCAGAGCCGACCGCCGCTCTACGACCCGAACCTGCGCTCGCAGGGCGGACATCGGGCCTTCATGAATTCGCGGGATAAAGAGACACTGCCTGCAAAGTAAAGGTTATGGTGCCCCAGCATGCTGGAGTATCGGGTACCCCCACCCCTATTTTGCAGGGAAATTCCTTGTGTTCTATGGTTTACGGGTATGGTTGCGCTGTAAAATCGTGAAAACAATGAAGTTCCCTGCAAAATCCTCCAGGATAAGGAGTTATGAGCAATTTGGCTTCTGGCCGCAGCTTCCGGCTGAAAAAACCTTCTTGGATCATTGTGCGACGAAGATTGGAAATTATCCGCAAGCACCGGCCATGCTGCGGGCGCGCTTCGCGCATGGGGCCTCCGGCGAAATGAACTCCCTCGTTTCCCAGGTACCAGAATCGGGACCTGGAGCGCCCAGTTTCATGAAATTACGTTGCCTCATCGAAGCGCGGAGCATAGCGCGCACCGGCGCAAAGCAGAATGCCGGAGGCGATCAAGGCAATCAGCGTGGCGCCCAGCGCAAGACGCAAGCTGCCGGCGCGGTCAGAAAGAAAGCCAATGATCTGCGGCGAGAAGGTGTCGCCAAAGCAGTGAATGATGAAGAGATTGCAGGCGATGGCGGTGGCGCGTATCGGCGCGGCAACCGAGTTGACGATGGCGGTGTTCAGCGGCCCGGTGTTGAGGAAGAGAAAGAACTCGGCGGCAAAAAGCGCGGGGACAGCCCAGGCCGCAGGGCCGAAAAAGGCCAGCGCGCCACAGGGCAGCGTGAGGGCAACGCTCCAGAAGGAAAGCAGGTAGAGAGCGCGGTGATTGGTGCGCAGCCAGAGCTGAGCGATCCAGCCGCCGATCAGGGTTCCGGCAATGCCGTCGATCACCGTGATGACGCCCACCACTTGGCTGGCGCTGCCGATCGAGAGCCCGGCGGAGCGGCGAAGAAATTCCGGCACCCAGGCAGAGATGCCGCCCATGGCGAAGGTCAGCATGGCTAGGCCAAAGGTGGCTGTCAGGAAGGCCGGATTGCGGAAAAGGCCGAGGAACGTAGAGCGATTCGAACTGGAGGCGATGTGGTCACTGGCCCCACGCACCGGTTCGCGGCCCAGCCATCCGTAGAGCGCCGCGATGATCAGCCCAGGAATGGCGCAGACGAAAAACGGCGCGCGCCAGCCCCAGTGCGGCCCGATCTGCCCTCCGGCCAGGTAGCCCAGGGCCGCGCCGACGGGAATCGCAACGTAAAAAATGGAGAGAATGCGGTTGCGGTCGCGCTCGGGATAGAAGTCGGCCAGCACGGTGGGGGCAAAAATGCCGAAGGTGACCTCGCCGATGCCCACGAAAGCCTGCCGGATATAGAAGGTCCAGTAGCCGTGAACCCATACGGTTGCGAGAGTGGCCAGGCTCCACAAGATCGCGCCGGCAAGGATGAGCGGCTTGCGCGGAAAGCGGTCGCCGAGCCAGCCGGTCAAGGGCGCGGCAAGCATATAGAAGAGAAACAGCGCCGTCGTCAACGCGCCCATTTGCTGGTCGGTCGAGTGGAAATCGCTCTGGATCAGCGAAAGTTCGCCGGGCAGAATATAGCGGTCAATGTAGTTAAGCAGGTTCAGGCCAATGAGCAGCACCAACGTCGCCACGGCGGGGCTGAGGCGGAGGCGTCGAGGCTGAAAAGATGTAGCCATTCGGAGATTATCCCTTGGGCCGGGGCCAGCGGGCTTCGACCGTGGTGTCGATGCCACCGCGGGGACGGAATTCGCCGCGAACGACGGCCCAGACCGGGTCGCAGGCCTTGACCACATCTTCCAGCACCTGGTTGACGATATTTTCCTGGAAAATTCCCAGATTGCGGTAACTGAAGAGGTACTCCTTTAGCGATTTCAGCTCCAGGCAGCGAAGACGAGGCATGTAGTGAATGTGAAGGACGCCGAAGTCCGGCAAGCCGGTCTTGGGGCAGACGGAGGTCAGCTCAGGGTCGTCAACGGTGATTTCGTAGCCGGGAAACTGATTTTGCCAGGTTTCGATGGCGGGAAAAGAAAAATCAAGGCCTGCCTGGGCGTGTTTGTCGGTGTAGCGCGGTTCTGAAGCCATGATTTGATTGTACGAGGCTGAGAAACCGTTGGCCAGATTCCGGGGGAGAATTTACTCGCGTCCGGAGAGCTGGTCTCCTCGTCCTATATACTGGCTTAGGTTAGCTGAATGATTGAAGAAAAAAAACAATTAAACCGGCGCTGGCTTTGGGTGGGGATTGTCTTGCTGACAATCGCGGTATTTTTCCTGGTGCGGTCCACGACCCGGGACCGGTTGGAGATCCATACGGCCCAGGCGATGCACGTGCCGCTGGTCAGCACGATCAGCACCAACGGCCGGATTGAGCCAGAGGTGAACTACGAGCTGCATAGCCCCATTGCCGCCATCGTCAAGGCGGTCTATGTTCAGCCGGGCGACCAGGTTACGGCGGGCAAGCTGCTGCTAACGCTGGACGACGTGCAGGAGCGGGCGCATGAGGCGACTGCCGAGAGCGGCGTAAAGTCCGCGCAGGCGGCTCTGGAGGCCGCGACCCACAACGGAACCCGGCAGGAGCGCCAGGCGGCGGCGGCTGACATTGAGCGCGCGCGGCTGGAGCGCAACGACGCGCGGCACGGGCTGGAGGCGCTGACCAAGCTCAATTCAACTGGGGCGGCGTCGAACAGCGAGGTGGCCGCGGCAAGACAGCGGCTGGATTTGGCGGAAACCAATCTGCGCGCGCTGGAGGAAAGCTCGAAGAGCCGCTATTCGCAAGCAGAGGTTGCGCGCGCGCGCGCGGCGCTGGCCGACGCGGAAGCCAGTCTGAGGGCGGCGCGGCAAGTCGTGGCGCAGACGGCGGTGCGCGCTCCGGCGGCGGGAACGGTCTATAGCCTCGATGCCAGCCACACGGAGTTCGTCGAAGAGGGCAAGATGGTGGCGCAACTGGCCGATCTGCATCATGAGCGCGTACGGGCCTATTTTGATGAGCCGGAAATCGGACGGCTGGCGGTAGGCCAGAAGATCCAGATCAAGTGGGACGCCATGCCTGGTCGCACCTGGAACGGACACATTGAACGGACGCCGGTGACGGTCATTAACCTGGGCACACGCAGCGTGGGCGAGGTGCTGGTCAAGATTGACGATGCAGACGGCGCGCTGCTGCCGGATACCAATGTGACGGTGACGGTGACCATCTCCAGCGAGGCAAGCGCCTTGAGCATTCCGCGCGAAGCGCTGCACTCGGAGAACGGCAAGAACTACGTCTACAAAATCGTAAAAGACACATTGGTGAAAACCTTCGTAACGACTGGGACCATTAATCTTACCCAGGCGGCCATCCTCTCAGGACTTGCGGACGGAGACGTGGTGGCGACTGGAGCAGCCAGCGGGCAGCCCTTGCAGGAGGGCATTCCGATTAAGGTTGTGCGATGAGAGTTCTGGCGGAACTGGCGCTGGCGGCAGCCTTGGCGATTCCGGCAGCCGCGCTGGGCGAGAAGGCTCCGCAGCTTGCCCAGGCCAATGCGGCCCTGCAAGCGGGTGAGGCGGATAAGGCGCTGGCGCTGCTGAACTTATCTGGCGGCAAGGCTGAGTCCTATAACCTCAGATGCCGTGTGGAATATACGCTGGAGCAATGGGACCGGGCCGTGAGCGATTGCGAGCAGGCAGTCCGGATGGACGGTCAGAACTCCAACAATCACATGTGGCTGGGCCGTGCTCTCGGCGAAAAGGCCAGCCGGGCATCGTTTATGACCGCATATTCGCTGGGCAAGCGGGTGCGGAGCGAGTTCGAGGAAGCCGCGCGTCTTGACCCCCGCAATGCCGCGGCTCTGGCCGATCTGGGCGAGTTTTATTATGACGCGCCCGGAGTGGTGGGTGGCGGCACGGACAAGGCCGAGCGCGTGGCTGCACAACTGGACCGGATCGACGGCATCCGCGCTCACGAACTGCGGGGGCACATCGCCGAGCAGCACAAGGACTACGGCACGGCTGAAGGAATTTTCAAGCAAGCGATCACGGCCTCGGCGCATCCAGCTTTCGAGTGGATGTCGCTGGCCAGCTTCTACCGCCGCCGCGGGCGCTGGACGGAGATGGAGTCGGCCGTGCGCAGCGGCGAGAACGCCGCCGCGCGCGACAAGCACGCGGGCGTGGCACTTTACAACGGAGCGTCCCTGCTCATCCGGACGAAGCGCGACCCGGCGCGGGCGGTCAGAATGCTGGAAGATTATCTGGCCGGAGGCGGAAAGACGGAAGAGGCTCCGGCGTTTGTGGCGCATACCCGTTTAGCACAATTGAAAGCGCAGCTCGGAGACAAGGCGTCGGCCAGCCGGGAACGTACGGCGGCGCTGGCCCTGGCGCATGATTACAAACCGGCCCAAAACCTGAAGTTTTGAATGGAAGAACGCAAGTGAAGAACGGCTACAATCCGCTGAAGGGCTGGGCGTGCTTGCTCATTGGAGTTATGGCAGCGCCAGCGCTGGCCTCGGCGCAGGTTTCGCTGACGACCGTGGTGGATCTGGCGCAGCGCAACTCAAGCACGGTAAGACTGGCTGCCGCGGACGTGCAAAAAGCCCAGGCGGCGCTGACACAGACCGAGGATGTTTTTGTGCCGAGCGCGGTATTCGGCTCAGGGCTTCCCTCAGCGCCCTCTGTCGGTTTCACAGGGGGAGTGCCGTCGATTCTGAGCATTAACGTGCAATCTCTGGTTTTCAGCTTCCCGCAGATACAGTACGTTCGCTCAGCGCAGGCCAGCCTCAAAGCCGCTTCCCTCGGCCTCAAGGACGCACAGGAGCGGGTGGCGATGGACGCCTCCACCACCTACATCGAGCTGGATACAGTCGAGCGCGAGTTGGATTCCGCGCACCAGCAGGAGGGCTTCACGGAGCGGCTGGTAAGCATTGAGCAGGAGCGCACCGAGGCTGGGGTCGATCCTTTGAGCGAACTGCTTCAGGCCCGCCTGACGGCGGCCCAACTCAAGCTCAAGCGGCTGCACTTGGAAACCCGCGCCGCCACGCTCTCCAAGCAGCTTGCAACGCTCACCGGCCTGCCGGTTGGCTCAATTACGCCGGATCACGCGAGTGTGCCGGAGATTCCGGCCGTGCAAGCCGACGATACCGGACACGTCACAAAGGGCGTTGAATCGGCGCGTATGCTCGCGCTCTCCAAGCAACAATTGGCCAAAAAATATAATTTGCTTTCCTTTCTTCCCCAGATCAGTTTTGGCGCGGAGTACCTGCGCAGCACCCAGATTCTGAATGACGTCAACAGCTACTACAAGAAGGACATCCCCCCCAACAACTTCAGCTCAGGGTTCCAAATTCAGGTGCCGCTGTTTGACCTGAGCCACTTTGCCAAAGCCAAGGAGACGGCAGCCGACGCGCTGCGGGCCACGGTCGAGGCCGAACAGGCCCAGCGGCAGAACGAGCTTCAGATTGCGGAATTGAGCGGCAACCTGCGCGAACTGGATACCCTGGCGGAGATCGCCAGCCTGAAACAGCAGATTGCCAGCGAACAGTTATCCGCCGTGCTGGCGCAACTGGAATTGGGCAACGGCGCCGCTGGCTCTGACGCGCGGGCGCAACTGACGCCCAAGGCCGAGCAACTGGCGCGCATCGACGAGCGGCAGAAGCTGCAGGATGCGCAGGACGCGGCCTTCGACTTGGCCAAGGCCCGCCTGAGTCTGCTCTGCGCCCTCGGTCACATGGATGACTGGCTGCGCGAACTGCGCACAAAGTAGCTTTCGGCGCTAAAGGCAACTGAAAAATCGGCCAAATCCCAAGAAAATGCCGGAATGCTAGAATCAAAGAGATGCCTATGCCTTTGAAAACCCTGCTTCTGAACCCGCCTTCATTCGAGAACTTCGATGGCGGAGCTGGCTCGCGCTGGCCGGCAACGCGCGAGATCGAGTCCTACTGGTACCCAGTTTGGCTGACCTACCCGGCCGGTATGCTGGAAGGTTCGCGCCTGCTCGACGCCTCTCCGGACCACGTTTCAGTCGAAGAGACCATCGAGATATGCAAGGGCTATGAGTTCCTGGTCCTGTTTACCTCGACGATAGGCTGGAAGAGCGACCAGAAACTGGCCCAGGCCATCAAGGCGGCCAATCCCTCGATGCGCATCGCTTTTGTGGGACCGCCAGTAACGACCGACCCGGAGCGCGCACTGAACGAGTGCTCGGCGCTGGACTTCATCTGCCGCCGCGAGTTCGACTACGCGGTCGTCGAATTTGCCCAGGGCAAGCCGCTCAGTGAGATTCTTGGCATCAGCTACAGGCAGGACGGCAAGATCATTCACACCCCGGATCGCCCACCCGTGGAAGACCTGGACGCGCTGCCTTGGGCCACCAAAACCTACAAGCGCGACCTAGATGTAACGCATTACAGCGTGCCTTTTCTGCTGCATCCATTCATCGCGCTCTACACCACGCGCGGCTGCCCGGCGCAGTGCACCTTCTGCCTGTGGCCGCAGACCTTCAGCGGACATGCCCTGCGCAAGCGTTCCGCCGGTGACGTGGCCGCCGAGTTGGCTTGGGCCAAGAAGGAATTTCCCGCGGTAAAGGAGTTCTTCTTCGACGACGACACCTTCAATATCCAGAAGGCACGCACCATCGAACTCTGTAAGGCGATCAAGCCGCTGGGCATCACTTGGAGCAGCACCTCCCGCGTGACCACTGACCGCGAGACGCTCAAGGCGATGAAAGATTCCGGCTGCCGGTTGCTGATCGTGGGCTTCGAGTCGGGCGAGCCGCAAATCCTCAAAAACATTAAAAAGGGCGCCACTGTGGAACGCGCGCTGACCTTTGCCAAAGACTGCCACGATCTGGGCCTAACCGTCCACGGCGACTTTATCCTTGGGCTTCCGGGCGAAACCAAGGAGTCGATCAACAAAACCATTAGTTTCGCCAAGAAACTGGACTGCGAGACAATTCAGGTCTCCATCGCGCATGCGCTTCCGGGCACCGAGCTTTACGACTACGTCAAGTCCCACGGCTTCATTGCGAAAACCGCTTCACTGGGCGATGAGGATGGGCATCAACTGGCGCACATCGAGTATCCAGGCCTTTCCACCGACTATGTACTGGAAATGGTGAACCGGTTCTACGAAGAGTATTTCTTCCGGCCCAAACAGGCCTTGCGCGTCGTCTGGAAAGCGATTGTCAATCGCGACTTGCATCGTCTTTACGAGGAGTCCAAGTCATTTCTCAAGCTGCGCGCGCAACGCAAGAAGACGGTGCGGGATGCGCGCAGCCATCAGGCCGAACCGCCCGCAAACGCCAGCGCATAGAGCGACACCGTACCGCTTCCGCACTGGATTGCGAGGCTGTTTTTTTCACATGACTCATTACAAGCTTTTACCGCACCAATACATGATTCTCGGGCTGGTTTCCTTTTGCGCCCCGCTGGGCGACAGTTGCCTTTCGCGCGGCATGACCAGCCTGCCAAAGATCACGATGGCCCATCCGTCCTCGCTCGTCGCGGCGGTTTTTACGCCTTGGATTGCCCTGGGCATCGCGCTGCTTATCGGCTTCTTTGCCAGCTATCTCACCGCCCTGTCTTGGGCCGATCTTACCTTTGTACTGCCCGCCACGGCTCTGGGCAACGTGCTGGTCGCGCTGATTGCGCGCTTCTGGCTGAATGAGCCGATTTCACTCGAACGGTGGGCGGGAATTGTGTTGATTACCTTGGGCGTGGGCTTCGTGGCGCGTGGGCCGGCATTGACGGAAAGGCCGCCGACGGCGCCTGCTCTCGCCGGGGCAGAGGAAGCGGCTGTTCCGCCGGGAGAAGAGCAACCGCGATGATCCTTCCCTCCCCTGCCACTCAACCCGGATTCTGGGCCGCCACCGCCATGATCGCCGCCATCGTGCTTACCTCGACGGTCGGCGAGGTGCTGACCGCGGGTGCGATGAAGTCAATCGGCGACCTGGATGAGATTCGCGCTCATTCCGGGCTGAAAGGCGCTATTCACGCCGTCGTCACCTGCCCGCTCTTCTTTGCCGGAGTCAGTTTTCTGGCGCTCTCTTTCTTCTCGCTACTCTTCGCCCTGAACCACCTGAACCTGAGCTTGGTGGCGCCCGCCTCGGCCTCGCTCAACGTGGTCACCGACGCCATAGGAGCCAAGCTCTTCCTCAAGGAAAACGTGGACCGCAGGCGCTGGACTGCCGCTGTGCTGGTCTGCATTGGCGTGTTTTTCCTGGCGCACGGACAACGGTAGAGCAGTTTGCGAATCGATGTAGACCGAAGCCAATACGGTTGAGTGGCTTTTTCTTGAGGAAAAAGACACTTAGAGCATTTTCACAGTTTCTGTAATGCAGGGATCGTGCTATCCCACCCTAGCCACAAGAACAAAAACGTGGCGAGGGTGGGGCACCCATGACATCACACTAACTGTGAAAATGCTCTGATATGGAG
>Ga0224525_1001017_pt1 | contig 10947 bp, 9 predicted proteins | sample CFST100metaG_FD_179874 | JGI IMG/M metagenome (GOLD analysis project Ga0224525, IMG submission 179874) | Peat soil microbial communities from Stordalen Mire, Sweden - C.F.S.T100 | ecosystem: Environmental > Terrestrial > Soil > Wetlands > Peat | place: Sweden: Norrbotten County, Stordalen Mire...
GCCGTAGCCTCAAGGGGAATCGAACCCCTATTGCCAGGATGAAAACCTGGCGTCCTAACCATTAGACGATGAGGCCAAATTTTTGTGTTGTGTGCAATAATCTTGATATTTTCCAAGCTTCCAGTATAGCTGACAAAATCGCTTTTGTCCATAGTTGCGGTCTTCTCTTAACCTAAATTTGGTACTGTGATATAGTAACATATATAACACGTTTGTAAAGACTTTATGATTATATTGGCAATTGAAACTTCTTGCGACGAGACTGCGGCAGCGATCGTGAGGGTAAAAGGGAAGAAAGCGGAAGTGCTTTCAGATGTCGTTTCTTCGCAGATAAAGATGCACAGTGCGTTTGGTGGTGTGGTGCCGCAGCTGGCGGCGCGGGCGCATCTTCGCAATATGGTGCCGGTTTTAGATAAGGCTTTTAAAAAGGCTGGAATATCTAAAAAGAAAATTGATTATGTTGCTGTCACTGCCGGCCCGGGACTTATTCCCGCGCTTATGATCGGGGTGAATGCTGCCAAGGCGTTGGCATTCACGCTTAATAAGCCGTTGGTGGCGGTCAATCATCTGGAGGGGCATATTTATGCAAATTGGCTCTTGAAAGAAAAAGGGAATTCGTATGCTTTGCGAAAAATGCAATTTCCAGTTCTGTGTCTCATCGTTTCCGGCGGACATACGCAGCTGGTTTTGATGAAAGAAGATTTAAAATTCCAGATTGTCGGCGAGACGGTGGATGATGCAGTCGGCGAGGCATTCGACAAGGTGGCGAAAATTTTGGGCATAGGTTATCCGGGCGGTCCTTTGATTGAGAAATTGGCGTTATCGGGAGACAAAAATAAAATTCAATTTCCAAGGCCGATGATCGGAAGTGGTGATTTGAATTTCAGTTTTTCCGGACTTAAGACTGCGGTTCTATATGAAACACAAAACAAGGATAAAACAGACAAAAAATATCAGGAAGATGTCGCGGCATCTTTCCAGACGGCGGTCCTGGATGTGCTCACTGCAAAAACTTTGAAAGCGGCTAAAAAATATGGCGTTAAGAATGTTTTTATGGGCGGTGGTGTATCGGCGAACAAAGCGCTTCGCAAGGCACTTTCTGATAGGTTTAAAAAAGAACTTCCGGATATTGATGTTTCGTTTCCGCCTTTCAAATTCACGACTGACAATGCTCTTATGATTGCGATTGCCGGTTACTATCACATTTTGCAGAATAAAAATGTCAGGGATTATAAAAACGTGAAAGCGGATATGAATTTGAGGTTGAAATAATTCTGTTTATGCAGGAGCGGGTCTCCGGACCTGGTACTCAGGTTTCCAAGTATTATCATATACGATCACAATATAAGTTTATAATGACGGGATACTTCGGAGTACCTCAGGATTACAGATAAAATAAGGAATTTAAGAATAATGCAATAATTTTATGCAATTTCAAGAAATCACCGAAGAGAAAAAATCGCAGTGGAACGAGTTTATCATGCAAAACAGTCCGGAGAGTTTTTTGCAGAGTTTTGAGTGGGGGAAGTTCCAAAAGACGGTTGGGCGCGATATGTTTTATTATGGCGTTTGCGAAGGCGAGAATATTGTGGCGCTCGCGCTTGTCGTTGAGCATAAACTTCCGTTGGGATTAAAATATTGGTATATTCCGCGCGGACCGGTTTTGGGAAAGAATGTAAGCGAAGAAAAGAAAATTGAAATTTTAGATTTTTTCATGAAGCGTATCAGAGAGAAAGCGCTTTCTTGCAAGATAATTTTTGTACGCATGGATCCGGCGTTTCTAAAAAATAATTTTGATGTTTTTAAAAAGCTTAATTTAAAATTTGTATCCGGCAGCGTACAGCCCAAGGACACTTTGGTTTTGGATCTTGTGAAAAGCGAAGAGGAACTTCTTGCCGAGATGAAACAGAAGACGAGATATAATATCCGCCTCGCTGAGAAAAAAGGTGTAACGGTTTTGTGGGAGAACTTTGATGAAAATAATTTTGAAGATTTCTGGCGGCTTATCGGAGAAACTTCTGAGAGGGATGGAATCGTTTCGCATAGTAGAAACTATTATTTAAAAATGTTAGAGACGCTTAGCGATGAGAATGATGATCTCAAGTGTCGATTATATTTTGCAAAACATGAAGGCAAAATCATTGCTGCCAATATCGTTTTTCTTTTCGGTGATTATGCGGTTTATCTGCATGGCGCATCCTCCAACTCTTCCCGCAATCTGATGGCGCCATATCTTTTGCAGTGGAAGCAGATTCGGGATGCGAAAGAAGCGGGGTGTCGGATATACGATTTTTGGGGAATAACGGTCGAGGGCGAGAATCCGAAATGGGAGGGAATCACGCGATTCAAAAAAGGTTTCGGCGGCAGAGAGATAAGCTATACCGGAGTATGTGATTTGCCGATAAATGATATTTTGTATGGTTTATATTTGAGATTCAGAAAGTTATAATGCGCAGTGGTGTTTCGCAATCGCCGCTCTTGCTGGACGTGAATATCTAAAATTTTATCAGATTTCATAAACTCTATTGTTGCAGTAGCACCCTCCTTTTGTCATCCCGTAGGGATCCCTTCAATGGTATACTGGAAATAAATAATATCATATGCGAATAATAACGTTGAAGGGATTCTTAATAGAATGACAAATTGACGGTTTTATCGCAGGATAGAATGTTTATGCGTTTTGAAAGAGTAATTTCGATATTCACGATATGAAAAGTTGACATCTTATGGGCTCTTATGCTTTTTTTAAATAAAATAAAAAAGTAAAAAGGTTGTGGTATGATTAGCCAAGAAGAGCTGTTAAAAGAAATAAATACCAGCATAGCTAAAACTAGGAAAAAAGAAAATGAAGAGCGGGTACATTTTGGTGGAAAAACAGAACTTGAAAAAAGTCTTACAGATCCAGATGTTGGGGAATTCTTGAAATCTTTCACAATCTGAAGTCTGTGAGAATATAGTCGCCTTAATGACTATTATATTTTTAAAAATGATATGATCGCTGAACTAATGCGGTCTTTTTTTCTATAAAAACAACTTTTTATTATAATGTCGAGGGCAGGCCATGAACCATGTCATGCCTGAGATTCCGATCAGGTATTGTTTCAGGATCCTCGTTATATTTCGCAAATACGTCATCGTAATACTTGGACGTTACATAGCGAAGATTCCGGATATTTTGGATTACCAAAATTCCGGAATGACAAATAGGGGGGGGTATATCAAAAATCAAGATGCTTATCAGACTAAGAAAGTGATATATTTCTTCTGATTTTTGAGATATGACACTTTGCTTAAAAAATGTTAGAATAACACTATAACAATAAACTAAAAAAATGCACTATCCTTTTATAATCATTCCGGCTCTTACGGGAATATTCACACAGATCGTGAAATTCGCGTTATCCGTCATCAGGCATAAAGAAATCGACATTAAGTATCTTTTTACGCCTGGACATATGCCGTCATCCCATACTTCTTTTGTCGTTTCGCTGGTCACAGTGGTCGGGTATTATCGCGGCATCGATTCCATCGAATTTGCCATCGCAGTCTGTCTCGCCTATGTCGTTATTTATGATGCGATGAATATCCGCATCCATATCGGAAGAAACGGAGCGGCTATCAATCGGATAGTGAAGGAATTGAATCTGCAGGGATATCCGATACTCAAGGAAAGAGTGGGTCATCTCCCGCTGGAAGTTCTTGTCGGTGGAATATTGGGGTTTCTGTTTTCAATGTTTCTTATTTGGTTTTTATAATTTTTTGACTTATGTTTGGCTCATATCTGTCAAAATTTACTATTAAAAACAACGCCATCAATTTGTCATCCCGAGTCTGCCCGCTTCGCCAATAGCTACGGCGTGGCGAGTCTAGGAATCTTTCTCATACGATAGAACTATACGATATATGTAAGACTCAATGTTATGAAGGGATTCTTCGGATTACCTCAGAATGACAAATTGAAGGTTTAATCGCAGGAGAAAAAGTTTGTAAGATTAATGCAGTATAAGCTATAAAATATTACAAATTCTTCACATCGGATATCGGATAAAATTTTTTCTATTTGCAAACATTGTTTTTTGTTGTAGAATATAAGAGTAATTTTATACGCTTTATAATTTTATATGAAAAAGGAGGAACCGAAATTTATTTCTTTGGCGGAAGCGGCAAAGATCACGAACTATTCTCAAGACTATATCAGCCTTTTGTGTCGGCAGGGAAAACTCAAAGCCGAAAAATTGGGCAGGAATTGGGTGACCACGAAAGATTGGGTCTATAGTTATATCGATAATACGGAAGGAAGAGGGGAAAGTATCGTGCCTGTGAAAATCAAGGAAACTGCCAGAAAAGAGAAGAAGGATAAAAACGAAAAGAGCGGGAAAGATGAAAAGGAAAGGGGGAAGAAACATAAGCCGCTTTTTGGGAGCATGATTTTTGAATTTTCCATTTTTTGTCTGATTTCCCTTTTTTTATTGGCGAACATCATTGCATTTTATAAAGGCGTTAAGGCGATCGAGAATGATTATAACTCGGTTCAGGATCATATACATTCCTATGATATTTCTCTTGCAAGAGAATCCGCGATGAAAAGCGCAGAGGCTGATGCAGCGGCAGCGGCCGCAAGTGCCAAGCAGGAGGCGTCGGCTTCATGTGCTGCCGGGGCGGGTATGAATGAGCTTTTATCTTTTGACAAAGAAACAGATACTGCCACTATAGCAAAAATCAAGCAGCAGGTAGAGGCAATCATCACTGAAAAAGCGGATATAGAAGTCTATAAAAAATTTGCGATTGTAACGTATAAGAATAAGACGAAAGATAAGTTCTTGTATATGAGAACGACTGATAACTCATAACCGATAACTTATAACAGGTAACGGAATGCAATTCGGTTTTAATTTAGCGAGTTTATGATCTTATGTCATTCTGAACTTGTTTCAGAATCCTCGTTGTACTTCGTCATACTTTTGTTTATTTCACCGTACTTAATATAATGCTTACTAACTACCGCAAAACAGTTTTATTTGTTTCAGGATATAAAGTATAAACGTATTATAATAAAGATTCTGAAGCAATACCGGATCGGAGTTCGGCATGACATGGTTCAGGATGACAAAACTATATATGTTATATTAATAAAAAAGATAAGAATATAAAAACATAGCATAGTAAATTTTAGAAACCTAAGGACCGGGTCTGGAGACCCGCTCCTGCGTAAATTCAAGATAGAAAAATAATGATCGAACTCAGAAAAATTTTTAGCATATTCTTACTCGGCGTTTTGACGCTTTTTCCTTTTGCGGAGACGCAGGGAATGCAAAGCTCTAACTATAAAATCGATCAGGATTCGATAAATTTTGGCGGCACCGAGGATAGCGGAAGCGCCGGTTATAAAATGAGCGATACGATGGGGGAAGTTGGAACCGGGCAGGGTTCTTCGGCTAGTTATGTATTGAATGCCGGATATCGCGAAATGTTTCAAGGTTATATTTCTATCTCAAGTCCGGGCGACGTGGCGATGATCCCGGCAATCGGAGGAATATCAGGAGGAGTGGGAAACGGTTCGGCTGTCTGGAATGTGAAAACCGATAATCCTGCCGGATATCAGATAAGCGTGAAGTCTGCAACTTCTCCTGCACTTCAATCCGGCTCGAACAGTTTTGCCGACTATACCTCATCGACCGCCAATCCTGATTATGATTGGTCTGTAAATACTTCCTCTGCGGAATTCGGTTATACGGTTGAAGGAAACAACGCGGATAGCAAATTTTTGGATGATGGCAGCGCTTGTGGAATAGGAACGGGTAATACCGCAGACAAATGCTGGTTCGGCTTTTCGACAAGCGATCAGCTGATCGTGAATTCCTCCGCGCCCAATCATCCTTCCGGCACTGATACGACTATCAAGTTCAGGGCTGAGTCCGGCACCAGCCATTCGCAACCGGGAGGAACATATACCGCGACAATCATCGTAACGGCGGTGGCGCTTTGAGATGAGCGTGTTTTATAGAATTTATGTTTTTAGATAGATGCTTTTTGTCTTCTATAATAAAACATTGCCTTTTGTCATTCTGAGCGGAGGTGATCTCCTCGCTATGCAAGGATAAACTCCGTGAAGAATCCCGATACTATTTTACAACGAACATGATATAACGTTATGTGAATTATGGTAACGGGATCCTTCGGAGCACCTCAGGATGACAGGTAATACGGGATTCTTTCAATAAAATATAATTCAAGATACTTTTGTTTTTTGAAAAATTATGCTATATTTAGCTATGATATTTAGCAAAATAATGTAACAGATCATGAGAGGTGAGAAAAACATAAGAGGCTTTTTGGTGATTATTCTGGCAACTTTTGTTATCTTGTCCGGATATTCATACTTTGAGCCGATAGCGGTGAGTGCAGTTTCGGATTCTGTGAATGTTACACAAACAGTCACTTCGGAAATCACTATAACTTCCCCTACGGATGTAGTCATGTCAGGATCTATTGCGGGTATGTCCGGAGGCAGCGCAACCGGTTCGGCTACATGGACTGTGAGCACTGACGATTCTTCGGGATTCAATATGCAGATAAATTCCGATGCTGTCAATTGCTTGCGGAATGGCCCCGATCATTTCAATGATTATGCGGAAGCGGTTGCAGGGACTCCTGATTTCGGTTGGATGAATCCTGCGGTTTCCGCTTTCGGCTATACGGTGGAGACGGCAACTGCAGACGATACTGCTCAGCCGTTCAAGGATGATGGAAGCGCTTGCGGCGGAACCGGCACTTTGAATACGGCGGATGTATGCTGGAAAGGTTTTTCAACGACTCCTTTTATGATTGTGAACAGAACCGGTCTTACGGGTTCTTCCGGAGAAGCGGAAACTGTGAAATTCAAATCGCAGCTGGCGTCGGGCCAGTTCCTGCCTGAAGGAAATTATGTGGCAAATATAACCGTTACGGCCGTTACCAATCCGTAAATTTCGGAGCTTATATATTCGGATATGATTTTTGAGGTTAATGCTCTATAATTTTTATAAACTTTCTTTCCTGCACTAGAACCCACATTTTGTCATTCTGGTGAGAATCCCTTCATAAGGAATAAACCCTGTTCCACCTCACCCCGACCCTCTCCTGGAAGGAGAGGGGGCGAGATATTGCAAGATATTCATAAGATTATATTTAAACACACAGATTCTGAATTATTCATATCTGTCCGCTAATAATGAAAATAACAAAGATGAAAAAAGAAATCTTGGCTCTTGTAATGTTTCTGGCCCTGGGACATGCGAATATTTCTCTTGCCTCTAGTCTGGAAACCGTGGAGAATACTCCCGTTGCCAATGACTTTGTTTTGGGGCCGGGAAAAACCGATCTGTCTCTGAAGCCGGGAGATAAAACCACGCAACAGATAATGGTTACGAATCGTCTTGGGAGGGATAGCAATTTCAAGATAGAGGTGGAGGATTTTTCAGGTTCATACAACACTGACCAGACAGTCGTACTTTTCGGCGAGGCGAAAGGTCCTTATTCGATGAAGGATTATATAAAGCCTGAAGTTTATAATTTCAATTTGAAGCACGGGGAAAGAATCACTATCCCGATCGAGATAACCATTCCGAAAGATTCTCAGCCCGGCGGGCTTTATGCCTCCGTTCTGGTTTCTGTGGTGCCGAGTACGGAGGAAGCGCAGGCGAACCAAGGGCAGACGAAAGTAATAAGCCGGCTTGGAACATTGTTTTTTGTGAGAGTGGAAGGGGATGTCAATGAATCCGGACGATTGCAAAGTTTCAAGGTTTCGGATATCGTGGCTCCGAAAATAAAAATCAAGAATTCGCTGGGAGAAGAGGCGGAAAAATTGGCGCAGTCGGCAACCGATAAGTTTTATTCGATCTTCAAAAACGGATTTTATGAAAAAGGTCCGATTGCGTTTGAAATTGTTTTCAGGAACGACGGGAACGTTCATCTGATTCCATCCGGAAAAATAGAGATTAAAAACTTGCTCGGCAAAAAAGTCGGGGAAGTGAATGTTGATAAATACTTCGTGATGCCGAACTCTCTTCGCGAAAGAGTCGTGGGCTGGGATGATAAGTTTTTGCTGGGAAGATATACCGCAGTCCTCACTCTGGACAAAAATTATCAGCAAAAGCCGAACGGTCCGGAAACGATGGGTGTTTCTTTCTGGGTGATTCCCTGGAAAATCTTGCTGGCGGGAATCGTCGGACTTGTGGTTATGGTGTTTTTGATTAAATTCATTTTGAAGAAATTTAAATTTGAAATAAAGAGGAAATAGCCTCTTTATTTTCATGCAATTCTGTGTTTAAAATAAAATAAAATATGTTAAAAATAAATGTATCTTAGGAGGAATTTAATAATTAATTTAATGACATGATGTTCTATAACGCAGGATTGAAGAAAAGGACTTTATCACTTTTTAGCTTTATATTATTTTATTCTTTTTTTATTTTTTCCCACTCCGCTCTGGCTTCCGGTAATAGTTATTATCTCTCTACCACAGGTAGCAATACCAATGCCGGCACCTCCACTTCTGTAGCTTGGGCAACATTAAACTATGCTTGTCCTAAACTGCAGGCCGGAGATACTCTTTATATAATGGAAGGAACATATACTAATCAACATTGCACCTTATCAAATTCAGGCGCTTCAGGCAGTCCAATTACTATCGCTGGCTACAGTGGCAATGTTAATAAACCATTATTTGATGGGGTGGATAAAACTGGATATGGAATATACGGGAGAAATAAGAGCTATTTCAATATAAGCGGCATATATTTAAAGAATTATGAAAGAGGAATGTATTTTGACTATAATACTTCCAACGCTGAATTTAGTAATTTCGAGGTGTCAGATTGCAGCCGGAGCGGAATTGAGTTTGTTGGATATAGCAGTCTTGTTTATGATGTTTCCATTCATGATTTTAAGATGCATGGAATCGGAGGATACACGACAGGAAATGCTGATTGCGCGGGCATTATCCATGAATTCGGTTTTACAGGTTCCCATGATATTGATACTTACAATTTTGATATACGGGATTCTGTTGGGGCTGTCGGAATAAGATTCAGAAGTGTAGAAAGATTACATATACATGACGGAGGGATATATAATATGTCATCCGGGCAGGATGGAATTTTTTTAGGATCAAGTGTTAATAATTCTATTATAGAAAATGTTACCGTAAGTCATACGGGATGGCATGGGATAGGCATGAATAATACAGCTCTTAATTCTGACGGTACTGAGAATGTCAACTCCAGACTTCATAATAATATTATTAGGAATTGCACAATAAGTTATCCAAGCCATAATGCTATCGATGCACATACTGGAAATATAGATCTTACGGTTGAGAATGTGGTTCTTTTTGGTCTTCCTGAGGGCTTAGCTGGAATAAATTATATGCATGGAGATGATGGACTAAAGGCGGAAAATGTAGAGATTTATGGGCTTTTAACTGGAATGGGTTTGGATCAGCCAGGTGCCACAGTTACAAATTGTAATATTCATAATGTAAGTAATTATTATTTATCCATATCTCAGCCGAACATTTCCATAAATAACTGCACTTTTTCTAATGTTGCACTGGCAACAGGTTTCTTTATTGGCATTAATGCTGATAATTTTTTAATAAACAATAGCAAATTAGATAATGGCAAGACCATACGAATGTATGGGGGGAATGGAACGATTCGTGATCTTACGACTGATTCTTTTACGGTTTCGGGTAGTAAAGATGTGACTGCAACTAAAGATACTGCTGTGACTATTGAGTACACTAAAAATAGAATATTTAAGGCGAACACAACTACTAATCTTTCTACTCCGGAATGGCTTTCTAATCGCTCATATGTTGCTTATAAAAATTCAAGCAGCACCGCAACTTCTTTCACCATCATCTCCTACCCCGCCTACGCCCTCCCGACTTCTGACTATCTCACCATCACCCCCAATACTCTAAGCAAAGACACTGACACCTGGGATCTGACCGTCTCTTCCTCTGTCCCTGAAAACCCTACCACCTTCACCCTCGAAACAACCCATCCCAATATCATCTATTCCGTTAAAAAGGATAATGTTGAAATAGGCACAGCTATCACAGGCAGTGATGGCAAGCTTGTTTATTCTTATCAAGTAGCGGGAAACGAATTCGATACCAGCCATAACTTCAAGTTTGTAAATACCGGAGTATTCGCTCCCTCTGCCCACACCCTCACCATCACCAACGGTACTGGATCAGGCTCTTACATCCAAAGCCAAACTGTCACTATCACTGCTAACACACCTCCCACCAATAAAGTCTTTGATAAATGGACAGGGGATACGACATATGTTTCAGATATTAATTCCTCCACCACTACTCTTACCATGCCCAGCAGTAACATCAATCTTACCGCTACATATAAAGACGGAATTCCTGCTTCCTATATTCTCACCATTACCAACGGCACCGGCTCAGGTTCATACACTCAAGGTCAAACCGTAACCATCACTGCTAATATTCCTCCTATTGGCAAAGTTTTTGATAAATGGACAGGAGATACAGCCAATGTATCTAACATCAACAATTCCACCACTACCCTTACCATGCCAAACAGCACTGTTAATCTTACTGCTACTTACAAAGACAGTAGTAGTGGATCAGGATCTTCTGGCGGAGGATCATCCTCTGGAGGAAGTAGCGGAGGCTCCGGTTCTGGCTCATCTTCTGGGGGAAGTTCGAGTTCGGGTGGAAGCAGTAGTTCTTCCTCAGGAGGATCCAGTGGAAGCAGTTCTTCTGGTTCTGGTAATAGCAGCAATACAAATAACAGCTCTGCTAATACCACTACCAATCTCTATCCCACCGGCACCCTCCTCAAACTCTCTTCTTCCCCTAGAGTATACGTAGTAATACAATCCAAAAAGAAATGGATCTCTACCCCAGAAGTATTCACCCAACTAGGA
>Ga0224525_1001018_pt1 | contig 10938 bp, 7 predicted proteins | sample CFST100metaG_FD_179874 | JGI IMG/M metagenome (GOLD analysis project Ga0224525, IMG submission 179874) | Peat soil microbial communities from Stordalen Mire, Sweden - C.F.S.T100 | ecosystem: Environmental > Terrestrial > Soil > Wetlands > Peat | place: Sweden: Norrbotten County, Stordalen Mire...
AGGTAGGTCAGCTTGGCAGCTTTCGTTTGCGCGTTCCGCCAAACCAGCGCCACCGTGACGAATGCGGCAAACTCCAAAAGCCCCATTCGCAGCCCGTGATCAGGAACGGTCAGACCCGCTGCAGTGGCCGCAACCGCCAGAATCATCAGCGGAGTGAGGCGGCGGCTTGTTTTGCGTGAGAAAGCGGCCAAAACCAACGCCGCCCCAGCCAGGAGGCAAACGACTGTCAGCTGCGGCGGAAATTGAGCAGGCAAGGCAACGTGAAGGATGTTGCTTTGGCTGGCTGCTGGAGTGAGCCACTTCGCGCCCGCCAGAATGGCCGCGGCCAGAATAAGAATCAAAGGCAGCGCGTGACGCTCCATCCAGGAAACCACCACCCCGAGGCCGCGCGAGGCCGTCTGCAACCCGCTCCAAACGCCCAGATAGAAGCGGTCCACGTTGGTCCAGTGAAAGAATCCACTCCAGTTCTGCATGAAAATACTGGAGAAGTCACTGGCCGTAAGCCTTCCCTGCTCCGGCAAGGGTTCTCCGCCGGTAAAGATGCCGCCAGCCGTCAGCGTCGCCTCACCCGCAACTTGGGCCGGACGCGCGGCATGGGCAATGGCGAAGATCAGGCCGCCCAGCACGAGCGAAACCACGGTCAGCACCAGACCGCCCATGCTGGAAAAGCTGCCCGCATTGCCCGACAGGCCAAACCAAGTCACCTCTACTGTTTGCAGTTTCATCACGCCCAAGATGGGATTGAGAAGGCAGTTAACCGCCAGCTGCGGCGCAATGCCCAGAATGACGCTTCCGGCAGCCATGAAGCCCATGCCCCAGAGCATCGTGGGCGGAGATTCGTGCGCGTCCTGTGTGGCATCGGTCAGCGGCCCCAGAAAAACCGCGCTGGTGGACTTTGCTCCGAGGAAAACCGTGCCCAAACTGGCCGCCCAGGCAACCATGGCGGGAACGGTCCATCCAGCCTGCAAGGCCGCCGTGTAGAGCATCCACTTGCTGGCGAAGCCGCTCATCAGCGGAATGCCCATCATGCTGCCGATATTAATCAGCCAGAAAAGCGTGGTGTGCGGCATCTTCTGCGCCAGGCCGCCAAGCTCATTCATGTCGCGCGTGCCGGAGGCGTGCTGCACCGAGCCCGCGCCCAGAAAGAGTCCGCCCTTGAAGAAACCGTGATTGAGGCAGTGCAACAAGCCGGCGGCAATGGCCAGCGAGGAGCCGATGCCAATGCCCATCATCATGTAGCCGATCTGGCTCACGGTGGAAAAGGCCAACATGCGCTTCAAATCGTTCTGCACCATGGCGTACATCACGCCGATGGCCATGGTGACGGTGCCAATCCACATCAGGCTTTCATTGCCCCAGGGCTGCCCCCAGGCTTGCGGCCACTGGCCAAAGCAGTGCATACGGGCGGCCAGATAAACGCCGGACGTGACGTAGCAGGCGGAGTGAAGCAGGGCGCTGACCGGAGTGGGCGCATTCATGGCCTCGGGAATCCAGGTATGCAGCGGAAACTGCACGCTCTTGGCCATCAGCGAAACCAGCATCAGGACAAAGACCCCGCCGGTAAAGGCGTGCGCCACGCGCGGATCGGTCCAGAGCGCGCTGCCCGTGCGCTGATAGACGATCAGAATGGCCGCCAGCAGGCCGTAGCCCGCAATGTGGGTCATCAGCAGGACCTTGCGCGCGCCACGGACTGACTCGGGCTTGGTGTACCAGAAGCCCACCAAGCTGAAGGAGCACAATCCGACCACTTCCCAGCAGAGATAGAGAAGAAAGAGGTTGGCGCTATAAACCAAACCGACAAAGCCGCCAATGAAGATCAGCATCGTGCAAAAGAAGCGGGTCGCGGACGAGTCGCGCGCCATGTAGCCGATCGAATAGAGCAGGACGATAGCGCCCAGAACGGTTCCCATCGCCGCGAACAGGATGCTGAGGGCGTCCACATGCAGAACGAGGGCCAGCGGACCATCCCAGGGGAGCGGGTTCCGTTCGACGAACTGCCCCGCACGGACCGATCCCGCCGTCGCTGCCACGGCGAAGACCGCTGGCAGACAGGTGAGAAAGGCCAGAATCCCCTTTGCCCTGGCACTACAAAGGCGCGCCACCAGAATCTGCAACGCGGCGCCCAGCAGAAGTGAGCATGGGGCAACCAGAATCAAGATTTCAGGAATCATAGTCGAATAGTAGTAGGCAAAAACTACCCAAGGTGTGTCAACCCTGGCATTTCGGGACCGTGTACCAAAATGTGAAACAAAAATAACGTGGCTATGTGAAACAAAGATGATGTGGCACTCTGCATGAATACAATCTGGCCACTATATCGCAGCCCATAAAAGCGTGATATAGATCAAGCCGACGATGTTACACCCCCGCGCCCGCGGGTTCCTTATCCACCAGCGGCACCCAGAAGCGGAAGCAGGCGCCCTTTCCCGGAGCGCTTTCGACCTCGATGCCGCCGCCATGCGCGGCCAGGATGGCGCGGCTGATGGCCAATCCCATCCCCGTTCCCTTCCCTTTGCTGGCGTCCTTCCGGCCCCGGTAGAACTTATCGAAGATGAAGGGCAGGTCGGCGGCATCGATTCCGGGGCCATCGTCTTCCACGCGGAACTCCAGCCGCGCGCCGTTGCGCCGGCTGCCAAGCAGGATGCGGCCTCCGGGCGGCGTCGCCCGCGCCGCATTTTCCAGCAGATGGCGCAAGACCCGGCCCAGCAGGTGGGGGTCAAACCAGACGGAATTCCCCGGCTGGCCCGCCTGTTCGACGGCAATCACCACCCGATGCGCGGCCAACGCCGCCCGCGACTCCTCGACCGCCTGATCGAGCAGCGAGCGCGGCTGCTGCGGAGAGAGGCGAACCTCGACCGCGTTGGCGTCAATCTCGGCCATTTCAACGGCCTCGCCGATCAGACGGTCCAGACGCGCGCTCTCCTCGTCAACCACAGCCACCATATCGGCGCGCGCGGCCTCGTCCAATCCTTCGCCGGCGCGGAGCGTCGTTGCCGCGGCGCGAATGGCGGTCAGCGGGGTGCGCAGCTCATGGGTGAGCGAGTCAATCAGCGCGGCGCGCAGCCGTTCGCCCTGGCGGGCGGCCTCCATGCGGGCCGAGTCCTCAATCACCGTGGCGCGAGTCAGCGCAATCGCCACCTGGGCGCTGACCGCCGTGGTGACTTCATGCGAAAGGACGGACTGCCGCAGGCCAAGCGCGCCGACGGACCTCATGCCAAACATCAGCGTTGTAACCGTGAACGCCCCCGGAATGGCCGCTGTCGGATGCTGGCCGAGCGCCATCGCCCGCATGCTGGTCTGAATGCTCAAGGGCAGATCAGTGGTCGAGGTATAAAGCTGGTCACTGTCGCGGACATAAAGCACCACGCCGTCCAGCGCGAAGATGCGCGCGATTATGTGGGGCAGGTCGCGAATCAGCCCGGCGGCATCCTCGGCCATCATCATCTCCTGGCTCAATTCGTAAAGCCGCTCCACATCCTCGCGGCGCTGCTCGGCCCGCCGCGCCTGAACGCGTGCCCGCTCGGCCACGCGGCCCACCACCGCGCAACTGAGCAGAAAGCAGATCATGGCCACCCACTGCTGAATGCCGGAAATCTGCATCGAGCGGAATGGCGGCAGAAAATAGTAGTCGAAACAAAGCGCGCACAGCAGGGCGGCATAGAACGAAAGCACGATTCCCGTCTGCGCGGCAAACAAGACCACCAGCACCAGAAAGGTCATTCCCGCCGTGGTTGAATTCACACCCAGAGCAACAAGCAGGCTCGTGGCCGCCGTCGCGACCAGCGTGGCCACAAGCCAGCGGGCGGCGTCTCGTGATTGGCTGAAAAGTCGCATCATTGCTCCAAGGGAATCATACCCTTCCGCCCGGATGATGTAATCTTCCGTGGAGGGGACGACCAATGCCGGAAAGAATTCTCGTGATCGATGACGAACCGCAAATTACCCGCGTGCTGCGCGCCGCCCTGGGTGCGCAGGGCTTTGACGTGCGCACCGCCAACGATCCGGAAGAGGGCTTGCAGGTCTTTCGCGATTGGACGCCCGACCTGGTGGTGACTGACCTGATGATGCCCGGCTTGAGCGGAGTTGAGGTCTGCCGCGCCATCCGCGCCCAATCCGCAATTCCCATTCTTATTCTGTCAGTCCGCGACCACGAGCGCTCAAAGATTGAAGCCCTGGACGCCGGCGCCGATGACTACGTGACCAAGCCCTTCGGCATTCAGGAGTTGCTGGCCCGCGTCCGCGCTCATCTGCGGCGCGCCCCGGAACGCACCACCGGCCCCATCGAGGCCGGTGACTTTGTAGTGGACGCCGAGGCGCATACCATCACCGTACAGGGCAAGCCGGTTCATCTGACGCCCAAGGAGTTCGACCTGCTGCTGCATCTGGCCCGCCAGGCCGGCAAAGTCATCACTCACCGCGCGCTGCTGACCGCCGTTTGGGGAGCGCAATCGGCCTACCAGCCGGAGTATCTGCGCGTCTTCATCGGCCAATTGCGGAAAAAGCTCGAAGGCGAAAGCGGCAAGCAGTACATCCAAACTGAACCTTGGGTGGGCTACCGCTTTGTCCCCGAAGGCTGGACCGGCAACGAGGAATAGACCTTGCCAGGCTAAAGAGGCTGCGGGATGTTCTTCGGGAGCTTGGATCATATTCAGGCCTTTTTCCGCAGCCTGTAAAACCATAATTCTATTGATCTTGCCCTTTCAAATTGCAACACTGCTTGGGTGCCCCACCCTCGCGACGCCTTTGTTTTTGTCGCTAGGGTGGGAAAGCACGATGCCAGTCTTTTGGGCCAGATCAATCCCTCGGACGAAGAACTATCCGTGCCCCCCCCCAGCCCTCGCCATCCGAGATGATCTTTACGTAACAAATTTTTTGACGCCATCCAGTCCTTATGTTTCTTTTAGGAAATCTTGTTGATACTCAAAGATGGCGTGAGCCAGGATAAATCTTGTGCGGGACGTCCGGTGAAGGACGAACCGCCAAAAAGGGTTGCGATCAGCCGGCGCATCAATTCCGATGCCCACCGGCGGCCCACCCGATGGAAAAGTGAGACCTGCTATGCAAGATGTAACGATGCTGCTGTTCACGGTTGTTTTCTTCGGCCTGGCGTTTCTCTACGTCAAGGTCTGCCAGAAGTTGAGGTAACCCCATGGATATCATGACTGTACTTGCGCTGATTCTGTCTGTTTTGTTGTTTGGCTACCTCATCACCACCCTGCTTTTCCCGGAGAAGTTCTAACATGTCCGCAAACGGTTGGTTACAATTCGCTATTTTCTCCGTGATCCTGCTGGCAAGCGTTCGTCCCGTGGGCATTTATTTTGCCCGCGTGCTGGAAGGCGAACGCACCTGGCTGGATCCAATCCTTCGTCCCATTGAACGACTCATCTACAAGCTCTGCGGCATCAAAGCCGACCGGGAGATGAACTGGCGCGAGTACGCCTATGCTGTCCTGGGCTTCTCCGCCGTGAGCATGCTCGTTACTTACGGATTTCAGCGGCTGCAGCAATGGCTGCCTTGGAACCCGCAGGGACTCGCCAACGTAAGGCCAGACTTGGCCTGGAACACGGCCGCCAGCTTTATCACCAACACCAACTGGCAGGCGTATGTGCCCGAGACCACGATGAGCTATCTGACCCAGATGGCCGGCCTCGCATATCACAACTTTATCTCCGCGGCGATGGCTATCGCGGTGGCCGTAGCGTTGATTCGCGCCATCAAGCGGACCTCTTCGAAAACCATTGGCAACTTCTGGGTGGATACGACGCGCACCCTGCTCTATGTGCTGCTGCCAGCCTCAATCATCGGCGCGCTGCTGTTCGTCGCTCAAGGCGTTCCTCAGAACCTGCACGCCTATACCACGGCCCATCCGATCGAGCAGTCCTCTCAAACGCAGACCATTGCGCAGGGGCCGGTGGCCTCGCAGGAAGTTATCAAGGAAATGGGCACCAACGGCGGCGGATTCTTCAACGCCAACAGCTCACATCCCTTCGAGAACCCCACGCCGCTTACCAATCTATTCGAAATGTTCTTGATCTTCTCGATTGGCGCGGGTCTCACATATACGCTGGGCCGCATGACCGGCTCGCCGGGCCATGGCTGGGCCGTCTTTGCCGCCATGTTCGCGCTGTTTGTCATCGGATTCGCCACCGTCTACTGGGCCGAGGCGCATCCGCATCTGCTTATTCACAATGCGGCGCAAACCGGAACCCTCACCGCTCCGGCTGGCAATATGGAGGGCAAGGAAGTCCGCTTCGGCGTCAGCCAGTCCTCGCTGTTTGCCACAATCACCACCGACGCCAGTTGCGGCGCCATCAACACCATGCACGACTCGCTGACTCCGCTGGGCGGCATGGTGGTGCTCATCAACCTCATGCTCAACGAGGTGGTCTTTGGCGGCGTGGGTTCGGGCTTGTACGGCATGCTGATCATGGTGATACTCTCGGTCTTCATCGCCGGCCTTATGGTCGGTCGAACCCCCGAGTATCTGGGCAAGAAGATCGAGGCCTACGACGTGAAGATGTGCATGCTCGTTGTGCTCGTCTTCCCGCTCATTGTTCTCGCCTTCACGGCAATCTTTGTGCTTTCGCCCACCATCGGCCTCAGCAGTCTGAACAATCAGGGACCGCACGGAATGACCGAAATCCTCTATGCCTTCACCTCGGCGGCAGCCAACAATGGCTCTGCGTTCGCGGGTCTGAATGCCAACACCTGGTGGTACAACGTGATGCTGGGCTTCACCATGCTGACCTGCCGCTTCTTCGCGCTGGTTCCGGTGCTGGCTTTGGCCGGTAACCTGGCAAGCAAGAAAAGCATACCGCCTTCGCCCGGAACTTTCCCGGTGAATACGGCGCTGTTCTCCATGCTGCTGATCGGCGTGATTCTGATCGTGGGCGCGCTGACCTTCTTCCCGGCTTTGAGCCTGGGACCCATTCTGGAGCACTTACAGCTCCAGGCAGGTCAGCTCTTTTAAGGGTTTGTTGAACGCACTCTTTGTTTGAGGGGTACGAGGTTTTAGTCCGTACCCTTCAATAACCAGGTTTTTGACAGGTTCTGAAAGAACCAGCATCAGGAACGGACTGTTATGGCTACCAAGAAAAGTCTTTGGAACACGCAAATCATGACCCAGGCGCTTGTGGGTTCGGTGCGCAAGCTCGATCCACGCGGCATGGTCAAGAATCCAGTGATGTTTGTCGTCGAAGTGGGCGCTGTGCTCACCTCGGCGCTGCTCATCGAGAACACCATCAACCACAGCGCCGGCTTTGGCTTCAACCTGCAGATCACTCTCTGGCTGTGGGTCACGGTGCTGTTTGCCAACTTTGCCGAGGCCATGGCCGAAGGACGCGGCAAGGCCCAGGCTGATACGTTGCGCAAGGCCAAAGGCGAGACGATTGCGAAACGCTACAGAGCCGACAGCAGCCTGGAAGAAATCGCCAGCGGCCTGCTCCGTGCGGGAGACGTTATTTATGTCGCGTCAGGAAGCTACATCGCTGGCGACGGCGAGGTCATCGAAGGCGTGGCCTCGGTGGACGAGTCCGCGATCACCGGCGAATCGGCGCCCGTCATCCGCGAGGCTGGCGGCGACCGCTCGGCCGTAACCGGCGGAACAAAAGTCTTGTCGGATTGGATCAGGGTCCGCATCACCTCCAACCCCGGCGAAACCTTCATGGACCGCATGATTGCTCTGGTCGAAGGCGCGACACGCCAGAAAACGCCCAACGAAATCGCCCTGAGCATTTTGCTCAGCGGCCTCACCATCATCTTTCTGCTGGCCGTCGTCACGCTGCAACCATTCGCGATTTACTCCAAAGCTCCGCAGACAGTCTTCGTGCTGGTCTCGCTGCTGGTCTGCCTGATTCCCACCACCATCGGCGGGCTTTTGTCGGCCATCGGCATCGCCGGCATGGACCGCCTTGTCCAATACAACGTGCTGGCCATGAGCGGACGCGCGGTCGAGGCCGCCGGAGACGTAAATACTCTGCTGCTGGACAAAACCGGCACCATCACCCTGGGCAACCGGCAGGCCACCGAGTTCATGCCCGCGCCGGATGTAAGCCGTGAGCGGTTGGCCGACGCGGCGCAGCTTTCCTCTCTCTCGGATGAGACTCCCGAGGGCCGCTCCATTGTCGTACTGGCCAAGACGAAGTACAACCTGCGCGGGCGCGACCTGAGCAGCATCCAAGCCGAGTTTGTACCCTTCTCCGCGCAGACCCGCATGAGCGGCGTGAACCTGCCCGGCGTGCGCATCCGCAAGGGTGCGGTGGACGCCATCGCCCGCTTCCTCGAGGAGCAGGGTTCGTCCTTGCCCCAGAAGGTCCACGACCAGGTTGAGGAAATCGCCCGCCTCGGCGGAACCCCGCTGGTGGTGGCTGAAAACTCCACCGCTCTGGGCGTCATCTACCTCAAGGATATTGTCAAGGGCGGCCTCAAGGAGCGGCTGGCGCGTCTGCGCGCCATGGGCATTCGCTCCGTCATGATTACCGGCGACAATCCGCTCACCGCTGCCGTAATCGCCCGCGAGGCCGGCGTCGATGACTTCCTGGCCGAGGCCAAGCCCAAGGACAAGATGGACCTCATCAAGAACGAACAGGCCAAGGGCAAGCTGGTGGCGATGACCGGCGACGGCACCAACGATGCGCCCGCGCTGGCCCAGGCCGACGTAGGCGTGGCCATGAACTCCGGCACGCAGGCGGCAAAAGAAGCCGGCAACATGGTCGATCTGGACTCCAACCCGACCAAGCTGATTGAGATCGTCGAAATCGGCAAGCAGCTTCTGATGACGCGCGGCGCTCTGACCACCTTTAGCATCGCCAACGACGTGGCCAAATACTTCGCCATCATCCCAGCCATGTTCGCCGGCGTCTTCCCCGTGCTGGGCGTGCTCAACATCATGTACCTGCACTCGCCCCAGTCGGCCATTCTTTCGGCGGTCATCTTCAACGCGGTCATCATCGTGGCGCTTATTCCGCTGGCGCTCAAAGGCGTCAAATACGTGCCCCAGTCAGCCCATATCCTGTTGCGCAACAACCTGCTGATCTACGGCGTTGGCGGCCTCATCGCGCCCTTTATCGGCATCAAGGCCATCGATATGTTCCTGGTGGCGCTGCATCTGGCGTAGGAGCGCGGAGTTAGCGTGACACTAACTAACACCGCTAACTCCGCTAACACCGCTACAAAGTTTTTCAAGGAGATTTACTGTGCATTCCGTTTGGAAGACATCAATTCTCTTCACCATCGTTACCACGGTCCTGTTGGGCCTGGGCTATCCATTGTTCATCACCGGCGTCGCTGCCGTAGTTTTTCCTCATAAGGCCGGCGGCAGCCTCATCCTCAAGGACGGCCAGGTCATTGGCTCCGAGCTGCTGGCGCAGAGCTTTACCAGCGACCGCTACTTTCATCCCCGTCCATCGGCGGCAGGCGCTGGTTACGACGCCTCCGCTTCGGGCGGCTCCAATCTGGCGCAATCCAACAAGACTCTCGTGACGCGCATCCAGGGCGACATCGATAAGCTGACCGCGCAGAATCCCGGCAAACCCGTCCCCATCGACATGGTTACCACCTCGGCTTCCGGTCTCGATCCTGACATCACGCCCGACGCCGCCTACTACCAGGCCGCCCGCGTTGCCCAAGCCCGCAAGCTGAACGAAGAAAGCGTGCGGAGTCTCATCGAGCAGCACGTCACCGCCCGCCAGTTGGGCGTGCTCGGCGAAGCCCGCGTCAATGTGCTCGAGCTGAATCTGGATCTCGACAAGCTGGGGAAATAAGCGCCTGTCTGTATATATGTAGCGCCGACCTCCCGGCCGGCTGTCCTGCTGGCGTCCTCCCTGCAAGATGTCTCCTGACCCACAGGAGACCCACAGGACAGCCGGTCCGGAGGTCGGCGCTACCTATTTGTCGGGTGCCCCACATCTCGATTTTGAGATGTGGGAAACCACGAACTCAATGAAACTTCTTCACCCGGTCAGAGACGTAGTGCCGTGTAAGACGGCGTCCCTCTTTGTCATACACGGCGCTACTTGTTTTCAGACAAGCCAAAAGCCGGTCGCGCGGCTGGCCGGCGCGTAATGGTTGTCAGATTGCCGGTCACGGCGTACCTGCGCCGCTCGATGGGCGAGGAAAGCACCAGACTGGTGACCGGAGTTCCGTAAGGCAGCAGGGCCTCGATCAGCGCTTCCAGGCACGCCATATTCGTGGTCGTGACCTTGAGCAGAAAGTCGTCATCGCCGGTCAGATGATGGCACTCGCGCACCTCTTCGAGGGTCCGCACAAAATCCAGCAGTCGGTGGTAATTCTTCCCGCCGCAGCTCATGCGGATGAAGGCCATCACCTCCAGCCCCAGCGCCTCACGATCGATTTCGACCGTATAGCCGCGCAGAATGCCGACCTCTTCCATCTGCTTGAGACGCTCGGCGGTGGCGGTGGGCGAGAGATTGATGCGGCGGCCCAATTCGGCCAGCCTGAGGCGCGCATTGGCTTGCAATTCATCAAGCAGCTTACGGCCGTAGCTATCGAGTAATTCCGTGGAATCCATTCCCATAGACACATACTATAGCGGAATCAAGCAACATTCTTGATTTTTACCGGGCAAATCGTGTGTACCCCAGCCGTTTGGCCGCCTACCATAAAAGCATGGATTGCTTATTGCTGGACGGCCAGCCGCTGACGCTGGCCGAGATTGAAGCGGTTTCGCTGGCCTCGCGGCCGGTGGCGGTGGCGCCCGCAGCCCTCAAACGCGTGGCTCAGAGCCGCGCTCTGATTGAAAAGATTCTGGCCGCTGGACAAACGGTTTACGGAGTCAACACCGGCTTCGGAAAGCTCTCCGATGTGCGCATTCCGCCGGAGAAACTGGCGCAGTTGCAGACCAACCTGGTGCATAGCCACGCGGGCGGCGTGGGCCAGCCGCTCTCGGAAGGCGAGTCGCGGGCCATGCTGCTGCTGAG
>Ga0224525_1001023_pt1 | contig 10908 bp, 8 predicted proteins | sample CFST100metaG_FD_179874 | JGI IMG/M metagenome (GOLD analysis project Ga0224525, IMG submission 179874) | Peat soil microbial communities from Stordalen Mire, Sweden - C.F.S.T100 | ecosystem: Environmental > Terrestrial > Soil > Wetlands > Peat | place: Sweden: Norrbotten County, Stordalen Mire...
CCAATAAAAAAGCTCTTTTTAAATGAAGATAATCAAGATGTCAAAGAACAAAATTGTAATCAATTGATATTGTTGTAACTATAACGCAACGCTAGTGACATGAATACTATGTTAAGGCTGAATCATTTTTTGAGGTGCTGAGGAGATAAAGACTTTTACCGCAGAGGCGCAGAGACGCAGAGATTAAAAATTGTTGACATATCTTTTAAAACCATCTTTTAACACCGGAACATTAAAATTGATTAGGAATCCAAGTTTTTTATTGGTCAGCTTCAAATAGGAAATAATTTGAGCTTCATAAACCGGATGCATAATTTCGGAGGATTTTAATTCAAGGATAATTTCATTTTCAACCAGAATATCTATTTTAAGCTCTCTCGATAATACATGCGTTTTATAAATCAGAGATATTGGAACTTGGTTTTTTGCTTTTACCATTCTCAATTCAAATTCTTTCATCAGACATTGTTCATAGATGGATTCAAGGAGACCTGGTCCCATAATCTTATGCACAGTGATACAAGCGTCGAGAATTATTCCTGAAGTTTTATAATATTCCATTTTACTTTATTTTTTACATTAATCGGCTAATAATAAAAAAGTAATACAATTGTTAATAATTTCTCTGCGTCTCTGCGTCTCTGCGGTTTTAAATAAAAGTTTGACTTTTAACCCAATCCGGGAAGAACTTTTTTCAAAAGATCATTCTGGAAATTATATAAAGATTATTCCAGCACCTCAAAAAAAGAAATAGCCTATGTTAAGAAATTACGAATTACGAATGAGTATAGGCAATAGGCAATTCCTGCATTCTGCATTCCCGCAATTAACAAAAAAAGGCTGCTTATGGGGGAGCAGCCTTTCATTTTTGAGAAGTGAATACTAGTACCTCTTTCTGGGAGTGTAGTGCGTATGGAGTAATTCATGCGATTTATGCCCAAGGGGTTTTCCAAGGAATTCCTTGTAGATTTCAGCAACTTCAGGGTTCTCATGAGATTTACGGATGGGCATTCCCATATCTTCTTCGTAGATTGCAGCTTTACGTTTCGAACGGATCTCACGGTTGGTCGGGATGGGTTGTCCTCCACCACCAAGGCATCCGCCCGGGCAAGCCATGATCTCAATAAAGTGGTAGCTTGCGGTGCCGTCTTTGACACTCTGCATCACTTTCTTGGCATAGGCAAGTCCGTTGGCAACACAACATTTCAGTTCAACACCTTCCAGGAAACTCCATTCGGGCAGTGTTTTATTGATCAGGATTGAAGCTTCCCTGACTTCCCCTTCTGTTCCGCGGACCGGAGTAATGTTAAGTCCTTCAAAAGGAACTTCACGGCCGGTAACAATCTCATAAGCCGTTCTCAGGGCTGCCTCCATTACACCACCGGTGGTTCCGAAAATAACGGCGGCGCCTGTGGAAGATCCCATAAAGCTATCGCAATGTTCATCCGGTAACGACTCGAAATCAAGGCCTGCCTGGCGGATCATGATAGCCAATTCACGGGTCGTCAGAACATAATCCACATCGTTGTAACCGCTGGAACGCATTTCCGGGCGGTTGGCTTCGAATTTCTTGGCCGTGCAGGGCATAATGGAGACGGAGACAATGTTCTTCGGATCCAGATTCCGTTTCTGCGCATAATAGGTCTTGGCCAGGGCGCCAAACATCTGCTGCGGTGATTTGCAGGTGGAGAGGTTCGGCAAATATTCGGGAAAGGTATGTTCAATGAATTTGATCCAGCCTGGTGAGCAGGAAGTGAACATCGGCAATGCAACCGAAGGATCCTTATCAACCAGCGCTTTTTTGAGCCGGGTTAAAAGTTCGTGCCCTTCTTCGATGATGGTAAGGTCGGCAGTGAAATCGGTGTCGAGGACAGAATCAAACCCGAGCCTTTTCAGTGCTGTAACCATCTTACCGGTAACGATCTTACCTACGGGCATTCCGAGTGATTCCCCAAGAGCGATCCTGACTGCGGGTGCAGTCTGTACAACTACATGTTTGGTCGGATCATAGATGGCATCCCATACCTTGTCAATATAATTTCTTTCGATGAGGGCTCCGGTCGGGCAGCGGTTTACACACTGTCCGCAATTGGTGCACACGACCTCAAACAAGGGATGTTCAAAGAAAGTAGAGATCTTCATATGATTTCCCCTGTATGCCACATCGAGGGCACTTACGCTCTGCAGCTCTTCGCAGGTTCTTACACAACGCTGGCAACGGATACAACGGCTGTCATCCTTGATAATAGCCATGTTGTATTGATCGATGGTGTATTTCTTATCCGGTACAAGGTCGATGTACATCGGTTCACCGGTAAGCATTTCAGATGCAAGGTACTGCAATTCACAATTCCCGTTTTTGTAACATTTGGTGCAATCTGCATTGTGTTCTGAAAGCAGCAATTCAACGATATGTTTCCGTGCAAGGCGGACTTTTCCGGTATTGGTAAAAATCTCCATTCCTTCTGAAGCAGGCATAGCGCATGATGCAACCAGGTTTTTTACACCTTTTTGTTCCACCACGCAAACCCTGCAGTTTCCGGCAACACATAAATCTTCATGATAACATAAAGTAGGTATCTGGATATTGGCCTTTCGGGCCGCATTCAGAATGGTTGTACTCTCGTCCACAGAAAGATCTATGCCATCAATTTTAAGCTTGATCTCTTTAGTCATAGTATGTAAGATATAATATAAAGTCTTATTGATTAGTAAATCATTTCTTCTTTAAAGTTGTTCACAATCGATGAGAAAGAATTGGCAACTGATTGGCCAAGTCCGCATTTGGCTGTGATCTTCATTGTTTCGCTGAGCTTCATCAACTGTTCCAGGTAGGTGATGGGCTTGTCGCCTCTTTTTACGGCTTCAATACCTTTTCTCAGTTGCTGACAACCCACCCGGCATGGAGTGCACTGGCCGCAGGATTCTTCCTCGAAAAAGTCAAGGTAATTATGAAGCACATTATACATGGATCGTGAACTGTTGAAGATCATCATTGATCCACCGGTAGGAACACCTTCAAAGCCGATAATGGTATCCTTGAATTTTTTCCTGGGAACGCAGAAACCGGAAGCTCCTCCGACCTGGACGGCTTTGGTATCGCCGTCTCCGAATTCTTCAACGAATTTTTCCAGGGGCATACCCAGCTCAAGTTCATAGATACCGGCGATCGGGGTATCTCCGGAGACGGAGAACACTTTTGATCCTCTTGAGTCGCGGGTTCCCAACTTTTTATACTGAACCGGCCCGATCCGGCAGATCATCAGGACATTGACAAACGTTTCAACGTTATTGATCACAGTGGGTTTGCTGAGGTATCCTGCAACGGTAGGGTAGGGAGGTTTGTTCCTGGGTTCACCGCGCTTGCCTTCCATGGATTCAAAAAGTGCGCTTTCTTCGCCGCAGATATAAGCTCCGCTTCCCATCCGGATCTCGATCGTGAAATCGATGCCGAGTTCCTTGGCGTTCTCATTATAATCATCAATCTCTTTCAGAAGCTCAGGTAACATGAAACGGTATTCCCCGCGAAGGTACATATATCCTTTTTTAGCCCCAATCACTTTTCCGCAGATGGCCATACCGGCAAACACCTTTCGGGGAACCTTTGACAGGATCTCGCGGTCTTTGAACGTTCCGGGTTCGCCTTCATCGGCATTGCAAATGACATATTTTTCATCCCCCGGCTGTTCCATGGTAAATTTCCATTTCATGGCTGTAGGGAAACCGGCGCCACCACGACCGCGTAAACCCGAATCGAGGATATCCTTGATGATATCATCATTGGGGCGCTTAATTGTCTTTTCCAGAGTCTTGTATTTTTGATCCGAATATTCTCCGAATATTAAATCAACTCGTTTCAGGAATTCTGCCATAATATCTTGATTTTTTTTATTACTCCTTATTTATGCATGTATTCGGCGATGATCTCATGAACTCTTTCAGCAGAGAGTTCAGAATATACATCATTGTTGATGAGCATGGAAGGACTTTTGTGACACCATCCCAGGCAATTGGTTTCAAGCAATGTGAATTTCTTATCCTGGGTGGTTTCTCCGACCTTAATCTTGAGTAAATTTTCCAGCGTCTGGACGATCATTTTTTTCCCGTGCATATCGCAGGTGATGGTCTTGCAAATGCGGATGACAAATCTTCCGCGGGGAATTGTGTCGAGAAAAGAATAGAAGGTCGCTGTGCCGAATACCTGTGCGGCGGAAAGGTCAAGCTCTTTTGCGATCTCGGTCATTTCCAGATCCGAAATGAAATTATTCTGCTCAACCACACCCTGTAAAATGGGCATCAGGCTGGTGCGGTCTCTTCCATATTTGTCTACTAACTCCTTAATTAGATTGTTATTAGCTGCCATGTTATATTGGTTTTAATTTGAATTGCAATGAATCAATGATTTGAGGAAATGATCTGTTGAAAATCTTTTGCAAAGGTAAGAGTTCTTTTGTTAATCAACTAACAACTGGATTTTATTTTTTTTACAAACTGAAAATTTATAAACAATCTAAACAAATTCTTTATAGGGATGAGTGGTAGTATTTTGGGAAAAAAAGTTCTCTTTTTGTTACTTTTGCAGAAAATGTACTGATCCTTGAATTACCGGTATTTTTTACGTTTATCCTTTAACGGGGAATCTTTCCATGGTTGGCAGAGCCAGCATAATGCACCGAGTATCCAGTCAGCATTGAGAGATGCACTGACCGTCATTCTCAGGGAGCCGGTCAAAGTCACAGGTGCCGGGCGGACTGATGCCGGAGTACATGCGAGTGAGTTCTATGCTCACTTTGATCATCCTGCTGAACTATCCGTTTCCGGAAGAAGGGAATTAGTTTACCATCTGAACGGTTATCTTCCCGATGCTATCTCCATCCGGGAAATTTTACCTGTGAAGGAAGATGCGCATGCCAGGTTCAGCGCACGTTCACGTACCTATCAATATTTTATCACACGGAAGAAAGATCCATTCCAACAGTCATTCTCCTGGTATTATCCCGGGAAACTCGATACAGGCCTCATGAACATTGGCGCAGAGATCCTGAAGAACAACCTGGATTTTACTTCCTTTGCCAAACTGCCGAAGGAGACAAAAACCAATATCTGCCACGTGGAATATGCCAAATGGGAAGAAAAGGAGGATCTTCTTGTATTTACCATAACGGCCGACCGTTTCCTGAGGAATATGGTCAGGGCTGTTGTAGGAACATTGATAGAACTGGGGAGAGGAAAGATCAGCCTGGAAGATATTGACCGGATCATTCTTTCCAAAGACCGGAGGAAAGCCGGGTATTCGGTGCCGGCCAATGGGTTGTTCCTGGTATCGATCAATTACCCGGAAGAGATCTTTTTAAAAACTTCGGATGAAACTGAAGATTTAATGGTTGAACTTCCTTCAACACGTCCTTGAATCGATTCAGTTCTGGTCTAAAGTCCTTTATCCTAACTTTTCAGTCACCCCCAATTGAAAACAAAAGATTATAAGATTTCAGTCCCAAAAATAGGTTTCCTGAAAGACTCAGATTTGAGTCTCCAAATGAAGTTTGTGAATTCAGAAAAAAAAGGATTCAATTTTATTTAAAATATTTCGTTTTCAAATTTTTTTAGTACTTTTACCCGCTCCTGTTAATTATTTCACAGATAAACGATTGTTAATATGAAAAACATCCGCTATGATCTTCTGCTAAAGTGGATTCTCTGGTTGGTTGCAATACATTCAATCTGTTTTGGGATATCCCTTGTCATTCTTCCGATCCCTGTTATCGAGTTTTTCGGGTTTCATCTTACAGAAAAGTTTTTTGCCGACCAGGGAGGGGTTTTCCACCTGGTAGTGGCCGTTGCTTATATTTGGGCGGCGCTGGACCTGGAAAATTCATATAAGTTGATCGTCCTCTCTTGCACGGCTAAATTCGTTGCTACCATCTTCCTGTTATCTTATTTCTTCTTCGTCGATCATAAATGGATGGTGATTTTTTCTGGCCTTGCAGATTTCCTGATGGGATTTACCATTCTGGTGCTTTATATTCTCTATAGAAAACAATTTACCAACGTACTATCTTCCTCATCTTCCAAAGAATAAAAGGATTTTGCTTATGAAAAATGATCCGCCAACCATCATCATTACCGGGGCATCCGGATTTATTGGCCGCTATTTCATGGATATGATCAAGGAACATTACCAGATCATTGCCATTGCCAGGCGGTCATCAAGGGAAGCAGGCATCGCATTTCACCCGAATATCCACTGGATTCAGTGGGACATTGCCAGCAAGGTACAGCTCAGAGAGGTGCTTGAAACCATTCAGAACAAAGGCGGGGCCGATTACCTCCTCCACCTGGCTGCTTTCTATGATTTCGATTATTCCGATAATACCGCCTACCAGCGTACCAACGTGGAAGGTATGTTAAACGTCGTGGAACTCGCACGACAACTCAATATCAAACGATTCATCTTTGCAAGCTCGCTGGCTGCCTGTGTTTTTCCTCCTACCGGCCAGGTAGTGAATGAGAAATCACCTCCCGATGCTGATTTTGCTTATGCAAAAACAAAAAAATTCGGAGAGGAACTGTTACGGAAGTCATCCAGGGATTTCCCCTGCACGGTGGTTCGGTTTGCAGCAGTGTTCAGTGATCTGTGTGAATACCCTCCATTATACAAATTCCTCGAAACCTGGCTTGCCCGGAATTATGATTCCCGCATCCTGGGTGGTAGAGGAGAATCGGCTGTTTCCTATATTCATATCCATGAACTTGCCAAACTGCTGCTGAGCATCATCCAGCAAAGCCACAAACTGCCTTCTTTCGACATCTATGCTGCCAGTCCGGATGGGTGTACCTCACACAAAGTATTGTTTGATATCGCAACCAAGGATTATTTTGGTGAACCGGTCAAGCCGATCCATATCCCAAAATGGATAGCTTACCCCGGCATTTTACTGAGGACCATTATGGGCAGGATAGGGATCACGCCACCTCCCTTTGAAAAGCTCTGGATGCTTAAATACGTTGACCTTAAACTTTACGTGGATTCCAGTTATACCCGCAAGGCACTTAGCTGGGAACCTTCACCGCGACATCACATCGAACGCAGATTATTATTTCTCCTGGCACGCATGAAAAGCAACCCGGTGGAATGGAACACGAAGAATGAAGCAGCCCTGAAACACATCTCCATCCGGGTCAACCTGTTGATTTACGAAATGATGATCACTGATAAGGAGAAGATCCTGTCGAAGATCAATGCCCGTATCCTTTCCCTTGACAATTCCGAGAAGTTTAAAGACTACCAGAACAAGCCAGTAGATGATTTCAGACTTCTGACCAGTACAACCTACAATCTGCTGGCTTCCACGGTCTACAATTCCGACCGCGGCCTCATGATCAACTACATGGAGGATGTCGCCATTGCCCGGTTCAACGAGGGTTTCCATTCGAAAGAGATTGCTGACCTGCTGGATGTGTTCAACGAGATCATCACATCGTACCTATTGGAAGCGAAAGACTACAAATTTTCACGCCAAGACCTTTATGATTATATCGGGATTACCCTTCAGCTTGCAAAAGATGAAATCGAAGAAAAATTCGAAGTCTTTGAATTGGATACTTCACCGGAAGCTAATACTCCCAAGGTCAGGCTGAAATTAGACGGGATCGATGTCAAGGTGGATGCCGGTATCTCGATTCTCGATGCCGCTCAACAATTCAATATTAATATTCCAACACTTTGCTATCATAAGGATCTGTGTATCGCCGGTAACTGCCGGGTCTGCCTGGTGGAGGAAAAACATTCGAAGCAGCTGATCGCCTCCTGCGCCACCCCTGTGGAAGAAGGAATGGAAATCCTTACCAACAGCATAAAAGTCAGGAGTGCGAGAAGAACCATGATCGACCTGCTCCTTTCGGAACACAATGCAGATTGTACAAAATGTTATAAGAACGGGAAATGTGAATTGCAGGCGCTTGCTTCAGAATTCAAGATCATCAAGCCCTTGTTCATCGATCTTGTACCAGGTAAAAAATATACCATCGACGACCTTTCGCCTTCAATCATTAAGGATGACAGCAAATGCATCCGTTGCCAGCGGTGCATCCGGACCTGCTCCCAGATCCAGGGTGTCAGCGCGGTTAATGCTGTTTACAAAGGCCCACACATGAAGATAAGCACTTATTTTGGAAGACCTTTGTTCGAAGTGATCTGCACAAATTGCGGGCAATGCATTGACCGTTGTCCCACCGGTGCACTTGTGGAAAAGAACTACATAGAAGAAGTGTGGACAGCCATCTTCGATCCCACAAAGCATGTAATTGTGCAAACGGCCCCCGCGGTGAGAATAGCCATAGGGGAGGACCTGAACATTGAACCGGGCAAGCGGGTGACGGGGAAACTGGTTTCTGCACTGCGGAAGTTGGGGTTTGATTCGGTCCTGGATACGGCATTTTCTGCCGACCTGACCATCATCGAAGAGGGAAATGAATTCCTGGATCGCCTGAGAAGAAAAACTCTGTTTGAGGATCCGGAGGCGGTGCTTCCCATGACTACCTCCTGTTCGCCGGGTTGGATCAAATACCTGGAACAAACTTTTCCTGAATTCATTCCCAACGTATCGACCTGCAAATCGCCACAGCAGATGTTCGGCGTTCTTGCGAAGACCTATTATGCCGAAAAGATGGGATTAAAACCCGAAAATATTGTGACAGTTTCGATCATGCCCTGTACTGCGAAAAAATTTGAAGCCGACCGCCCCGAAATGAGGGCCAGCGGGTACAAGGATGTAGATTATGTTCTTACCACGCGGGAGTTGGCTATCATGATCAACCAGGCAGGAATGGATTTCAAGTCGTTGCCCAATGACCATTATGATTCTATCATGGGAAAAGCAACCGGTGCGGGAGTGATCTTCGGGGCAACCGGGGGTGTGATGGAAGCGACATTGAGAACCGTTTATGAAAAAATAACCGGCCGTGAAATTCCTTTTGAAAACCTTGTCGTGACCCCTGTAAGAGGCTTGCAGGGAATACGGGAAGCTTCCATACTGATCGAAAATCCTTTACCGGAATGGAGTTTCCTGCATGGCATCGAATTAAAAGTTGCGGTTGCACATGGGCTGGCAAATGCCAAGATCATTATGCAGTCGGTCAAGAGCAGAACAGCCAATTACCACTTTATCGAGATCATGTCATGCCCCGGAGGTTGCCTGGGAGGCGGCGGACAACCCATCCCCACCAATCCTGAGATCCGTGAGAAACGTTTGCAGGCGCTGTATGCCGAAGAGATGGGACTGGAAATCCGAAAATCCCATGAAAATCCGGAAGTGATTACGCTTTATGAAGATTTTCTGGAAGAACCGCTCAGCGAAAAGGCACATGATCTTTTACATACACATTATCTGAAAAGAGAGGTTTATTAGAAACAGTTCTAAAAGTTTTTTACCTTCGTTGACAAATAGAGTGTTATGTACATCGCTGATTTGTCAACCTGTCCCGAATTTATTGCAGGAGACCATACCATTCTCCGTGAATTGCTTCACCCGGACAAAGCTTCGCTCCAAATACGCTATAGCCTGGCCCATGCCACGGTGAAATCCGGGGATATTTCGTACAGGCATTACCTGCGTACTTCTGAAGTTTACTTTATCCTCGAAGGAAAAGGGATCATGCATATCGGGGAAGAAACACAGGAGGTTATTCCCGGACAAGTAGTTTACATTCCGCCTATGGAATGGCAGTGCATCCATAACCCCGGCCCCGACAACCTGAAATTCATCTGCATCGTCGATCCTGCCTGGAGAAAGGAAGATGAAGTGGTTGAGTAATCCTCCATCCGGGATTTCGTTATTTTGTACTTATAATATATCAATTATGAAACGGTTCTTCATTCTTTTTTTACTGATCTTCTTATCAGTACAGATCTTCGCACAGAATCCCTTAACCCCGGAAAAGTTCTTTGGGTTCGTTCCGGGAAGCGACCATATGTTAATGACATATGAGCAACTGATTGATTATCTGAAAATCCTGGATGGGCAGTCTGACAGACTCTCTATGATCGAGATTGGGAAATCTCCCATGGGTAAGCCGATGTATGCTGCCTGCTTTTCGTCGCCTGCCAACCTGGCAAACCTGGATGCATTGAAAGAGATCAACCGGAAGCTGGCTCTGGATGCCACTCTTGACGAGGAAGCAACCGGAAAGCTGGTGGAAGAAGGAAAAGTATTTGTACTGGCAACACTATCCATGCATTCAACGGAAGTCGCACCCAGCCAATCGCTCCCTCTGGTTGCATACAACTGGGTCACCACCCGTGATCCCGACATCCTGAAAGCCTTGGAAAACGTGGTCTTTATGGTGGTACCCTGCCATAACCCGGATGGGATGGACATGGTTGTGAATTATTACAACCAGAACAAAGAAACGAAATACGAAGGATCTTCCCTGCCCGGAGTTTATCATAAATATATAGGGCATGACAATAACCGCGACTTCATTTTTCTGACCCAAAGCGATACAAAAGCTATATCTGCGTTGACCAGCACTGACTGGTTCCCCCAGGTAATGGTGGAGAAACACCAGATGGGATCCGGCGGCGCGCGGTATTTTGTTCCACCCAACTCCGACCCGATCGCTGAGAACGTGGATGCATCGCTCTTCATCTGGACTGGCATCTTTGGGCAGGAGATGATCAGTGACATGACAAAAGCCGGGCTAAAAGGAGTTACTCAGCATTCGATTTTCGATAACTATTGGCCAGGCTCCACCGAGACCTGCATCTGGAAGAATGTGATCGCAATGCTGACGGAAGCAGCCGGCTGCCAGGTAGCAAAGCCGATCTATATTGAACCGACAGAGCTTACGGGCGGTGAGAAAGGCCTTGCCGAATACAAGAAAAGCATCAACATGCCGGAACCCTGGCCC
>Ga0224525_1001025_pt1 | contig 10907 bp, 12 predicted proteins | sample CFST100metaG_FD_179874 | JGI IMG/M metagenome (GOLD analysis project Ga0224525, IMG submission 179874) | Peat soil microbial communities from Stordalen Mire, Sweden - C.F.S.T100 | ecosystem: Environmental > Terrestrial > Soil > Wetlands > Peat | place: Sweden: Norrbotten County, Stordalen Mire...
CCACGAGCACAATCGGATCGTCGTAGGAGGCCGGTTCCCCATTGACCATGCGCTGGGTTATCGTGGCGGGTTCCCCGCACTTGACGCAGATGGCGGTGAGTTTGGTCACGAATTCGGCTTTGGCCAAGAGCTCGGCGGTGACCATGAAGGCCTCGCCCCGGAAGTCCATGTCGAGGCCGCCCACGATCACGCGGACGCCCCGATTGGCCAGGGTTTCGAGAACATCGACGATGGAGCGATCGAAGAACTGGACCTCATCGACCACGACGGCATCCGTTTTGGGCTCGACATAGCGAAGGATCTGCGTGGGGCTCGCGATGGGGATGGCCTTGACTTTGTTTTGGAGGTGGCTCACCACGTCCTCTTTGCTATAGCGGTTATCGAGCTGGGGCTTGAAAACCAGAACATTCTTGTGGGCGTACTCCAAACGATGGATCCGCCGGATGAGCTCTTCGCTCTTGCCGGCGAACATCGGGCCTGTGACGACCTCTATCCAACCCGGATCTTTGATGTTTTCCATGGGGGTGACCTCACTAAGGCAAGACGATCCCCGGGAGGGGAAATCTTGCCTATCCCGAAACCGCTATCCAATATAGACAAAGCGGGCTTCACTTTCAATTCTTAAAAAGGAAGCGGAAAAAAACGGCGGGATATCCCGGCAAAAGGGTTTCCAAAAAGGATATTTCTTTATTTCGCTTGTTTCCTGGCTCGGCGAAATAACGTTTTTGTCGCCCGCGGAATCTGGAAAAGATTTTTTGCTTCTAAGAATTATTGATGGAGATTATCCGCGGGGCTTTTATAATCAACCTCGTAAAAGGAGCCCTCTCCATGTTTCTTGGGCTTGCGGGAACCGCCGATATCGGATCGACTTTGGCCTCGGCCTTATCCTCGGTCGCTTTATGGACCGCCATCGCCAAGATCTTCATCTTCATTCTCCTCGGCTTTGCCCTCACGAAACTCAAAGCCTTCCCCGAAGGGATGGATAAGCTTTTGACCAAGGTCGTGATGATCGTCGCCCTTCCCTGTCTGGCCTTCACTTCCTTCATGAGTGATTTCTCGGCCACCGCCGGGCTCGATGCTTTGGTCAACTTCATCCTGGGCTTTGTTTTGTATCTCCTCTTTATCTATCTCTCAAAATTGATTTTCTTTTGGGTCAAAGAACCCGAGAAGAAAAAGATCTTGTGCGTCATCTTCACTTTCGGTTTGACGACTTTCCTCTCCCAGCCCCTCATCTACGCGATTTTCGGGAACCTGGCTTATAACGATTCCAACATGCTCAACGTGGCCTATCGGGTCTTCCTCTATTCTTATGCCTATGTCGTGGTTTCGGGGATGAAGATCGGCACCACCCAAGAAACCTCCTTCGGGGCGACCGCCAAAAAGATCCTCCTCAACCCGATTCTCATCGCCACGATGGCGGGCCTTCTCCTATGGGTCTTGCAAGCCCTGCCGGGCGCCGCCGCCTCCCAATGGTGGACCGTTCGCACCGATTGGCTGAGCGGCAACCAGGCCAACGCCTACGTCCCTTTTTGGCGGTTTGACGTGACTTTGCCCTGGCTCAACAGCACGGCTTCGACTTTGGGCGGCTTGGCTTCGCCCCTCGTGATGATCGCCATCGGCTGCACTTTGGGAAGCGTGCCTTTCCTCGAGGCGGCCCGCGACCAACTGGCTTGGATCTATTCCGGCCTCAAAGTGTTTTTGGCCCCGGCGATCGTTTTGGGGATCCTTTATGGCTTCGAGGCCATCGCGAGGGCAATTGGCCGCCCCGAAATCATCTCGCTGGCCACCGTTCAAAGCACCGTCTTGATGTGGATGGTCCCTCCGGCCACCAGCGCGGTCGCCTATTGCATCAGTTTCGACAAAGAAAAAGTCTTGGCCTCCGACGCCTCGTTTATTTCCACGGTCATGGCCATTCCCGGGATTGTCTTCTGGGTTTTGATCCTCGCGCTCATCGCCTCCAGCAATTTCTTCTCTGTCGCCCTTTAGCGTTTGAGCTTGTCTTCGTATTGAGGAAGGGTTTTCCTCTCCCCTGAGAGGGGCCAATCTTTTGATTTCAAAGACTGCCAAATCCCAGCAAAAAAGATTTCGATTCCGCATTTCAGATTTTCTCCCAACCTCCGATTAAAGGGATGACAAACCTGGGTTATGCTATTCTAAGCAAGAGGTTAAACTTATGGCTCACTTCGAGGTCGACTTCCTGTCCTACAGCTTCGGGAGAAGCGTTTCCTTTACCGCAATCATCCCCTCGGCGGCCTCCAGCGACCTGTCGGATTTCAAACGGAACCAATATAAAGACATTCCCTTATTTCCGGCGCTTTATCTTTTGCATGGTTCGATGAACGACAATCTGACCTGGGGGCAATACACCTCCGTTGAACGCTACGCCGAGGAGCGGCAGATCGCCGTTTTCATGGTCTCTGGGGAAAATCGCGGCTACATCAATCGGGGCAAGGACCGCTATTTCGATTTCCTCGAAGACGAGCTGCCTTCTTTTTGCGAACGGATGTTTCCGATCTCGACAAGGAAAGAAGACCGTTACATCGCGGGCTTGTCGATGGGGGGTTTCGGAGCCTATTTCCATGGGCTCAGCAAACCCGAGCGGTATGAGGCCATCGGCTCCTTCTCGGGGCCGCTCAACACCCGACTCCCGGAGATTGGCAAAACGACGCCCCTCATGCTCCTCCGCGAGGATAAGAAAAACGGGACCCCTTTCCCGGCTCTCTTCCTGACCATCGGGGATAAGGATTTCCTTTATCAGGACAATATCTTCTTCCTCAAGTTTTGCCAAGATAATGGCATAAAAATACACAGCGAGATCATCAAAGGATATGGCCATGAATGGCGGTTCTGGGATCTCGCTGTGCGACACTTCTTGGATTGGATTCCGCGGACCGACGCTTACGCCGGCCACGTCCGCAACATCTGATCAGGCGACTCGGCCGTCGTAAGAGTAACCCGTCCCCTCGAGGGCCTTATTGAGATCGTTGTCGGTGGGGACGTTTTTGGAGACGAGGACCGCGGTGGCGCTGGCCACATCCACTTTGACGATCTTAACCCCTCTGATCTTGCGTAAGGACTCCTCGACGTGGCTCGCGCATTTCTCACAAACCATCCCTTTGATTTTTATCTTGGTTTCCATGATGAAATCCTTCTTTCGCTACAAGGATAGCACAAAAGAAAGAATCCGCTTTAAGGAGGCTTTAGGAGAGTTTGATGGCCTTTAAGCGGAGGGCATTAAGAACCACGCAGACCGAGGATAACGCCATCATCCCCGCCGCGATCATGGGGTTGAGAACGAAAGCGGGATTGATCCCATAAAGAACGCCGGCCGCCAAGGGGATCCCAATGCAGTTATAGAAGAAAGCCCAGAAAAGGTTCGTCTTGATATTCGCGGTGGCTTTCTTGGAGAGGGCGATGGCTTTGCTGAGATCGCTCAACGAGCCGTTCATCAAAACGATATCGGCGGAAGAGAGAGCCAAATCGGTTCCCGTTCCGATGGCGATGCCCACATCGGCTTTCTTGAGGGCCGGGGCGTCATTGACCCCATCCCCGATCATGGCCACCGGCTCGCCGTCTTTCTGAAGGGTCTCGATCAAAGCGTTCTTGTCTTGCGGCGTCATCCCGCCGAAGACGCGGCTGATGCCGACCGAAGCGCCTAAGGCCTTGGCCCGCTTCTCGCTGTCGCCGGAAGCGAGATAAACCTTGATGCCTTTGGCTTTGAGGCTCGTGATGGCTGCTTCGGCTTCGGGCCGGATCTCGTCGCTGGCGGCGAAGAAGCCGGCATAGACGTTATCGATGGCGTAGTAGGTGATGGAAGCCCCAAAGCCTTCGTAATCGTCTTGTTTGCCATGGGGGATGGCGATGCTCTTTTTCTCGAGCATCGCGCGGTTGCCGATGACGTAACTGCGTTTATCGACGGTTCCCGTGATCCCGAAACCCGGCTCGTTGAGGAAAGCCGCCACTTTGATTTTCTTGGCTCCCAGGTTCTTGAGATAAAGGGCGATGCTCCAAGCCAAAGGATGCTCCGATAGACCTTCGAGGCTATAGACCGCATTGATTTCCTTATTGGCCGGATCAACCGAACCATAGGCCAAAATCGTCAGATGCGAGGTCGTCAAGGTTCCGGTCTTGTCAAAGACCAAGGCTTCGCAAATGCTGAGTTTCTCGAAAGCCGTGGCGTTCTTGAAGAGAACCCCGTTTTCGGCGCCGCGCCCGGCTCCCACCATCACGGCCACCGGGGTGGCCAAGCCTAAGGCGCAAGGGCAGGCGACGACCAAAACGGAAACCCCGAAATTGATCGAAAGATTCAAGTCTTGAGTCACGCCCAGCCAAACGAGGAAAACCAGTAAGGCGATCCCCATCACGATCGGAACGAAGACGCTGGAGACTTTATCGGCCAAAGAGGCCAGCTTTCCTTTGCTGGAAGCGGCTTGCTCGACCATGGCGGCGATCTTGCTCAAGGTGCTGTCGGCTCCCAAAGCCGTGACCTTCAGCTCAAAGGATCCGGTCACATCGATCGAGCCGGTCAAGACCGGGTCTCCCATCTTCTTATAGACCGGAACGGCCTCGCCGGTCAGCGCGGCTTCTTCGAGGTGTCCGTAGCCCGAGACGATGATCCCATCGGCGGGGATGCGGCTGCCCGGTTTGACGATGCAGAGATCCCCGAGTCTCAGAGCGCCGATCGGTTTTTCGATTTCCGAGCCGGCGACATCCACGAGCGCGGTTTCGGGGGCCAACGACAAAAGATCTTCGAGGGCGGAGGTGGTTTTGCTCTTGGCCAGCGCTTCAAGGTATTTGCCTAAGGAAACCAGGGTCAGGATCATGGCCGCGCTGTCGAAATAGACGGGGATAAGAACGATCTGGCCGCGCTGCCCCGTAAACAAAAGGATAAAAAGGACGAGGCTATAAACATAAGTGACCCCGCTTCCCAGGGCGACCAAGCTTTCCATCGTGGGATGGAAGAGGAAGAGGGCCTTGAAGCCGTGGAGGAAGTAAGCGAAATAAATCACGACGACAGCGGTGGCCAAAAGGAGTTCCATTCCTTCGTTGAGTTCCGGGTACTCAAAGACCGGCCACCCCAACATCGAACCCATCGCGAAGTACATGAGAATCAAGGACAACACCGCGGCAATGATGAATTTGGTCAGACTTTTGCTTAGTTTTTTTCGTCTTTCGATGCGCTGGCGATTGACGGTTTCCCCAAAATCCAAGGAAGCCCCGTAGCCAGCCTTCTGGACGGCGGAGATGATCGCTTCGTCTTCGGGTTTGTTCTTGAAGGAAACGATCATGGAATTGGTCAGTAAAGAAACCTGAGCCTCGTCCACGCCGTCCACTTTTTGCACGGCGGTTTCGATGCGGCGGACGCAGGCGGCGCAAAACATCCCATCGATCTTGTATTTTCTTTTTTCCATGGGGACCTCATTTATCCTATATCGTTCGTCTCTTTTAGGAAAGCAAAGCACCTTTATTTTCTTAAAAGGTTGTTTCTGCCTTGGGGGAAAGTAAAATAAAAACGATGAACATTTTGTTTTATCTTCTCCCCAAGAACAAGGTGGATTATCTCTTCAGCGACTTCACGGTGAGGCAAGCGGTTGAGAAGATGAAGGAAAAACGTTTTTTGATGCTTCCGATCATCGATAAGAAAAACGGCAAATACCTCAAAACCATCCAGTTCTATGATTTTCTCGACTATCTCTCGATCCACCAGCTCTCGTTTCAGGATCTGGAGATGGATCTGCTCTCGGACATCCCTTGTTCCAAGAACATCCGGCCAGTGGGGATCAACTGCGACGTCCAAGAGCTTTATAAAATCATCGGGGACCAGAATTTCGTGCCGGTCGTGGACGACGAGGGGATCTTCATCGGCATCGTGACCCGCAAAGCCGTCATGGAAGAGATCATCAAAGAGCATCTGGCGGCGAAAAAAGAATAAAAAAAGCACTGATTCGCGATCAGTGCTCCTTCTTCACATCTTTTCGATGACTTTGATGGTGTTGGCGAGATAGGGCCCGTGGTAGGATTCGATCTTGCCTTCATCGACGAGTTTGGCGATCGCGGGATCGAGCGGCAGCTCATCGAGGAGAGCCAGCCCGAACTTCTTGGCGGCCCCGGCCGCGTCCTTGTCCCCGAAGACTTTGATGCGCTCGCCGCACTTCGGGCAGATGACATAAGACATGTTTTCCACGAGGCCCAGGACTTTGACGTCCATCATCTTGGCCATGTTGATCGATTTCTCAACCACCAGGGAGACCAGATCCTGAGGGGAAGAGACCACGACGACCCCGTCAATGGGGATTTGCTGGAAGACGGTCAAGGGAACGTCGCCCGTGCCCGGAGGCATATCGATGAGAAGGTATTCCATCTCGCCGAAGACGACTTGGGAATAAAGCTGTCCGACCAGCTGGGAGATCATCGGTCCGCGCCAGACGAGCGGGGCGGTGGGATTATCCAGCAGGTTATTGGCCGAGATGATCTCCAGGCCGCTTTTGGTTTTGCCCGGGTAAATGCCATTCTCATCGCCGACGGCTTGATAGCCATTGAGCCCGAAAGCCTCGGGCATCGAAGGCCCGGTGACGTCGGCGTCCAGGATCGCGACTTTATGGCCCTGGTTGGCCAGTCCGACCGCCAATAAGGAGGTGACCAGGCTTTTGCCGACCCCGCCCTTGCCCGAAATGATGGCGATGGTTTTCCGGAATGAGGTCAGATCATGGGTTTTCAGCTTCTCGATTTTCCCGCGGGAAGCGCAATTTTCCGCTTCGCAGGCCTCGCATTCGTGATTGCAATTTTCTTCACTCATAATTTACCTACCGGGAGCATTATACAAATGCGGGAGGGGAATGTCATTCAAGACGTTTGGGCTCTTGACAGGCGGAGTATAGTAGCCTCATGAAATACTGGGATTTAGCCTTAAGCACCTTGATTGATTCGGCCAAGATCTTCGCGATCGCCTTGGCTTTATACGTTCTGCTTTCTTTTTTCGAAGCCAAAATCGCCCGCCTTCTCGAAAAAAGAAAAAGATGGGCGCCTTTTTTCGGCTCTTTGGCGGGGGTGATTCCCCAATGCGGAATCTCAGTCGTGGGGGCCGATCTCTATGTCAAAGAGCACATCACGATGGGAACCCTCATCGCCATCTTCATCGCCTGCTCCGATGAAGCCCTTCCGATCCTTTTTGGGAATTTCACCGGCTCTTGGTACATGGCTTTTTTCCTCATCGGGATCAAGATCGTCGGTGGCTGTCTATCCGGGATGCTGGTCGATCTCATCTACCGAAAAGGGGATGCCGAAGTGACGGAGCACCTGGAGATCTGCGAAGGCGAAGCCGGCATCCATCATGGCTGCTGCGGGCACCAGATCGAAGAAGACGCCAAGGCGAATCCCTGGCATGAGCATCTCGTCCATCCGCTGGTGCACTCGCTCAAAATATTCGCTTATGCTTTCGTCATCTCCTTTTTATTCGGATGCCTCGTCCTCTGGATCGGGCCGGATAACCTTTCCTCGTTCCTCACCGCGAATTATTATTTCGCGCCTCTTTATGCCACCGTCATCGGGCTCATCCCGAACTGCGCCTCTTCCGTTTTGATCTCCGATCTTTATCTCAAGGGAGCCCTTCCTTTCGGAGCCCTTGTGGCGGGTTTATCCGTCAACGCCGGATTGGGTCCCTTGTATCTTTTCAAAAACAAAAAGACCATGGCCAAGGGCTTGGCCATCGAAGGACTGCTCATCGTCTTCGGCCTTGCCTTAGGCTATGCCTTTATCTGGGTCCGCTAGAAGGTGTATATTTTTTCGTGATGAAGAGCCCCGAAAAGAAAACCCATTCTGACCTGGGCGGACACCGCCTCAATCGGACCGGCGAAGACCTCGATATGCTGAACGAGGCCAAGACCGATCCCGAAAGCGGGGAAGCCGGTTCCTCCCATTATAAGGATGACATCGATGGCGCTTAATCTCAGCAAAACCCTCGTGGTTGGAGATTACAAGTCGTTCGGGGATCCCCTCTATGAAGGGATGTCTTCCTTCATCGAGGGCTTGGTTCTGGGGAACCACGAAGTCCGACGGTTTGATCTTTTGACCCGGCGCATCGGGCCCTGCGACAGCTGCGGGGCTTGCAACACCAACGAATTCCCCTGTTCTTATCTTGATGATTTCAATTCCCTGGCCACCCCGCTTCTCGAAGCGGATTCCTTAGTCCTCTTCGCGGAGGGGGATTTTTCAAAAGCGCTGGAAAACGCCCTGGCCAAGTTCACGGCCTTTGCCACCAATGCCAAAAAAGAACCGCATCTCCGAAAAGTCTTTCTGATTTATCTGGGAACCGAATTGGGAGAGAAAAAGAATTTTTCCTCGTGGGTGATCGCCCTTCTCAACATCGCCCCGGAGGAAACGCGGGCCTTCCGTTACGACCGGATCGGCGAAAGCGAAAAGGCCCTCTTAAAGGAGATGGGGCAGAAACTTTGATTTCGCGATGAGATTCAATAACGCTTTGGCATAGCCAATATCGATATTCAACGAGGATTTGTTGAGATTAGGCCAATGCACGAAGAGGCAAGGAATGCCCGAAGACAGATCGAGATAATAGACTTCGTTGCAGACATATCGCCCCGGATCGGAACTGATCCGGCTGATAAAATCTTTTTCTTTTAAGGCGCTTTGCCAATCTTCCAAAGGAAGAGGATTCGTGATTTCCTGGGCTCCTGAGGGAAGGATCGCTTGGCCCAAAACCAGTTTTCCGTCATTGTCCTTTGCCGGCGAATTCCTTTCGTTAAAGGCTTTTTTCTCAAGGGTGATCTGAGGGCGGGACCCCGCTAAGCCAAAAGAGAGGATAAAATCGTATTTCGTCTTTTTGATTCTCTCCAAAAGCCTTTCTTGGGCCTTCGTATAGCTCACCGGCAGAACCAGGATGTCGATCCCTTCCTGAGCGCAAGCCTTGGCCACGAGTTCCGAGGGGTTGACGGGATGATTCCCAAAGGGCGTGAAACCGGTGACCAAGATTCTCATGCGTTCATTAAAACGCGTCTTGGACTCCGTTTCATTCTTTTTTTCGCTTTGAGCGCTTATACTGAAACCATGGAGAAGAACGCCCCCAAAGGGAAACCCGATCGTTTCTATTTTCGGAACAAGGTCATCAAATCCCTTTATTTTTATAGTTTCATCGGGCTGGCTTTGATCGTTTTGGCCAACCTTCTTTTTTCCGCCATCGGTCTTGTCCTCGATTTGGGGGTGAGAGACGCCACGTGGCTCCTCATCGCCCTAGCGATTTCAGGTTTGTCTTTGGTCGGAGTCTCCGTTTTGGCGGGGCTGACTTTCTCCGGGGGCGCCAATGGGATGACCCTGAAGCGGGTGCGGGCCAGCGAGATCCTCCGCATCGTCCTTCGTTTTCTCAATGGGGTGGCTGGAACCGCCCTGTTTTTGACGGCTTTTTTGCGCGATGGGGAAATTCAAGACAGCTGGATTCCCTTGCTCCGGGGTTATGGGCTGACGATTTTAGCCCTCGAAGTCCTCTTGGCCCTTTTTTCCCTTTGGCGGATCGCCTGGGTCAGGGCCAACCCGGAACGCTATTCGACCCCCGCGGGGAAAGATTATATCGAAGCCAAGCCGCCGCTTGTCTCCAATCCTTTCAAGGCCTCGGTCAAAGCGGCTGAAAAAGAAGCCATCAAGCCCGATGTGGTAGAGGTCAAAAGCGCGCCCAAAAAACCTTCCAAGAAATAAGCGGTTTATTTTAGCGGAAGCTTGAAAACCTTAATGGCGTTTCGGCTCATGAGGTTATGGTAGAGGCGTGAGGGCAATTTGACTTTGTTTTTGAAATAGGCCTGATACATGGGGTTATTGAGCGTATCGACCCCGTCGATGGGGTTGTCGGTCCCGAACATCACGCGGTCTTCTCCGATCGTCTCCAGGATCTTTTTGGCTGTCTTCATCTCCACCCAAGCCGTATCCCCATAGACATTGGGGTGCTCTTTCAGGACTTCCAAAGCGGAGCGGTGGTTATCGCTGGAGACGAGTTGGAGATGGGCGGCGACGAACGTGAGATCGGGGTAGCGGGCGGCGACCTCGCCTAAAAAGGCCACATCGCTATAGCGGTCTTCCGCCGTATGCACGAGGATCGGGAAAGCGTATTTGCGGGCCAGCTCCCAATAGGGGGTGAGCTTTGGGGAAGTCATCTTCAGATGGCTTTCAAAGGGATGGAATTTGAGGCCATAGATCAGAGACCGGTTCTTTTCGATCAGGGTTGATAATTCCGGAAGGATGATTTCGTTATGGGGGTTGATCCAAAGCAAAGCCCCAAGTTTGCTCGGATCCTCTTTGACGAACTTCAAAACGGTCTTGAGGCCCGTGATCTGGTCGATTTTATGAATCCCCCACCGGGTGAGGGAAGGATACTCGGCGCAATCGCAATCGCTGAGCAAAGAAAAAGCCACCCCATAGCGTTTTTGGCTCTCGAGGATCATCCATTCGGATTCCCTCACGGTGGGCCAGGTGGCGATATGGGCATGGCTGTCGACGATCATGGCTTGACCCGGATTCCCGATTTCTCTTCGATTTTGGTGAGGAGGATGGCCATCTGATTCTCGTCGATCCCGCTTTGAGAGGAGTTCTCGAAGACGAAATCCACCAAGCGGGCCCCCGGCTCGACGTATTTTTTGTGCATGGGGCGGACGGTGGCGAGATATTGGGCGATCACGGATTCGGGGGTCCTTCCTCTTTCCTTCTCATCGCGGAGGATGCGGCGGCAGAGCCGGATGTCGCTTTCGGCGTCGACGTAAATCATGTAATCGTAATATTTCTTGGGGTTGGGGATCGAGAAGACCAAGATGCCTTCCACGAGGATGATGGGCGTGGGGCCAAAAGCCGTCGTTTCTTTCTGGCGGGTGTGGGTGGCGAAATCATAAACGGGGACCTCGATGGTTTTGTTT
>Ga0224525_1001028_pt1 | contig 10895 bp, 9 predicted proteins | sample CFST100metaG_FD_179874 | JGI IMG/M metagenome (GOLD analysis project Ga0224525, IMG submission 179874) | Peat soil microbial communities from Stordalen Mire, Sweden - C.F.S.T100 | ecosystem: Environmental > Terrestrial > Soil > Wetlands > Peat | place: Sweden: Norrbotten County, Stordalen Mire...
TTACCTTATGAAGCTCGATATACTGCGGGGCACTTTTAATTATCTGATTGATGAAGAAAAGGCGTTCTGGCCGCGGCCCTACGATTGACATTTCACCTTTCAGGACATTAATAAAGTTCGGGATTTCATCGAGTCTGTACTTTCTTAAAAACCTGCCTGTACCAGTTACTCTCTCATCTCCGGAGGCCGATAAAAACGGCTCTCCTTTTTCAGCATCATAAACCATCGATCTGAACTTAAAGATTGAGAATGGTTTTCCATCCTTCCCGATCCGGTCCTGTGTATAAATAACCGGACCTTTGCCTGATAACATGATAACGACTGTCAGTATCAATATTAAAGGGCTCAGAAGCAATAGAATAATAATGGAAAAAAGATAATCGGCAAGAATTTTAATAAATGAATAGAGGGCAGGCATCTCCATTATTTTGCCATTATACGCACCTGAGCCGTTGTCTCCCTGATCGTTCATATTATTGTTAATGCCGTATTAATGATTTCTTTTTATGAAGATAGCAACAAATATATTCAATGAATGATTTATGTTCTGAATCCTGACAAACAATTTTTATATTTTTACTTCGTAAATACCTGATGCCGCTTTTACAGATGATAGATAATTTTGAAGCCAAAGGAAAAAGAAAAAATCTTGTCCGGGAACTCCGGCAGAAAGGGATCACTGATGAGGAAGTTCTTAGAGCGATAGACATTGTACCCAGGCATATCTTCATGGATCCAGCCTTCCTTAGTCATGCTTACGTTGACAAGGCTTTCCCGATCGCATCAGGACAGACAATCTCACAGCCCTATACTGTGGCAGTACAGACCTCTCTTCTGAAAGTAAAGAAAAGGGATAAGATACTTGAAATTGGTACCGGCTCGGGCTACCAGGCTGCAATACTTGCCGAGATGGGCGCAAAAGTTTATACGATAGAACGTTACAGGGAATTATATCATAAAGCTCAGACAACACTTATATCACTTGGATACTCAGCAGATTTTTTTTATGGAGACGGCCATGAAGGGAAGCCGCAATATGGGCCCTTTGACGGTATATTAATAACTGCTGCAACTAATGAAATTCCGTCCGGACTGCTAAACCAGATCAAGATCGGAGGGAGGCTGGTGGTACCTCTCGGCGATAGCAATTCACAGGTTATGACTCTTGTTCTGCGTACAGGCGAAAATACTTTTGATTATTCTTCTCACGGACTTTTTGTTTTTGTCCCGATGCTTAAAGGGACTGTCAATGGAAAATAATTTTTTATGGAAATATTCAGACTTGTTTTTTCTCCGATTGAAGTAAATACATATATCCTGGCCGATGCTTCAGGCAAATGTGCAGTTATTGACTGCGGATGTTATGGCAGGAATGAGTTTGAGAGGCTTTCCCTCTTTCTTCAGAAAAAGAACCTTACTCCTGTGCTTCTGCTGAACACTCATTGTCATCTCGATCATGTCTTCGGAAACGGAATGTTCCTTGAGAAGTACAAACTTGGAACATTATGCCATAAACTTGAGGAGGAGAACCTTATCGATTCACCGGATCATGCCATGCTTTTTGGACTAACATTGGCAACACCACCTGAGCCTTCCGGGTTTCTGAATGACGGAGACATTGTGACCTTCGGGTCAGAAAACCTTATGGTATTAGATGTTCCGGGACATACTGCAGGCAGCATAGCCTTTTATTGCAGCAAAGCAGGTGCAGTGTTTACCGGCGATGCTCTCTTCTCTGGAAGCATCGGCAGAACTGATCTGCCCGGAGGAAGCTACGAAACACTTATTCACAGTATAAAGAGCAAATTGTTTGTTCTCCCGCCCTCTACAATTGTATATCCGGGCCATGGCGAAGCAACTACTATTGAAAAGGAGTTGAAAACAAATCCTTATTTTAGTAATGCAAATAGCTAATTTTGCACAAATTCCGATTAAATCCTCAGAACTCAGATTTTATTTATTTGTTATTAAATAAAAACTAATTATATGTCATCAGATAAATTTGTTAACCGGCACAACGGACCACGTAAAAGTGAACTGCCGGGAATGCTAAAAGTTATTGGAGCTGATTCGCTCGATCAGCTGATTGATAAAACTGTGCCTGCTAACATAAGGCTTAATAAAAAGCTTGCTTTACCCGAAGCCATGAGCGAGTATGAATATCTTAATTACCTGAAGAAGCTGGGTTCTGAAAACAAGATGTTCCGTTCCTTAATAGGACAGGGATACTACAGAGTGGCTTTATTGTCGGTGGTAATCAGGAATGTTCTTGAGAACCCTTCATGGTATACATCATATACTCCATACCAGGCAGAGATATCGCAGGGAAGGCTTGAAGCGCTTCTTAATTTTCAGACCATGATCATTGACATGACAGGCATGCAGATAGCCAATGCATCTCTTCTGGATGAGGCAACAGCTGCTGCTGAAGCTATGATAATGATGTTCAATGCCCGTTCAAGGGCTGCGGTAAAAGCGGGAGCAAATAAATTCTTTGTTGATGAGGATATCTTCCTGCAGACTCGTGATGTAATAATCACAAGGTCAAAGCCGCTGGGAATAGAGCTGGTATTTGGCAAGTTTGAAGATGTTCAGCTGAATGAAATGTTTTTTGGAGTTTTTGCGCAGTATCCTGCTGCTTCCGGGCAGATAAAGGATTATAGCGCATTTGCCGGCAAAGCTCATGCTGCAGGCGCTCTGGTCGGAGTGGCTGCCGATTTAATGAGCCTTGCACTTATTACACCTCCCGGTGAATGGGGCGCTGATATCGTTGTCGGTTCAAGCCAGAGATTTGGCCTCCCGATGAGCTTCGGAGGCCCGCATGCCGGTTTTTTTGCCACAAGGGATGAACTCAAACGCAGCATGCCGGGACGAATCATTGGTGTATCTATTGACGCACAAGGAAATACAGCACTAAGGATGGCTCTTCAGACCAGGGAGCAGCATATCAAGCGCGAAAGGGCAACTTCAAATATATGCACTGCCCAGGCGCTTCTTGCAATTATGAGTGGTATGTATGCCCAGTATCATGGCCCTGAAGGTCTGAAAAATATCGCTTTACACATCCATAAATCAGCCTGCACATTAAGCTGTTCATTGAAGGAGCTTGGATACAGACAGCTTAATCCGATATTTTTTGATACCCTAAGAATTGAACTTCTCTCACACAGGGAGCAGGATGAAATCAGGAAGCTGGCTGAGGCCGCTGAATTGAATTTTTATTACCCGGATGAAAAAATAGTAAGCATTAGCATAGATGAGGTCATCTCATTCGAGGAGATCAATTCCATTCTCGATATTTTTGCTAATGCTGCCAGCAAGCATGCCAGACATGTCGGTATTTATTGTGACTGTAATTGCATTGATGAGAAATTCCTGAGAAAATCTGCTTTTCTCGAAAGGACTGCGTTTACCCGTTATCACAGCGAAACTGAGATGATGCGCTATATCAAGATGCTTGAACGCAAGGATTTCTCGCTTACGCACTGCATGATATCTCTCGGCTCCTGCACTATGAAGCTTAACCCTGCCACATCGATGTTTGCCATGAGCTGGCCGGAATTTGCCAATGTCCATCCTTTTGTTCCAAAAGAACAGGCAGCTGGCTACTACCATCTGATGGATGAGTTGGGTGAAGCTCTTAAGGAAATAACAGGTTTCTCAGCCATCTCATTTCAGCCTAATTCAGGTGCTGCCGGTGAATATGCCGGGCTGATGGTAATCAGGGAATACCATATTAACAAGGGAAATGCACACAGGAATGTTGTTCTTATACCCTCTTCAGCTCACGGTACCAATCCCGCCAGCGCAGTTATGGCCGGGATGCATGTAGTTGTGGTTGAATGTGACGATAAGGGAAACATAAATGTTGATGATCTAAGAAAAAAAGCAGAGGAGAACAGGGAAAACCTTGCCGCTTTCATGATCACCTACCCCTCAACCCACGGGGTTTATGAAGCAGCAGTAACTGAAATGACAGGGATCATTCATTCCAACGGAGGCCTCGTATATATGGATGGCGCCAATATGAATGCACAGGTTGGTCTTACCAACCCGGGCCACATTGGTGCAGATATCTGCCATCTGAATCTTCACAAGACGTTTGCAATTCCTCATGGAGGAGGAGGCCCCGGAGCGGGACCAATTCTCACTAATGAGGAACTTGCACCTTTCCTGCCTTCCCATCCGATGGTAAAGACCGGTGGCAGTCATGGATCGACAGCTGTTGCAGCTGCACCGTTCGGGAGTGCCCATATACTAACTATTTCCCATGCTTATGTGATGATGATGGGATCTGAAGGACTTACTGAAGCCACCGAATATGCTATACTTAATGCCAATTATATTTCAGCTTCCCTTAAGAACTGGTTTAAAACGCTTTACACCGGCACTAATGGTTTTGTTGCTCATGAGATGATACTTGATTGCCGTAATTTCAAGGCAGAAGCCGGGATTACCGAATCTGATATAGCCAAGAGACTTATGGATTACGGATTCCATGCTCCCACATTGTCATTCCCGGTCCATGGTACATTGATGATGGAGCCTACTGAATCAGAGTCGCTACAGGAGCTCGATAAGTTTATTAATGCGATGAAATCCATCTGGGCTGAGATTAAGGAAATAATGGATGGGAAAGCTGACAGGGAAGATAATGTGCTTCATAATGCTCCCCATACAGTAATGGTTGTCACTGCCGATAACTGGAACCATAAATATGACCGGCAGAAAGCTGCTTTCCCGGCAAAGTGGATAATTGAAAATAAGTTCTGGCCTTCCGTAGGAAGGATCGACGACGGTTATGGCGACAGAAACCTTATTTGTATCTGTGATCCGATAGATTCATACAGAGATGGTACATTTGATCAAAAGGAATAAGAACAGATGAGGAGACCCTGGTCTGATTAATCCGGCCATTTTAATCTGGTATTCCCGGGGAAATTTGACATTAAACAATTATTAACTTCATTTAGCCGGAGGAGGAATTTTTTTTCTCATTAATTTTATTGTCAAATTTATTCCAGTTATTAATCTGACTTAACCAATAGAATATAGTTATGAGAAACTCATCCTGGAAAGACCTGTTAAAGTTGGTTGACGGAAAGAAATTAAGCTACCAGCCTGCTGGTTTTATTATAGATAGTCCATGGATACCAGGCTGGTACGGGATTTCGACAATTGATTATTACTCATCTGACGAGCTCTGGTTTAAAGCTAATCTTAAAGCTATAAACGCTTTCCCGGATACATGGTTTATGCCAACATTCTGGTCGGAATACGGAATGTGCACTGAACCATCGGCGTTCGGTGCAAGGATGATATTCCTTGCAAAAAGTCTGCCCCATGCTGAGAAGATTCTGACTGGCATTGAAGGTGTAGATTCGCTTCCACAGCCTAATGTAAAGAGTGACGGACTCCTGCCGTTCATGATAAACCGTTTGAAGCATAATGAAAAGGCAATCCGTGATGCCGATCATCAGGTAAGGTTTGCAATTGCTCGCGGACCAATGAATATTGCCTCCTTTCTGATGGGGACCACCGAGTTCATGATGGGACTTGCAGTGGATCCGGAAGGCTCACACAAGCTGCTGAAAAAGATTACGGATTTCATCTGCGACTGGCTCTGCTGGCAGAAAGAATGCTTCCCGTCAATTGATGGAGTGCTTATTCTGGACGATCTCATGGGTTTTGTGGGAGAAACTGAATTCCAGGAATTTGCAATGCCATATTTCAAAAGGATATTCTCTGTTACAGGTGCAAAAGTGCGTTTTCTTCATAACGATGCCGATGGATTGCTCACAGCAAAACATCTGAAAGAGATGGGAGTGAACCTTTTCAATTTCTCTTTTAATCATTCAATGAGTGAGATACGTAACCTCGCAGGACCGGAGGTTATCCTGCTAGGGAATATCCCTCCAAGAGACATTCTTGCCGGAGGAACGCCTCAGCAGGTGGATGAGGCAGTGAAAAAAGCCTTCGGTGAAATAAAGAATTACGACAGGATAATCTGGTCAGCAGGCGGAGGGATGCCTCAGGATGTAAATGATACTAATATTCATGCTTTCCTTAATGCTGTAAAAAAATACTCGAAATAACCACTCAGTGAAAAAGCTTCTTATCTATACAGCCATCTTAACTGGTCTGTCCATAACACCATTTCCACAAAAGGCACAGCTTCTTTATTTTTATGTTGAAGCAGGTTCATATCAGCTCATAAATACTCCTGTGAGCGTCGAACTTGAAGGTGTAATTAAAAGCGATACTCTTTCATTTCAGCTTTATGAAAAGGTAAATGGTGCTCTGGTTGAAAAATCATTTCAGGTTGAACCAGGATACGTGTCGAGGCTCTGGTGGATATTGGACAGAACAACAGATCCAGGAAAGAAGTGGGAATCCTTCCTTTATAAAAGCACCCTTCAGAAAGTTCAGAATGCCATCACCACAGAAATCAACTTGGATGATATCGTCCTGAAAAAAGGAAACTCTGATGCCGAATGGAATAAAGACAACAGCACCATGATTACTTCAGAGGACAAGACGTGATAGGATGCTGACAGGATATGGAACGATTTTGCATACCCTCCGGTTGTTTGTATTGTAAAAAAGTAATAAAATGCCACTAAGGCGCAAAGATACGAAGGATCACTAAGAAAAGCTTGGTGAAACTTTAAGCCTTAAAAAATCAATATCTATGAAAAAAATAATCGTTTTAGTTGCTTCTGTTTTTATCTTGGTCTCATGCGGTTCCGGGAGATCAAAGAAACAATCTGGCGATAAAACATCCCCTATCATGGAAAAAAATTACCAGGTAAAACTGATAACCGTCGACCCCGGCCATTTTCATGCTGCACTTGTACAGAAAATAATGTACGATCAGGTATCGCCAACAGTAAGCGTCTATGCACCTGAAGGGCCAGATTGCGAACAACACATCGAAAGAATAAAATTGTATAATAACCGGCCCGATCACCCCACTTCATGGAGAGAACTTATTTACAGAGGACCGGATTTTTTCGACAAAATGCTCGAACAGAAACCTGGAAATGTTGTGGTATTATCTGGAAATAATAAGAAAAAAGCCGAATACATATCAAGGTCAATTAATGCCGGGCTTAATGTGCTGGCAGATAAACCGATGATAATATCTGCAAAGGACTTCCCGATCCTGGTTAAAGCATTCAAAACTGCAGGCGAAAAAGGCATCATCCTTTACGATATCATGACAGAGAGATATGAGATCACTACAATATTGCAGAAGATGCTATCGCAGAATGAAGATATATTTGGCAGGCTGTTAACGGGAACAAGGGAAGAGTCGGCAATATCAGATGTCAGCGTTCATCATTTTTCGAAGCTGGTATCCGGCGTACCTCTGCAGCGTCCTGCATGGTTTTTCGATGTTGAGCAGCAGGGAGAAGGAATCGTCGATGTTTCGACACACCTTGTTGATCTTGTTCAGTGGGAGTGCTTCCAGGGACAGTCACTTGATACCACCGACATCAGAATGGTTTCGGCAAAAAGATGGCCAACGGTTATTTCGAAGGATGAATTCAGGGGAGTGACAGGGCTTGAAGATTTTCCGGCATACCTGCAGAAAGATGTTAAAGACGATAAACTGGATGTTTACTCGAACGGAGAAATGGTTTACCAGATCAGGGGTGTATGGGTAAAAGTCTCTGTTAAATGGAACTATATGTCGCCGGAAGGTACAGGCGATACTTATTATTCTGCTATGCGTGGTTCAAAATGCGATCTTGTGATCAGGCAGGGTGCTGAGGAAAAATATCTTCCAACGCTATATATTGAGAACATCAAAGGGTTAAAGTTTGATACTTTCTCAGCTAAGTTAAAAACCATACTTGGAACTTTAGCTTATGACAGCCTTCAGGTAGAATCGGCAGGAAATAACATTATCAGGGTGAATATCCCAAACAAATATAGGGTGACACATGAAGAGCATTTCGGACAGGTAACCGCTAAATTCCTTGAGTATATGAAGGAAGGCAAGGTCCCGGAATGGGAAGTGGCAGGGATGATAACAAAATACTACACGACTACCAGAGCGCTGAAGATGGCAAAAGGGGAATAAGCTTTCTGCGGTTGAATATATTAAGAGAGCTCATTAAGTGTATATTGTACACTTAATGAGCTCTCTCTGGTTTTTATACAAAAAGATCCTCGAGGACCATGCCGTACAGATCAGAAAGAAGGATCCCTGCGGCTTTTGCCTGTTGCGGGACAAGGCTCTCCTCAGTCATTCCAGGTACGGAATTGATCTCAAGAAAGAATGGCTTGTTGCCGATAACTATAAAGTCGACCCTGACGATACCCTTGCAGCCAAGAAGGTCATATATCAGTGAGCTCAACCGCTGGACCTCGCCCGTTATATCTGATGGCATCCTTGCAGGAGTGACCTCTTCTGATTTTCCATTCGAATACTTTGCCTCGTAATCGAAAAACTCGTTTTTACTTATAATTTCGGTGACTGGCAGAACGAGAGTCTTTGCACCGGTTTTTACAACCCCGCACGCAACCTCCCTGCCTTTCATAAACGCTTCAATCAGTACCTCATCGCTCTCCCTAAAAGCTTTATTTATTGCATCAGGAAGGTCTTCACTCTTTTTCACCTTTGATACCCCGAAACTTGAGCCGCTGTCGTTGGGCTTGACAAAACAAGGCATACCCAATTTTTTTACAAAAACCGAAGGATCAGGTTTTTCATTCTTTCTGACAAGGATTGCATCTGCCATTGCGATATTATATTCTTTCAGAAAAAGCTTACAGGCCTGTTTGTTGAATGTAAGAGCTGAACAAAATGCATCGCAGCTTGAATAGGGTATTTTCAGTATGTCAAGATAGCCTTGCAGCTGGCCATTTTCACCAGGTGTTCCATGAATAGCAATGAAAACAGCATCAAACCTGACCTTCAGATCATCAGTAATAAGTGTAAAGTCATTCTTGTCAATATTATGATATCTGCCTTTCTGATCCTCCCAATACCACTCAGAGCCTTTGATCATGATTATATAAACCATGTATTTTGACGACAGCGCCTTACTCACTTCGTTTGCGCTCTTAACTGATATCTCAAATTCAGATGAGTTTCCCCCGGCTGCAATAGCAATTGTTCTCATTCATTTTCCAAAATATAATTCAAATTTAGTCATTTGTTCTGTTAATCAGATATTTTTTACCTTTGATGAAAATTATAAAATCCAAAAAATGAAAAGAGGTTGTTTGATTACGATTATAATAGTTGCATTTTTTGCACTGATAATCCTCGGAGTTGTCATGTGGTTTATAAAAGTTAATAATAACATGGTAACTATGCAGGAGAAGGTAAAAAGCCAGTGGGGCAATGTTGAGACACAGTACCAGCGCAGGGCTGATCTCATCCCGAATTTCGTAAATACTGTGAAGGGTGCAGCCAACTTTGAACAGGAAACACTTACAAAAGTTATTGAGGCAAGGGCAAAAGCTACGCAAGTAACGCTCGATCCGACGAAAATGACAGCCGAAAATATGAAGCAGTTCCAGGCAGCGCAGGGCGAACTAAGCTCTTCCCTGTCAAAACTAATGGTCGTCGTGGAAAAATATCCTGAACTGAAGGCAACTCAGAACTATAGAGACCTGCAGGTTGAGCTTGAAGGAACCGAAAACCGTATTTCAGTTGAAAGAAGAAATTTCAACGACGTTGCCCAGTCGTTCAACACATATATCAAGAGGTTTCCTGAGAGTTTTATTGCCGGAATGCGCGGTTTTACTGAAAGACCATATTTTCTTTCTATGGAAGGTGCCGATAAAGCACCCCAGGTTACGTTCTGATTCACTGATATTTCATTTTAATGAAAGCCTCATCGTTTTTTATGAAGGAGCAGCAGGCTCATATCCTTGATGCTATAAAAGAAGCTGAAAAGGAGACATCGGGAGAGATAAGGGTTCATATCGAAACCCGTCTCTCAGGCGACGTGCTTGACAGAGCGTCCTGGATATTTAAAAAGATAGGCATGGACCGTACTAAAGAAAGAAATGGAGTACTTTTTTATCTTGCCATAAAGAACAGGAAATTCGCTATTATCGGTGACACCGGAATAAATGCCAGGGTCCCTGAAGGATTCTGGGATAAAATTAAGAATGTCATGGAGTCCGATTTCAGGGAAAAAAGATTTTCCGACGGATTGGCAAAGGGAATCCTGATGGCAGGTGACCAGCTGAAGGAACACTTTCCACACCTCGCTGACGATGTGAACGAACTGCCTGACGAGATATCATTTGGTGACCCTGACGTAACCGGTATGAAATGATTATGAGAAAAAAAATATTTATACTACCGGCATTTCTACTGGCAATACTGACCGGGACAATTCAAGCCCAGGATTTCCCTGAAAAGTCTGTTCCGCCTCGGCTTGTCAATGACTTCGCAGGTATGCTTAACAGTAATGAGATCAATTCTCTTGAACAAAAGCTGGTTGCATTCAATGATTCAACATCGACACAAATATCAATTGTCACTGTTTCCAGTCTTCATGGATACGACAAGGCAGATTATGCACAGAGACTTGGTGAAAAATGGGGGATAGGGCAGAAGGGAAAGAATAACGGAATTCTTATTCTGGTTAAGCCAAAAACAGAATCTGAACAGGGAGAAGTTCAGATCGCACAGGGTTATGGACTTGAAGGTGCCATCCCCGATCTGCATGCCTCAGATATAATTAACAATCAGATACTCCCATCATTCAGTACAGGAGATTATTATGGTGGTCTTGATAAAGCTACCACTACACTTATGCAGCTTGCAAGAGGAGAGTTCCCTGCAGATCTCTACAAGAAACATCAGAACTCTGGTGCTATTGCACCATTCATTTTTTTTATTATATTCTTAATCATTATTATGT
>Ga0224525_1001033_pt1 | contig 10843 bp, 5 predicted proteins | sample CFST100metaG_FD_179874 | JGI IMG/M metagenome (GOLD analysis project Ga0224525, IMG submission 179874) | Peat soil microbial communities from Stordalen Mire, Sweden - C.F.S.T100 | ecosystem: Environmental > Terrestrial > Soil > Wetlands > Peat | place: Sweden: Norrbotten County, Stordalen Mire...
GTACCTGTCCGCCGCCTTCTGCCAGAGGCCCTGCGCCTTCAATATCATTTCAATAACTTCCCTTACGGCGCCCTGCCCGCCGCCGGAACTGCATACATAATCAGCCGCCTTCTTCGCTTCGGCTGCAGAGTCCGCCGGAGCCGCTGAAAATCCGCATTTTTTCATGACGGGTATATCTATGAGTTCGTCGCCCATAAAACATATTTCCTCATCCTTAAGCGAACGCTGCGCCCTGAACTTTTCATAGGCTTCAAGCTTCACATGCACATGCTGATAAACAGCCTCAAACTTTAATTCCTTTGCCCTGTACTCTATGACCTTTGAATATCTTCCGCTTATTATACAGAAATGAAGCCCGGCGTACCTGCCGAGCGCCACTGCCGTACCGTCCTTCACGCTGAAATTTTTGTACTCTGTCCCGTCGCTGCCTATTATGATGCGGCCGTCGGTCAGAACGCCGTCCACATCAAGCACCACGCATTTTATCTTTTTAAGTATATTAACCGGAACCTTTGCCATTTATACCACTCCTGATCTCAATATATCATGGAGATGCACTATACCCCCGGGTTTTCCCTTTTTATCAAGGACTACCAGGACCGTTATAGAATGTTTTTCCATAAGCGCCAGGGCCTTTACCGCGAGTTCATCGGCGGATAAAAACTTCGGCTTTTTTGTCATTATCACTTTCATCTTCATCATATATGGATTGTCGGACTTTTCAAGCAGCCTTCTTAAGTCACCGTCCGTGAATATCCCGGTCATTACGCCTTTCTTATTCAGCACGGCCGTGCATCCAAACCTCTTTTTTGTCATTTCAAGCAGGCCTGTCTGAAGCGTATCGTCCTCGGATACGGCCGGTATATAGTCGCCCGTATGCATGATATCTTTTACTTTCATTATAAGCTTCTTGCCGAGAGCCCCTCCAGGATGGAGCAGAGCAAAGTCCTCTTTTTTAAACCCTTTGAGTTTGACAAGAGCCACGGCGAGCGCGTCGCCGATGGCAAGCTGGACTGTCGTTGAAGCGGTCGGCGCGAGGTTCATCGGACACGCCTCTTTTTTTACCGAAGAATCGAGAACACAGTCCGCGTTCTTTGCCAGCGTTGATGTGCTTTTCCCTGTTATGGCTATAAGCGGTATTCCTATACGTTTCACGGCAGGCAGGACGCCAACTACCTCGTCTGTCTCTCCGCTCTGGGATATGACTATGGCCACATCGTCCTTTGCCACGATCCCCAGGTCTCCGTGCGCTGCTTCCGTAGAATGCAGAAATATTGAAGGCGTTCCGGTGGACGACATCGTGGCGGCTATCTTCTGTCCGATCAGCCCGGATTTTCCTATCCCGGAGATGACGACCTTGCCTTTGCAGGCCATAAGTATATCTACCGCTTTCAGGTAATTGTCATTAACCCTTGATCTTACCTTCGCTATCGCGTCTTCCTCTATCTCAAATACTTTTCTTAATTCTTTTTTAATGTTCATTTTTTCTCTTCCTTCTTTTCTTCTATATACCATATTCTCGCGCAGTTTTCACAGGTCATTATCGCGAGGTGCTTTTTAAGTTCTATTATAGACTGCGGCCTTATGGTGAATTTGCATCCGCCGCACATTCCGGCTCCGGTTGCGTCCTCATTTATCGGTGCGAGGGCGAGGCCCTTCCTTTTCCTTATCCTTTCATACCTCTCATACCATACCTTATCGACGTTTGCCACGGCCTCATCGCGCGATTTTCTATAGCCCGCGATAATTCCGTCCTTTGATGCCAGTTCCGATTCCACGGCCTTTATCCCGGAATTTATCTTTGCTTCCTCATCTTTCATATCGCTTTCCTGCGCCTTTACCCATGCCGCCACGCTTTCTTCCTCTTCCATGAGCTTTATTATGTTATCTTCGCACGCGGTGATCGCTTTCTTTATAGAGTCTATCTCTCCCTGAAGCGCCTTAAAAGCCGCGTTCGTCTTTATCGCGTCGGACTGCCCTTCCTTATTCTTTATCTCGGTCTGTTTTGACTTGATCTCCATCTCGATCTGGGCTCTCTTTTTCCTTGAATCGTCCAGCCTGGTTTTTTTTGAGGTAAATTCAGCGGCATTTGAAGCGATCCTGTCCTTAAAGGCCTTTATCTTTTCCTGCAGCTCTATTTTCTGAGCATCCACATTCAGTATATCCGAATCGATCTTTTGCAGGGTGACCAGCGTTTCAAGTATTTGTGCTTCTTTCATAGAACCTCCATTTAATACAAGTTTAAATACATCAACAAATTAAAAACGCCGCGTTACCTTTCGGCAGCGCGGCGTTTAGCCATTATCTGTACACCTTATCCTTCGACATTGATGGTGCCGAATTTCTTCTGGCCATCAAGGCCGCCTTTGATAAAGTTCCATTTGGAAAGGTATGCTATGGTCATCCAGGTCAGGAGTTTTCCCGCCGGCTTTATCTTAAAGCACGGGGCAAAGAACCTGAATCCGAATATCAAAGTAAGCGCGAGCGTTATCACGTTCGGCAGCCATCCGCTGACTATGCCGCCGAAAAGCGCCGTCAGTATTATGGAAACAACGAACGCGACAGCCGATAAATTCATGAGCATAAAATCCCCGAAATAAATGATCCCGATTACCGGGAAAGGTATCACAAAAGAGAATCCCTTGCCGAACGCGAAATAGAACTCAAGTACCTTTTTCGCGTGCATCTTGAGCAGGAGCGGATGTCCGTAGCCGTATCCGTAAAGCTGTTTATAGAACTGCTGCGGCGCGGCCCTGTGCATATGGTCGACTACAGCCGAAGGCTGGAAATAAAGTTTAAAACCTTTTTTTAATACTCTCAGATTAAAATCAACGTCCTCGCCTGTGGGCTCGTGCCAGAATTCATTGCCTATGGCCAATGCCGCTTTTTTCGAGACGGCTGCGTTCGCCGTAGCGAAGAACGGGCATGTCTGCGATCCGTTTATTTCGCTCGGCCAGTCCTTTTTTATCTCGGGATAATATCCGCCGTTCTTCATGCCGACCCTGTTGCCTATCGAAAGGAACCCTGTTCCTTCGCAGTATGTCTCAGTATCGTTGTTCGGATCGGTCCTTAATGTGTAAACCTCTCCGCCAACCATGCCGACCTTATCGTCCTTCAGGAAAGGTTCGATCATCTTTTCGATCCAGTCCTTATGCGGCGCGCAGTCACCGTCGGTGAAAAGTATGATATCGCCCTTTACCACCTTAAGAGCCGCGTTCCTTGCGTGCCCCGGCGATTTGGAATCCGGTACAAGCTCAAGCTTTATGAAAGGATATTTCTCCTGCCATTTTTTAACTATCTCCACGGTTTTGTCCGTAGATCCTCCGTCCGCGAACACGATCTCCATGCTTTCGCGCGGGTATTCAACATTTAAAAGGTACTGAATTGTCGTGTCAATGGTCCTCTCCGCGTTCCTCAAAGGACTGATGATGCTTACAAACGGTTTAGCGTCCATACTGCTCTTCCTCCTTATAAATTTGCTGTGTTTTTTAGTCTTTAATCGCTTCTTTAATACCTGACGATTATAAGGAATTTGAAGAGATTTTTCAAGAGAAATTTTAGCCTTTATCAACACAAAATCCGCCCTGTCATGTATTTATTGGGCGAATACCATTCGCCCAATTTTAATAATCATACGGCATCTAAAACAATCTCCCCGCAAACGCCCCTGTTCTTATATGGCCACAAGCCCCGTCTCTACGATTCAAAACAAACAACAACCCCGTAGAGACGCCCCTCGTGGGCGTCTAAAACAAGCCCCCTGCACTTTTCTTAGACGGCCACAAGCCTCGCCTCTACGGATTCAAAACAAGCAACACCCCCCGCCCCTAGTGGGCGTCTAAAACAAACTCCCTGCTCTTTTCTTATACGGACACGAATCCCGTCTCTACGAGATTATTAGCTTTCAACCGCACATCCGTATATCCGCCCGCGCCACACTAATACACACCACAAAAGCTATGTTATATTAGACGCTATCATTTTTATCAAGTATCAGGTAAATATCCCTATTTTTAAAATATATATTTCTGCCATTCTTGTTAATTCCAACTTGATATCACATTTTGTGATTTCAAGTTCCTGTGCTCAACGCCTTACGGCATCTAAGGAATGTTTACGTGTTCGTTCCGGCGGTGGAGGCCATGCTATCATGTGCTCAACGCCTTACGGCATCTAAGGAATTTTTACCTTAACAGGAGCGTTAGAAGGCTTGCGTAAATCAGGTGCTCAACGCCTTACGGCATCTAAGGAATGTTTACGTATGCGTACTGTCGGTGTGCACTGTAATGCTGCTTAGTGCTCAACGCCTTACGGCATCTAAGGAATGTTTACAAGCTTATCAGCAAATCGGCGTTGCCGTCCTCTACTCGTGCTCAACGCCTTACGGCATCTAAGGAATGTTTACGTTTACCGCTATCGCATTAGCTACTGCTGGAGGTTCTATGTGCTCAACGCCTTACGGCATCTAAGGAATGTTTACTGGGACGGACGCCAGAGGGCACAGAACGGGTCGGCACCGTGCTCAACGCCTTACTGCATCTAAGGAATGTTTACTCGTATAGGCTGCGAAAAAATACAGCGGCGCACATAGTGCTCAACGCCTTACGGCATCTAAGGAATGTTTACCTGTGCCACTTGAGTATCAATAGTAGCCTTAGCCGGTGCTCAACGCCTTACGGCATCTAAGGAATGTTTACTTTCCAGGAATCGATCCTACCGCTGCCGGGATCGTGTGCTCAACGCCTTACGGCATCTAAGGAATGTTTACCAGTCTGGACAGCACCGCCCAAAAAAGATTCTAACCCGTGCTCAACGCCTTACGGCATCTAAGGAATGTTTACACCGATTACGCAGCCAATCAGACAAATACCTATCGGGTGCTCAACGCCTTACGGCATCTAAGGAATGTTTACACAACAATATAAGACTTTTTAACAGCCAACTTAACATCTGAGTGCTCAACGCCTTACGGCATCTAAGGAATGTTTACTCTTCCTTGCACTTATCAGGAGCATATAATATTAGTGCTCAACGCCTTACGGCATCTAAGGAATGTTTACCCCTTTTATGATAAGTATTCTTTTTCTGCTTCTGCGTGCTCAACGCCTTACGGCATCTAAGGAATGTTTACCCTTTATTGTCTTTATTGCCTGTAAAATAGTTATTGAGTGCTCAACGCCTTACGGCATCTAAGGAATGTTTACCGGTTGTCATACCTCCGCACGTGGAGAAAATAGACGGTGCTCAACGCCTTACGGCATCTAAGGAATGTTTACAAGTGATGAAGTAACGGCAGGCGCTGCGCTTTACGAGTGCTCAACGCCTTACGGCATCTAAGGAATGTTTACTCGTCAAGAGCCGCATACCCTTTAACGCCCTCTGCGTGCTCAACGCCTTACGGCATCTAAGGAATGTTTACCCGTCTCTGTGAATTATATGCTAAACGGTAACGACGGTGCTCAACGCCTTACGGCATCTAAGGAATGTTTACTTTTTGGACCAAGTGCATGTGTGGCTCATCAGCATTTGTGCTCAACGCCTTACGGCATCTAAGGAATGTTTACCGCCTGACTGGAAAATGGCTTCTCCAAACATTAAAGTGCTCAACGCCTTACGGCATCTAAGGAATGTTTACACGACCGCCAGTGATAAATTTTTCCCAGTTATCCGTGCTCAACGCCTTACGGCATCTAAGGAATGTTTACTAATATGGCCGGCCATGGTTTTGCTCGTTTTAAGGTGCTCAACGCCTTACGGCATCTAAGGAATGTTTACACCTTCGTCTTGCTGTCCAAGTTCAAAAGTGGCTTGAACGGTGCTCAACGCCTTACGGCATCTAAGGAATGTTTACGTGAAACCGTCCAAGGCAGATTTGTCATCAACATGTGCTCAACGCCTTACGGCATCTAAGGAATGTTTACGCGGCGGCACGATTAAGGACGTCAGCGGCGGCACGATGTGCTCAACGCCTTACGGCATCTAAGGAATGTTTACACCTTGAAAAACCCTGCTTTTTTATTTATAACCCATTGTGCTCAACGCCTTACGGCATCTAAGGAATGTTTACCCAATTGAAAAGCCTTGTTGACCCGTCGATAAACTTAGTGCTCAACGCCTTACGGCATCTAAGGAATGTTTACTAACGTCAAGCCCGCCGACCGCGTCATATGCCGCGCGGTGCTCAACGCCTTACGGCATCTAAGGAATGTTTACCGGCCACGGCAAAGACGCCGTAAAATAATCCTTTTCCGTGCTCAACGCCTTACGGCATCTAAGGAATGTTTACACCTTGCAGCGTTTTCAAATAAAACTCTCGAAGAATGTGCTCAACGCCTTACGGCATCTAAGGAATGTTTACATTAACAGTAAAATCCCGGAACTTCGGGAAATTCTATGTGCTCAACGCCTTACGGCATCTAAGGAATGTTTACAGCCGCGACCGTTTCTTTCGGGGTATAGGTACTGAGTGCTCAACGCCTTACGGCATCTAAGGAATGTTTACATATAAGAGGCACACCAAGATGGTCGGGCAAAGACGTGCTCAACGCCTTACGGCATCTAAGGAATGTTTACCCGCTCTGCCTGTTTCGTCTTTCGGCAGTGTTGCTTGTGCTCAACGCCTTACGGCATCTAAGGAATGTTTACTTGAGAGAAATGTACACATCAACACCTTTGCAAACACTGTGCTCAACGCCTTACGGCATCTAAGGAATGTTTACAGCAAGGCACTTGCTTACGACCCTTACATGGTAATTGTGCTCAACGCCTTACGGCATCTAAGGAATGTTTACGATGTCAATATGAATTTTTATCCGCAGACAATAGACAGGTGCTCAACGCCTTACGGCATCTAAGGAATGTTTACTCTTTTTTACGACGCGGACGGCAAATATCAAAGGCAGGTGCTCAACGCCTTACGGCATCTAAGGAATGTTTACTGCTTTATCTTAAGCAGACTTATCAGCGTAATTAGTGCTCAACGCCTTACGGCATCTAAGGAATGTTTACGTACCTGACACCAGAGTGTATCACCAGCTTCATCTGGTGCTCAACGCCTTACGGCATCTAAGGAATGTTTACTCAGCTTCTTTTTGTTATTTTGCCTGCGTTCAATTACCTGTGCTCAACGCCTTACGGCATCTAAGGAATGTTTACGTCCGCCAATGATTTTTTTAAATATGGCGAAAATACGTGTGCTCAACGCCTTACGGCATCTAAGGAATGTTTACTTGCCTCCTTCACCCTTTGTTTTTACGCCGCACTGTGCTCAACGCCTTACGGCATCTAAGGAATGTTTACGGTAAGAATATACGTGGACAACGAGCAGGTTATTTGCTGTGCTCAACGCCTTACGGCATCTAAGGAATGTTTACGGTAAGAATATACGTGGACAACGAGCAGGTTATTTGGTGCTCAACGCCTTACGGCATCTAAGGAATGTTTACAAGTCTTAAACCCGAATTTTACTTTCATAGACCCCTCGTGCTCAACGCCTTACGGCATCTAAGGAATGTTTACTTTTTGGTATCGTTCGTCAGGCTTATTAAAGTTCTTGGTGCTCAACGCCTTACGGCATCTAAGGAATGTTTACAGTATTTGCGCTTTTGGATACTTTACATAAAAATCGTGCTCAACGCCTTACGGCATCTAAGGAATGTTTACTCTGAAATACTTTGACGAGGTGAAATGATGAGGATGTGCTCAACGCCTTACGGCATCTAAGGAATGTTTACCTGTTAAAGACAAGTGGATTATAGACAGGATAAAGAGTGCTCAACGCCTTACGGCATCTAAGGAATGTTTACCGGTAATTTAAAGTTTTCCATGGTTTACGGCATTTGTGCTCAACGCCTTACGGCATCTAAGGAATGTTTACACATACGAACGCTAAAAACGAATGGTTCACGGTCGGTGCTCAACGCCTTACGGCATCTAAGGAATGTTTACAGCTAAGGTCGGAACGTTTAATGACGGTGCAGCCTTCAGTGCTCAACGCCTTACGGCATCTAAGGAATGTTTACTTGCTAATACAACAAGCGGAACTTTAGGAAGCATGGGAAGTGCTCAACGCCTTACGGCATCTAAGGAATGTTTACCACCAATAACGCTGTCCCGCATTTCGCCACTGTTAAGTGCTCAACGCCTTACGGCATCTAAGGAATGTTTACACGCTGGGAAGGCGAAGTTAATGACTGGTCTGTTAGGTGCTCAACGCCTTACGGCATCTAAGGAATGTTTACTCCGTTGTCCCCAAAAAGTCCAGTCCGATTTTTTGACGTGCTCAACGCCTTACGGCATCTAAGGAATGTTTACATTATCGTACTCGATTTAATAATATGTCCAAATCGTGCTCAACGCCTTACGGCATCTAAGGAATGTTTACGTTAATCAGACGGCCGAAGAGCTCGGAGCTCAGGGTGCTCAACGCCTTACGGCATCTAAGGAATGTTTACGGATGCCACAGCCGCAAACGCTTATGCGCTTAATGCTTAGTGCTCAACGCCTTACGGCATCTAAGGAATGTTTACGCCCGTGTTGTACACCGGGACAACTAGGTATCCGTACGTGCTCAACGCCTTACGGCATCTAAGGAATGTTTACACTTTAGAATGGTATAAGTCTCTAAATAAAGTTATTTGTGCTCAACGCCTTACGGCATCTAAGGAATGTTTACGCGCGCAAAAACATCAGCATCATAGAAATCATAAACAGAGTGCTCAACGCCTTACGGCATCTAAGGAATGTTTACCCGGCTCGCTCCCCGACCACCTTGGCGTCCCTTTGCTTGAAGTGCTCAACGCCTTACGGCATCTAAGGAATGTTTACTTGGACACAAAATCAGCAAAACAATGCACACGTATTCGGTGCTCAACGCCTTACGGCATCTAAGGAATGTTTACACGCAGCGGCAACAGGGCTTGTAGCTTGGTATGGCTGTGCTCAACGCCTTACGGCATCTAAGGAATGTTTACGCAACTGACGCCCACAGGCTCGCTTATTATAAAGCGTGCTCAACGCCTTACGGCATCTAAGGAATGTTTACCTCTGATATCTGGACAAAATACGCCCTTGCCGCGGTGTGCTCAACGCCTTACGGCATCTAAGGAATGTTTACTTCGTTCTATTTTTCTACTGTTATTAAAGGTTTTTCATTGCTTCTTTTCAATGACATACACACTTTACTCTGTTTTTTTAATAAAACCAGACAATTTTTTATTTTTCCCATTTTTTCCCTTTCCTATATGCAAAAAATTATTTCAACCATCATAAATACCTTATATTCTATATTTCGCCTTTATTATTTGAGCATTTTTGTTTTTTCTCTAATAAAATACATTTCAAAGAACAATGCATGACTTTCCGCCGTTCTAAACAATTTCATAATTTGAAACTTTTTGTTCCCAATCCTTATTATCTTTTCGTTTTCTTATCCGCCCCACACAAGCATCACATAGTCCTATTACCAATAAATCATCGTCATTACTCATAATTTTTTTCAGTTCCCACTGCATCCGTTCAATCTGCCTCAGTGTAGCCCTACACCTGAATACGCTGAATTGAATCCTTTCTCCATATCCTTTGAGTAATTTTGCAGACTTACGCAGCCTTGCCGGGTCACGGATATCGTATGATACAAGGTACCACGTTTTCTGTGCCATTATCTTATCCTCATTCTTGCGAAAAGTCCCGGCTTTCCCGACCACTCCTTCTCAAGCAGCCTGACCTCAAGTTCTACAAGCCTTGCGTAGGAAAGTGAATAATTTACTACCGGATGTTTCCATGTTTCTTCAAGCCTGTCCTCAAATAAGCCTATTGCTTTTTTTCTTCCCGTATTTGACAGCCAGACCCTGCCCTGTGTTATTTCAAAATCCGCGTCTTTATCCCACTGCATCCTGTTCAGCGAGCCGATAAGCGGCATGTCCCATAAAGTCACCCTGAAAAGTTCCATGACATCAAGCACCAGAGGATACGCCGCTGACCTCGGTGTATGATAAAATCCAAAAGACGGATCAAGCCCAGTAGTAATAACAGCCTGCAAAACCTCCTGATACAGCATAGAATACCCAAATCCGAGCAGAGCATTAAAACGGTCTTTCGGCGGCCTTCTATTTCTTCCGTTAAATCTGAATTCTTCCGGTAAATCCTTTTTTAGCAACACAGGCACAGTATCAAAATATGATCTGGCACTCAAGCCTTCATATCCGCGTAGTTCATCAATATTACTGCTATGCCCCATGTTTCTCAGTGTTCCTCTAATAGATACGAAATTTTTTTCAATATCCTTATCTTCCCTGCCGCTTTCTCTTGTAGCCCTCAATATATAGCGCAAAGACATCTGCACTTTTGCTATGGCAAGCCTCTTCGCCAGAGTAAGACAAAATTGCTCATCAGATAATGCTTTATACTGGCGTATCCGCCGCTGAACTCCACCGCTATCAGGCGCAAGTCCGGCTATATAGTTTCCTCCTGTAGAAACCCAATGTATTGGTATTTCATTTTTTGCGCAAAAATGTAATGCCTGAGTTGTGATCTGCGGATACCCGTGCAAGACAACGGCGCCAATATCATGTATGGGATATTCCCGCTCTTCGCCGTTTGTTTTTAATACCTTAAGCGTATCCCCCGAACGGGATATATGCGTTCCCGGCTCTGTTACATGAAGTGTCTTTACTTCCCTGTCCGGCGGGAACATACGCACCGGCTCCCAGTCAGGGTCGTCGGCCAGCCGTTCTTCTTCCGGCAAACATACAGGAGAAAGCGAACACCGTATGCACATCCTGTCATTTTTCGTAACCGGCGGCCTCTCCGTGGACTTTCTAAGCTCCCTTGCCCGCTCTATGGC
>Ga0224525_1001035_pt1 | contig 10821 bp, 3 predicted proteins | sample CFST100metaG_FD_179874 | JGI IMG/M metagenome (GOLD analysis project Ga0224525, IMG submission 179874) | Peat soil microbial communities from Stordalen Mire, Sweden - C.F.S.T100 | ecosystem: Environmental > Terrestrial > Soil > Wetlands > Peat | place: Sweden: Norrbotten County, Stordalen Mire...
TCTCCAACTTTTCCAAGACAATGGGGCGCCATTGCCTTCCACTGTACGTCCGTCAAAACAAGTCGATTCAAACACATGTATCAAATCTACCGCCTTATCCCACCTGAACGTCAACAGCCCCTAGGAACTTGTTGAAAAAGCCCTCTGTTTACGCGCCACATATTCAGGCTGACTCGTCTAACAGATATGCGTGGAGATGAGCGGATTCAGGACGGGATGTACAGTTGTATGCGGCCTCGGGGCGTCCATCGATTGCGTCGGAGTATATTCTGCGGGCCTCGGGAACGCTTCCTGAGGCCCGCAAGGCCATATAAACACTAATTAGAAACGCATTTCAACCCAAATTCAGCCGTGCAGAAACGCAAATCATAAGAAATTTCGCTGTGAAACTGCGAATTTCAACAAGTTCCTAGCTCTGCGGCTTTGGAAGTGGAAGTCCTATGCGCATCGCCATACGCTGGAATCTGGGGTCGGAATGGTAATCGAAGTAGGCGGGAATGACCGTGATCTCCAGAACATACTGGCTATGGTGGGCGGTCTCCTGTTCCAAAAGTTTGAGTGATTCGTCCTTGAGGCCCGCATAGGCGCTCCATTCGGCGACCACGAAGTCATTGCCGTGCGTAGCGGCGAGTTTTTTACCGCAGGCGTTCAGGCGAAGCTGAGCATAGGCTTTGCGCCCACCATGCTGCAAGGCCAGCGCGCCCTCTTTTTCGAACTCCACCCGTGCTGTATCCTTTTCGATCTCGGCCATTTTGCGCCACTCGGTGACGGCCTCCTCTGAGCGGCCAGCGAACCAAAAGGACCAAGCCAACTGATCATGCGCCAGAGGCCAGTTCGGCATCAGCTCCACCAGCCTTTTGGCAGAACTCAACATACGGTCATAGCGGCGCGAACTCGAGCCGAGGAAGGCTTCGGTCAAATAGATTGGCGCCCAGAGAGGGTCAAGGGAGTGGGCCAGATCAATCTGCCGAAAGCTCTCATCGAAGCGGCCTTCGTCGCACAAAAGCACCGAATACCAGACATGGTAGACGGACTCGTTGGGATCAAGTTCGATGGCTTGACGCAGTTCGCGTTCCGCCTCATTGAAGTTCCAGTCCAGACGAAAGGCGCTGTAGCCGAGCAAGGCGTGGGCCTCGGAGGAGGCGGGCGCTTCGGCGAGAGCCTTCTGAGCAAACTCGCGCGTTTTCTGATACCCCTCGGCGGCGGGTATCGCTTCATGTTCGGCGAGAATCATCTCAGCGTGCGCCATGCCGGCATAGGCGCCGGAAAAGTGCGGATCGGCCGCGGCCGAACTCTTGAAGGCGGCAAAAGCGTTACGCAAAGAGTCATCTGTGCGCTGTGCCAGCAGCGCGCGCCCGCGCAGATAAGCCTCATAGGCATTTGCGTCATTGGTGCTGCCCAAGGCGTGCTGCTCACTGCGTTGCGTGAGCGAAAGATGGGAAAAGACGTCGCGTTGCACCTTGGAGCGCAGAGACAACAGTTCGCTGCGCGATCCCTCATATCGGAAAGAGGCCATGTGCGCCGCGTCTACGCCCCGTATCATCTCCATTTGCAGAACGAAACGGTTGGCGTCGAGCGTCAGATGACTATAAATAAGCACATCGACCTGTAGGGTCCGTGCGACGCTGCGCACCGTATCGGCATCCGATTTGGAACTCTGAACAGAGTGCGCGGCGCGCACCTGCACCTCGGGCAACTGCGAGATTGCGTCGGCCAGGTCCATGCGCAGGCTTTCGGCCAGTTCGCCGGAACCCTCGCCAGCGTCCTGGCCGGAAACGTCGAAGGGCGCAATCGCCACACGCGCCACTGTCTGCGTTCGCGGGTATGACTTCATATAAAAATAGCCGCCTACAGCCGCAAACACCGCGATCAGCAGCGCCGCTGCCAGCCAGAGGCGTTTTGCACTGTGACGGCGGCGGCCAGCAACTGCCACCGCCGCGACAGGCTGCGGCAATTCAATGTCAAGCGATGAGGCAACGTCATGGTCAGACGCATCCGTCTGCGTCTCCTCGTTCGGTTCGATGACGGATGAAGCCTTCAGAAATCTGTAGCCACGCTTCGGAATCGTCTCCAGCAATTTGGGAGACTGACTATTGTCACGCAAGATGGCGCGCAGTTGGCTGATTGCCTTGTTGATCGAGTGATCGTGGTCCAGATGCTCACCGTCGGGCCAAAGCTCTAGCCGGATCTGTTCGCGAGTGATCAACTCGCCCTGGGCGCTGAGCAACAGAGCCAGTAACCGGGCGGTTTGATCGGGAATACGCAGGCGTCGGCCATGCCTGCGCAATTCTCCGCTGGCGCAATCGAAGGAGAATTCGGCGAAGACGAACTTCTGACGTCTGACCATGTTTTATCTTATGTCCTCGCAGAAAGCGAAGTAAAGCCAAGAGTTCTTTATGGAATCCTTAGTTGCAAAAACGGCGTTAGACGATCCAAAAATCAGTATAGTGACGTATCTATATGAATCATATAAAGATGCGAGGTAACGTTTTGGTCACAACAAAGGGCCTTAGCCGGGAGTTTACTCTCCGGCGTTTATCTCTAAACTATTTTCATACTCCTGCAATACAAGTTGCGGTCCATGTGCCAATGGGCGACGGCAGGGGCGTATTTGTAGTCGTTTGCACGTGCGATCAAGCAATCCATCGCCAGGCAAAGCGCAACACTTCCATTCAAAAGACCACATTGAGGAGCAGGCATATGCAAATGCTAAGGCGCGCTCGTATCGTGGGGATCATCTTTACCCTGTTGTTATGCTTGGCCATCCCCGGCCACGCCAGCAGCAAGGCGCAGATCAGCCAGGCGGTGGACAACGCCAATCTGGTGACCCTATATGGTAACGTTCATCCACTCGCCCAAGCCAAGTTCGATCAGGGAGCGGCGCCGGGTTCATTGGCGATGAAGCACATGCTACTGCTTTTGAAGCGCGACCGCGCCTCCGAGCAGGCGTTGGAGGCCGCAGTCGCAGCGCAACAAAACCCGCTGTCGTCGAGCTATCACAAATGGTTGACTCCCAAGCAGTTTCACTCCAGCTTCGGAGTAGCCGACCAGGATGTGACGGTAATCGCCAGCTGGCTCACTAGCCAAGGCTTCTCGGACGTCACGCTTTCGGCTGGCGGAACCATTCTTGAATTCTCTGGAACGGCGTCTGTCGTGCGCAGCGCCTTCCACACTGATATTCATCAGTACAAGGTTTCTGGCGTCTCCCACTGGGCCAACGCCACCAACCCGAAGGTGCCGGCCGCCATTGCGCCGGCCGTCAACGGCGTGGTCAGCCTGAACAACTTTGAACGCAAGTCCATGCGCAAGGATATGGGCGTCTTCAACTACAGCAAGAAGACCGGCTGGCAGAAGGGCTCAACCGCTGCGCAGACCGTCACTGAAGCCAATCCCAATTCAACGGGCTCCAGGAGTCGCAGCGTCAAGCCCAACTACACGGCAGTAACCTCCAGCGGCGACACGTATCGCGCGGTCGGACCAGCCGACTTCGGCACGGTTTACAACGTTACTCCTTTGTGGAATGCCGGCATTGACGGCACAGGGCAGGAAATCGCCATTGTTGGCCGCAGCGCGATTACCGAAGGCGACATCGATCAGTTTCGCAGTGCTTTTGGTTTGCCGGCAACAAAGCTGAAGACAGTTTTGGCTGGCGACATGCCGGATCACACCAGTTCCGAAGCCGAATCGCTGCTCGATATCGAGTGGTCGGGCGCCATCGCCAAAAACGCGACAATCGACTATGTCGTCGCCGCCTCCACCGACACGACCGACGGCATCGATTTGGCGTCCCTCTACGCTGTGGATAACAACGTGGCGCCAATTCTGAGTGTCAGCTACGGCCAATGCGAACTTGGCCTGGGAACCACCGGCAACGCCTTCTACAACGAACTGTGGCGGCAGGCGGCAGCCGAGGGCATCACGGTGCTGGTGGCCACCGGCGACGGCAGCGCTGCAACTTGCGACCAGGGGTATTCTGAAGCCGAATATGGCTTAACCGTCAACGGCATTGCCTCGACGCCGTACAATGTTTCGGTTGGCGGCACGGACTTTAACGACTTCGGCGGCTCCAACGGCGTCGTCCATTCTGATTACTGGAGTGCAACAAACGACCCGACGACGCTCGGTTCGGCCCTCTCCTACATCCCTGAGATGGTCTGGAACGATAGTTGCGCCAACAATCAAATCTATCCTTATCTAGGATTCAGCGACGCAGAAACCTTCTGCAACGACGATACCGCATATGTTGACGGGCTGCTCAATGTGGTTGGCGGCGGCGGCGGCATCAGTTCCTGCACGACATCAACCGACTCCGATCCCTCCACCTGCACGGGTGGCTACGACAAGCCAGCATGGCAGAACACGGCCGGTGTGCCGGACGATGGCAAGCGCGACTTGCCGGACCTTTCGCTCTTCGCGGCCGACGGCGTCACCGGCAGCTTCTATCTCTATTGCATGTCGAGCAACACACCTAACGGTAAATGCGACTACTCTGACACAGACAACCTATCCTATATGGGTGCAGGTGGCACCTCCTTTGCCACGCCAGCCTTTGCGGGCGTTATGGCGCTGGTCAATCAAAAGACCTCCAGCAGTCAGGGCAACGCGAACTATGTTCTCTACTCGCTGGCCCGTACGCAGTTTGGAACCACAACCACGCCGCTGACAAGCACATTGAGCGCCTGCTCTTCGGATCTGGGAAAGGCCGTTGGCGCCTCTTGCGTTTTCCGTGATGTGGTAACCGGCGACAATGCCGTTCCCTGCTACAACGGCTACTACAACTGCACCATTACGACCGCCTCTGACCAATACGGTGTGACCTCAGGCTATAACGCCACCAGCGGCTTTGATCCGGCGACGGGCCTCGGCTCGATCAACGCATTAAACCTAGTCAACGGCTGGACGCTGGCAGCACAGCTTACACCTTCGACGACCACGCTGACGGTGACGCCAACCAGTGGAAACTACGGAACCACGCTCAGCTACGCGATCACCGTGGCGCCAACTTCGGGCAAGGGTACGCCGACCGGTTCGGTGATTCTGCTGGCCGATAACGCCAGCATCGCCAGTGCCGATCTTTCCAGCAGTTCAGCCAGCGGCACGATTAACACCCTCGGCGCCGGCAAGCATACAGTCACCGCGCGTTATGCCAGCGACGGCATCTACGCCAGCAGTATCTCGGACAGTGTCGAGGTCAACGTCGCGCAAGTCGCCAGCAGCACCAAGCTGTCGCTTAACGAGGTAAATCCGATCACCGGCGCGACAACCAAGTCCAGCGTCATCCATTACGGCTCCAACGCCATTGCTTCGGCAACGACGACGGGCATCTCCAACCTCACACTTCCCAGCGGTAACGTCAGCTTTGCGAGCACCGGTTCCGATTCACAAACGGTTGCACTGAACTCTGGCGTGGCTTCGGCAACGCTCACGCAGTTGGCTGTCGGCGCCAGTGAAAGCATCGTCGCCAATTATGCTGGCGACTCCAACTACACCGCCAGCAGCAGTGACAAGCTGAGCTTTACCGTTGCCCAAGCGGTGACTGCCGTCCGTCTGGCCTCCAGCACCACCTATCAGGTTGGCGCGGGCAGCCTCACGTTGTCGGCAACTGCATACTCCTACAGCTCGGGCGACAAGCCGACTGGCAACATTGACCTCTACATCAACGGCGTCAAATACGCTTCGCAAGCGTCGAGCGCGGTTGTTGACGCGATCAGCGGCGGCGTTGCGGGCACGGCGCAGTTCACCGTGCCGAGCAGTGCTTTGACCACGGGCGCCAACGCCTTCACTGCCACCTACTCGGGAGACGGCAACTATTTGACCGCCACCAGCGCGGCATTGAACGTCGGCTTCGGAGCCACGACGCCTACCAGCTCAGTTACGTTGAGCGCCACGCCTTCGAGTGCGGCGACGCAGCAGACCGTAGCCCTAACAGCCGCGGCCATCGTCGGCGGCATACCCGCCACAGCCGGCTCGGTCGCCTTCTACGATGGGGACAAGAAGCTGGGTGAGTCGGCGATCATCCGCACCTCGACCAGCAGCAGTACAGTTGCCGGATCGGCGTATTTTTACACTCGCCTTTCCTCCGGGACGCACGCGATCACCGCGAAGTTTAGTGGTTTTGGCGCTACTCCTGCCGCCTCCGCTGATAAGCCAGTGGCCCTCACGATCACCGGCACGGAGCCAAGCACAACAGCGTTGAGCGTTGCTGTCAACTCTATTCACGAAACTCATTACGACTTTACGGCCACGGTTACCGGAAATGGCTTTACGGCCCCCTCCGGAACCATCTCTCTCAACGAGACCTCAACGATTGCCACTCTGGCGACGGCGACACCGGACGCCTCCACTTCTGCAATGTCCTACGCCACGGGCAACATCTTCAGCCTCTCCAACACCGCAGAGTTTCTGGCCGTCGGAGATCTCAGCAATAATGGCATCCCCGATGTGGTCATACGCCGGGCCGGCGACACGACGGACGATCTGGACGTCTACATCGGCAACGGCGATGGCACCTACAAAGACCCTGTCGAGTACGCCGTCGGCACAGCCTCTCGCGGGCATCAGATCGTCATCGCCGATTTCAACGGCGACGGCTTTAACGATGTCGTCACCGTCAACCAGGGTGAGGGCACGGTCAGCATTCTAATCGGCAACGGTGATGGTACGCTGCAACAGGCTTTTTCGGTCGCCGTGCAGAGCAACCCGATCACGCTTTCCACCGCCGACGTCAACCACGACGGCATTCCTGATCTGTTGACTATCAGCACGGGCTCCAGCAATGTCGCGGTGCTGCTTGGCAACGGTGATGGCAGCTTCCAGGCTCCCGTGATTACCAACCTGGATGCTGTTCCTGAGTATCCCGCCTTCGGCGACATCGATGGCGATGGCAATCTTGACATTGTCTATGCTTCGATCATTGACTGGCCGTCGGTATTGCATATCGCCAAGGGCAACGGAGACGGGACCTTCACGCTGGCTGACAGCACCATAGCTCTAACCAGCGATGATTCAATCATCTCGATTGTGCTCGGCGATGTTAATAATGATGGCAAGCTCGACGCTGTCATGGCTGGTAACTACGCCGGCAATGTGCTTGTCTCTCTGGGGGATGGCAAGGGCGGTTTCGCTGCTCCTGTTTCCTACGTCGGCGGCTACAATCAGCCCTACACCAAGAGCGCTCAACTGGTCGACGTCAATAACGACGGCAAGCTCGACATCGCCGTGCTCGACGCCATCAGTGCAGACGTGAACATTCTCTACAACAATGGCGATGGGACCTTCGGAGCGCCGACAAGCTATTCGACGGCCATCACGCTTCCTTCCGAGCTCTACGTCGCTGACGTGAACGGTGACGGTGTGCCCGATCTTCTGCAGACCAGCCAGAGCCACGGTGACACGCAGGCCGTGCTTCTGCTGGGCGGCAACAAGACGACTGTAAAGCTTCGCGATATTGCAGCAAATGGTTCTTCAGATCTGCTGCAGCAAGGCGTTGCAGTCTTCAACGGAGACACCACTTATACTGCCTCCACGTCCAATCCTGTGACCTTCTACGGCGCCGGCAAGCAGTCGACTCCGCAGATTCAATGGACGCCTTCCAGCACCACTTGGGGAGTTAACACCGCGCTCGGCGTTGGCATACTGGACGCGACCACCTACGGCTCGATTGCTGGCACCTACGTCTATACGGCGCAGTTGGCGGGCGGCGCTGCCACCACGATCAATGCCACCAGCCAGTTGAACACCGTGGGTGTATATACCCTGACAGTAACCTTCACTCCGGCCGATAAGACCAGCTACACCACGGCTACTTCGCAGGTGGCGCTGACCGTTATTGATTCGGACTTTACTATCACCACCCCCAGTTCAACGAGTCTCTCGTTGAGCGCTGGCGGCACTGCGACCACCACGGTCACAATTGCTCCGTTATATGGCTTCGGCGGTTATGTCACGCTGAGCTGCACCACGCCTGCTGCCGACATCTCCTGCTCCGCCTCACCCACTTCGGTGGCGCCTGGCGGTAGCGCGACGGTGACTGTCAGCACGACGGCTACTTCGACCAAAGCGCAGAATCAACACAATCCGTCCACAAATCTCGGCTTCATCGCCGGTGGCGCGGCGGCTTCATTCCTGCTTGTAGGCTTCCTTCCTTTCAAGCTTCGCAAGCGTGGCATCTTTGCGATGACGCTCATGCTGCTGTTCGCCGTCAGCATGGCGGTTGGTTGCGGCTCTAGCAACTCTACAAAGAGCAGCACGCTGAAGCTGACGACATCGAACGCTGATGCGCCCAGCGGCAGTGCCATCACGCTGACTGCCGACTTGCTGTCCAACGGTAATGCAGCCTCGAACCAAGTTGTCAACTTCTACGATGGCTCCACATTTATCGGCTCCAGCACGGCGGCGTCTGGTGTGGCTACGCTGAGCGTTAGTAATCTTGGCGTCGGTGTCCACTCGCTCACCGCACAGTTCGCGGGTGACAAGCACCTGGTTGCCTCAACCTCCAACGCGCTTTCACAGGTAATCGCTGGTAAGTCGACGATTACGGTGACAGCCGTCTATGGTTCGCTGTCGCATGCAATCACCACGGATCTGACGATTAAGTAGAGTCACAATCCTCCACAAAGGCAGGCGTCTTCGGGCGCCTGCCTTTTCTTTTTGCAAATCGCTGAGTCTGAACTGAGCTTCTGCTTGAATCACAGCTTAGAGCAAAAACAGAGTAGCTGTACCCATTGGCAATGTTCTCAAGTGGCTTTTTCCTCAAGAAAAAGCCACCTCCTCGGCTCTCAACAAGGGCACGTTACTCTGGTTTTGCTCTAACCCACGGTCAGCGCGCTGGGCCGGTCACTCCATGATGACTATTGATCCGGCAACTAAAGCATTTCTCCTTTAGGTATAGAGTTTGGGCGCCCACCCTCGCCGCGTATTTGTTTTTGCGGCTATAGCAAAACCAGAGTCACTGTATCCAGAAACCGCAGCCCTCAAGTCGACGCGACCAACAGGGAGCGGCGACCTGGCACTTAACTCACCAAGGCACACCAACTCAGGTTTTGCTCTAGGGTGGGATTCCTCTACACCATCAGGAGAAAGGCTCTAAATACCGTCAGGGTGCCCCATCCATTTCCGCGCTTTTTGCGGAAATGGGTGGGAAGCGATGTCACTGCCTTCTTGCCGGATCAACAAGGTTTAGGGTTGAGCCCGGCCGAGTCGCTCCAGCCCGAGCCGCGCCAGATCCGCAATCGCCCTGACGAGAGAGGCGGAGGCGTTCAGTGACTCTGTCCGCTCCAGCCGGAGACCGCGCCCGGCGGCATACGCGCGGAAGTGAATGTCCACGTCATAGAGAATTTCGAGGTGATCGCAGAGAAAGCCGATGGGCTGAAGCAGGAGCGTGCGAACGCCAGCCGCGGCGATGGCGTCGAGGGTCTGCTCAACGGTGGGACCGAGCCAGGCCGCCTTGGAAGCGGAAGCCGCGTTGATGCTCTGGCTCTGGAAGGCGAAAAACCATTGCGGGATATCCGGCACGCGCGCGGCAACCAGGGCGGCGGTGCGTCGGGCCTCATCGGCGTAGGGATCGCAAGCCTCGAGTGTGCGGCAGGGAACACTGTGCGCTGTAAAGAGCACCGGAACCGGCGCACCCACTTCCGCGCTAAAGCGGGTCAAGGCGGGGCGAAGGCGCTCGGCAAAGGCTTCAATCAGCAGCGGATGCGCGGCCCAACTTCCGGTGAAATCGAGGTGCAGGTCCGCCGCCGCGGACTCGACGGCGTGGCGGTATAACCCCACGCTCACATGAGCATTATGGGGCGCAAGACAGAGCACCGCGGCCTCCGTCACGCCATCGGCGCGCATCCGTCCGAGCACATCGGGAATCGTGGGACGCCAGTTTCTCATGGCGGCGTAGACCGGCGTGGGTTCTCCCATGGAGGCCAGCTCCGCTTCAACCAGACGCGCCTGTTCGAGAGTGATTTTAGTCAGCGGGCTGTGGCCGATGAGCGCGTAGCGGCGCTGAACCTCGTCAATAACCGCCTGCGGCATCGGGCGGCCACCGGCCACATTGTGTAGGTATTCGGGAATCTGTCCAGCGTTTTCGGGCGTGCCGTGGGCCAGCAGAAGAACAGCTTGTTTAGCCATTGGCCTGCTCCAGGCGGAAGTCATGCACCATGCGGACGACGGCCTGGACGTTTTCGACCGGCGTGCCAGGGAGGATGCCGTGGCCGAGGTTGAAGATATGACCGGGGCGTCCATTTGCGGCGCGCAGAATCTCCTGGACGCGCTGCTCTAGCACCTCCGGCGGCGCGAAGAGCGTGATGGGGTCGAGGTTGCCCTGGATGGCGTGGCCGTAGCCCACGGCGCGCCAGCCCGCGTCGAGCGGTTGCCGCCAGTCGAGGCCGATCCCGTCTGCTCCGGTTGCGGCCATCTGCGCGAGCAGGCCTGCCGTTTCGACGCCAAAGTAGAGAACCGGCACGCCCAACTGTTGCACCGAGCCGACCAACCGTTTGGTCGCCTCGAAGGCGTAGTCGCGATAGTCGGCCGGAGCCAGCGAACCGGCCCAGGTGTCGAAGATCTGAATCACGTCGGCTCCGGCCTCGACCTGGAGACGGCAATACTCTTCGAGGACCGCGACAATCTTGTCGAGCAGCAGATGCCAGGCCGCGTTTTTGGCGTACATCATCTGCTTGGTCTGGAGAAAGCTTCTGGAGCCGCCGCCCTCGATCATGTAGCTGGCCAGCGTATAGGGCGCGCCGCAGAAGCCGATCACGCCCAGCCGGTTGCGAAAGTGCGCCGAGACCTTCTCGATGGCGTGAGCGACGTAGGCCAGTTCCTCGGCGCGAT
>Ga0224525_1001037_pt1 | contig 10809 bp, 4 predicted proteins | sample CFST100metaG_FD_179874 | JGI IMG/M metagenome (GOLD analysis project Ga0224525, IMG submission 179874) | Peat soil microbial communities from Stordalen Mire, Sweden - C.F.S.T100 | ecosystem: Environmental > Terrestrial > Soil > Wetlands > Peat | place: Sweden: Norrbotten County, Stordalen Mire...
TAACTACATCAACTTTCATAATTGGCTCTAAAAGGACAGGTGCCGCTTTATTACAAGCTTCTTTTACTGCCATAGAACCTGCAATTTTAAATGCCATTTCAGATGAATCAACTTCATGATATGAACCGTCAACTAAACTGACTTTTATATCAACTAATTTATATCCGCCTAAAACTCCTGAATTCATAGCATCTTGAATACCTGCATCTACAGCTGGAATATATTCTTTTGGAATAACTCCGCCTACAATCCTGTTAAGGAATTCATAACCAGCACCTGGCTCTTGTGGTTCAACTTCAATAACAACATGTCCATATTGTCCTCTACCACCAGATTGTCTGGCAAATTTCTTGTCAACCCTAACAGCTTTTGTAATAGTTTCCTTATAAGCAACTTGTGGTTTACCTACATTTGCCTCAACCTTAAATTCTCTTAACATTCTATCTACAATTATTTCTAGATGTAACTCACCCATACCAGAAATAATTGTCTGTCCGGTTTCAGTATCCGTATGAGCCCTAAATGTTGGGTCTTCTTCAGATAATTTTTGTAGCGCTGTACCCATCTTCTGTTGACCTGCTTTCGTCTTTGGTTCAATCGCCACATGTATTACTGGTTCTGGGAACTCCATTGATTCTAATATAACCGGATCACTATCTACACATAGAGTATCACCTGTTGTTGTATCTTTTAATCCTACAGCAGCCGCAATATCACCTGAATATACCATTTCAATTTCTTCACGTGAATTTGCATGCATTTGTAGTATTCTACCAATACGCTCTTTTTTATTTTTTGTAGAGTTCAATATATATGATCCAGATGATAATTTTCCAGAATAAACTCTGAAGAAGCAAAGTTTCCCAACAAATGGATCAGCCATTATTTTAAATGCTAAAGCAGCAAATGGAGCATTGTCATCAGCTGGTCTCTCAACTTCATCTTCCGAATCCACCGTAACTCCTCTAATTGCAGGAATATCAAGCGGAGAAGGCATATAATCAACAACTGCATCCAACAATTGTTGTACACCTTTATTCTTATATGATGACCCTACAGTAACTGGGATCATTTTAACTGAAATAGTTGCCCTTCTAATTCCAGCACGTAATTCTTCAATAGTGAAAACTTCACCTTCCAAATACTTCATCATAAGTTCTTCATCTTGTTCTGCTACTGCCTCAACTAATTCTGTACGATACTTTTGTGAAATTTCTTCCATATCACTCGGAACATCAGTTACTTCAATTTCCTTACCAAGATCATCCTTATAGATATGTGCTTTCATCTCAACAAGATCAACTAAACCTATAAAATCAGATTCTTTACCAATTGGAAGTTGGATTGGAACTGCATTTGCCTTTAATCTATCTTTCATCATATCTATACAATTAAAGAAATCTGCTCCCATTATATCCATCTTATTTACATATGCAATACGAGGTACATTATAATTATCTGCTTGTCTCCAAACAGTTTCAGACTGTGGTTCAACTCCACCCTTTGCACAAAAAACTGTCACAGAGCCATCGAGTACTCTTAGTGATCTTTCAACTTCTACAGTAAAATCAACGTGCCCCGGCGTATCTATAATATTTACTCTAACATCATTCCATTGCGCAGTAGTAGCTGCAGAAGTAATAGTAATACCTCTTTCTTGTTCCTGTTCCATCCAGTCCATCGTTGCTGCACCTTCGTGAACTTCACCTATTTTATGAACCCTACCAGTGTAAAATAAAATTCTTTCTGTGGTAGTGGTCTTTCCTGCATCTATATGCGCCATTATCCCTATATTTCTTGTTTTTTCTAAACTAAATTGCCTAGGCATTTCTTTCATCCTTTCAAAAAAATACAAAAAAACTATTCTTTTTTTATTATACAATATCCAAAATTAATTTAAGAATTAATTTTGGATTATTACCTATAGCTTTATATTATACCTATAATGTTATTAATTCAAGAATTTTACCATCTATAATGAGCAAAAGCTTTATTCGCTTCAGCCATCTTATGTGTATCTTCTTTTTTCTTAAATGCTTGGCCTAAACCGTTAGTTGCATCTAAAATTTCTGCTGCTAATCTTTCTTTCATTGTTCTTTCATTTCTTTTTCTTGAATAGTTAACTAACCATCTTAGACCTAGAGCTTGTTTTCTTTCTGGTCTAACTTCCACAGGTACTTGGTATGTTGCACCACCAACTCTTCTTGCTTTTACCTCTAAAACTGGTGTTATTTTTTCTAATGCTTGTTCAAAAACTTCTAATGGATCTTTTCCAGTTTTTTCTTTGATTATATCAAATGCATCATAACAGATTTTTTGTGCAACTCCCTTTTTACCATCCAACATAATATTATTGACAAGTTTAGTAACTACTTTATCATTATAAATTGGATCAGCTAATACATCTCTTTTTGGTATATGTCCTTTTCTTGGCACTTTTCTTCCCTCCCTTGTTATACATTTTTCGTAAACAATAAATCATCGGTACTCGTAGGGATTCTGTCCCTGCGTCAATGCACTGTACATGTAAAATATCTATATATTAAACAGCATACTCGCACTAATTATTTTCATTATTATTTCGATGAAGATTTTGGTCTCTTTGCACCATATTTTGAACGTGATTGTAATCTGTTTGTCACACCTGCTGTATCTAATGTTCCCCTTACAATATGGTACCTTACTCCTGGTAAATCTTTTACCCTTCCACCTCTGATTAAAACAACACTATGTTCTTGCAAATTGTGTCCTATTCCTGGGATATAGGCTGTTACTTCAATTGAATTTGACAATCTAACCCTAGCTACTTTTCTTAAAGCTGAATTTGGTTTTTTTGGTGTAATTGTTTTAACAACTGTACAAACACCTCTTTTTTGAGGACAACTAATATTTGTCGATTGCTTTTTCAAAGAGTTAAAACCTTTTTGAAGAGCTGGAGCTGTTGATTTCTTTGTTGAAGTTTTTCTACCAATCCTAACTAATTGGTTAAATGTTGGCATTCCTTCACCTCCTTCCATTCTTTTTATTTATATTTATTAATATAAAACAAACTCACAATATGCACACAACTGCTGCACCTATACTTATTCCACATGCCTTTCCAAGTGCTTTCATAGAATCAACATATACAATAGTAATATTATTCTTATTAGATAATTCTATTACATTTTTTACGATTTTATCTTCTGCATCTTTTGCGATATACAACTTTTTAGCTGTTCCACTCTTTAAAGCTTTAATTGATTGTTTTAAACCAATTGCTTTTTTTGATGATCTTAATTCTTCAAGCAACTGTATACCTCCTAATAAAAACTAATGCAAATTACTCTCAAATAGTCAATATAATTCTCTTTTTCACACACTGCCATATTCTATCAAAATTTTAACTTACTTGTCAAGGGATTATCGACAATACTTTAGTCTACTTTATAAATTTTTTGTCGAAAACAAAACCACACCGAAGTTATCTACAATTTTTTGGGTTTAAAAAGGATTGGAATTAAAGCATTATCCCAATCCTTTTAATAACCCATTTCTCTACTTTCAATTACTCTGAAACTGTACTTATAGTTATATCCTTATATCTACTCATACCTGTTCCAGCAGGTATCAGTTTACCAATAATTACGTTTTCCTTTAATCCAACTAGTGGATCAACTTTACCCTTTATAGCCGCTTCTGTTAAAACTCTTGTTGTTTCCTGGAATGAAGCAGCTGATAAGAATGAATCTGTTGCAAGAGATGCTTTAGTTATTCCAAGCAATGCTCTTTTACCAACTGCAGGCGTTAAACCTTCTGCTTCTACTTTTGCATTTTCCTCTTCAAAATCGAATGCATCAATTAATCCACCTGGAAGCATGCTAGTATCACCAGCTTCGTCAACTTTAACTTTTCTTAACATCTGTCTTACTATAACTTCAATATGCTTATCATTGATATCAACACCTTGAAGCCTATAAACTTTCTGAACCTCCTGAAGTAAATATTCCTGAACTCCATTTTCGCCTTTAATCTTTAATATATCATGTGGATTAATGGAACCTTCAGTTAATTCATCTCCAGCTTGAACCCTATCATCATCAGTTACCTTCAATCGTGAACCATAAGGAATTAAATACGTTTTAGTCTCTCCAATTCCGTCTGCATCAGGATTGACAACAACCTCTCTTTTCTTTTTATCTTCTTGAATTTTAACGGTACCAGTTATTTCGGAAATTATGGCTAACCCTTTTGGTTTCCTTGCCTCAAATAGTTCTTCTACACGAGGCAAACCTTGTGTAATATCATCCCCTGCAACTCCTCCAGTATGGAATGTTCTCATTGTAAGCTGTGTTCCAGGCTCTCCAATTGATTGAGCAGCAATAATACCAACAGCTTCCCCAACATTACATTCTTCGTTAGTTGCTAAGTTCGAACCATAACATTTTGCACAAACCCCATATTCAGCATGACAAGTCAATACTGACCTAATTTTAACTTTTGTAATTCCTGCTTTAATAATATTTTCAGCATCTGCTTCATCTATCATTTTTCCAAATGGAACAATAACTTCATTGGTATTAGGATTTAACACCTTATCAGCAGTATATCTGCCAATAATTCTCTCGATCAATTCCTCAATTATTTCTGATCCATCTTTAACATCATCAACAACAATACCTTTTCTCGTCCCACAATCTACCTCTCTTACTATTACATCTTGGCTAACATCAACAAGTCTTCTTGTTAAATATCCAGAGTCAGCAGTTCTTAATGCTGTATCAGCAAGTCCTTTTCTTGCTCCATGAGTTGAAATAAAATACTCTAAAACATTAAGCCCTTCCCTAAAGTTCGCTCTTATTGGAATTTCAACAGTCTGTCCAGAAGTATCAGCCATAAGACCTCTCATACCAGCCAACTGTCTTATTTGATTTACATTACCACGAGCTCCTGAATACGCCATCATATAAACTGGATTAAATCTGTCCAAATTAGCCATCAATGCTTGCGTTACATCATCAACTGTCTTTGTCCAAGCCGCTATAACTGAATTTTTTCTTTCCTCTTCTGATATAAGGCCTCTTTTAAACTGTCTAAAAATTCCTTCAACTTTTAAATCAGTTTCTTTCAAGTACCTTTGCTTAATCTCAGGAATTACCATATCAGATACACTAATTGTTATAGCACCTATAGTAGCATATTTAAATCCTAAACTCTTTATCTTATCCAATACAATAGCAGTATTGGTGGTTCCAAGAACCTTTATAGATTTATCAATTATTTTTACAAGAGCTTTCCTGTCTACAAGAAAATCAATTTCTAAATCAAGCAACTTAGCAGGATCAGATCTATCAATAAATCCTAAATTCTGTGGTATAGCCTCATTAAAAATAAGTCTTCCAGGAGTTGTCACAAGATACCTGCTTATAATTTCTCCATTTATTTCTCTTTTAATTCTCACCTTAATTTTAGCATGTAAATCCACAACTTTTTCATGGTATGCAATTATTACTTCATCTTCATTAGCAAAAACTTTACCTTCTCCAGCAACATTTTCCTTTTCAATTGTCAAATAATAACTACCTAAAACCATATCCTGTGTAGGTACAGTTATTGGTTTACCATCCTTTGGTGCTAGTAAATTATTAGCTGATAACATCAAAAATCTTGCCTCTGCTTGTGCTTCAGCTGACAATGGTACATGTACAGCCATTTGGTCCCCATCAAAGTCAGCATTATACGCAGAACAGACTAATGGATGTAGCTTTAATGCTCTACCCTCAACTAAAACTGGCTCAAAAGCTTGTATACCTAACCTATGTAAAGTAGGTGCTCTATTTAATAATACTGGATGTTCTTTTATAACTTCTTCCAATACATCCCAAACTTCTGTCTTTACTCTTTCTACCATCCGCTTAGCACTTTTTATATTATGAGCTAACCCGGTATTTACCAGTCTTTTCATAACAAAAGGTTTAAATAATTCAAGTGCCATCTCTTTCGGAAGTCCGCATTGATAAATTTTAAGTTCAGGACCAACAACTATTACTGAACGCCCTGAATAGTCAACACGCTTACCCAATAGATTTTGTCTAAAACGCCCCTGTTTTCCTTTTAACATATCTGATAATGACTTTAAAGGTCTATTCCCAGGACCTGTAACAGGCCTACCTCTTCGACCATTGTCTATTAAAGCATCAACAGCCTCTTGAAGCATTCTTTTTTCATTTCTAACAATGATATCAGGTGCACCCAGATCTAATAATCTTTTAAGCCTATTATTTCTGTTAATAACTCTTCTATACAAATCATTTAAATCAGAAGTAGCAAAACGACCTCCATCAAGTTGAACCATAGGTCTAAGTTCTGGTGGAATTACAGGAACAACATCTAAAATCATCCATTCTGGACCATTTCCTGATACCTTAAAAGCTTCAACTACTTCAAGCCTTTTTATAGTCCTAATTCTTTTTTGACCTGTAGTCTCTTTCAATTCATTTCTGAGATCCTTTGACATTTTTTCCAAATCAATTTCTGCTAAAAGTTCTTTAACTGCTTCCGCACCCATACTCGCAGTAAAATTCGAACCAAATTTATCGACACTGTCTCTATACTCCTTTTCAGACAACACCTGCTTTTTAGAAAGTGGTGTTTGTCCAGGATCAATTACTACATATGAAGCAAAATACAAAATCTTTTCAAGTGATCTTGGCGACATATCAAGTATCAAACCCATTCTACTTGGTATTCCTTTAAAATACCAAATATGAGAAACTGGAGCTGCCAATTCTATATGTCCCATTCTTTCTCTTCTTACTTTTGACCTGGTTACTTCAACTCCACATCGGTCACAGACAATTCCTCTATATCTTATTCTTTTATACTTGCCACAATGACATTCCCAATCCTTTTGTGGACCAAATATTCTTTCACAAAACAAGCCATCTCTCTCTGGTTTAAGCGTTCTATAATTAATAGTTTCAGGTTTTTTCACTTCACCTCTTGACCATTCACGAACTTTTTCTGGAGAAGCTAATCCAATTTTTATAGAATCAAAAAAGTTTAGTTCAATCACAGCTTCCTCTCCTTTCTTTATAAATCATCATCAATGTCATCATCTAAATTGTTGTTAAAATCATCATTATCAAGAATTAGATCATCTTCTAAATCTTCTTCCAATCCTTCATCAAGTCCTTTATTCGTATCCAAATCATCAATGTCAAACTCATCATCAATATCAATATCATCGCTTAATATATCATCTTTAACATCATCTAATTCTTCAATATCATCTGTCTGTATTTCTTCTTCCTTGCCTTCCATGTTAACAGTGATATCATCCAACTCATCATCAATAGACTCTTTTAATGCGATTTCTTCTTTTTCTTCAGAGAAAACCTTAACATCTAGTGCTAAACTTTGCAACTCTTTTATAAGTACTTTGAATGATTCTGGTATACCTGGTTCTGGTACATTTTCACCTTTTACAATTGATTCATATGTTTTAACCCTACCAACTACATCATCCGATTTTACAGTTAGAATTTCTTGCAATGTATAAGCTGATCCATATGCTTCCAATGCCCAAACTTCCATTTCTCCAAATCTCTGACCACCAAATTGTGCTTTACCACCTAACGGTTGCTGAGTTACCAATGAATATGGTCCTGTTGATCGAGCATGAATTTTATCATCAACTAAGTGGGCAAGTTTTAGAATATACATATAGCCAACTGTAACTCTATTATCAAATGGATCTCCAGTTCTTCCATCATAAAGAACAGTCTTTCCATCCGCATCTTTTCCTGCCTTAACAAGCGTTTCAATAATATCATCTTCTGTTGCACCGTCAAATACAGGTGTTGCAATTTCCCATCCAAGAGCTTTTGCAGCAAACCCTAAATGAGTCTCCAGTACTTGTCCAATATTCATACGAGATGGAACTCCAAGCGGATTTAGAACTATTTCAAGTGGTGTGCCATCTGGTAAAAACGGCATATCTTCCTCTGGTAAAATTCTAGAGATAACCCCTTTATTACCATGTCTTCCAGCCATCTTATCTCCAACAGAAATCTTTCTTTTCTGTGCAATATAGACTCTAACTAACTGATTTACTCCAGGTGGTAATTCATCACCATTTTCCCTTGTAAACACCTTAACATCTACAATAATACCTGCTTCACCATGAGGAACCCTAAGTGATGTATCTCTAACCTCTCTTGCTTTCTCACCAAAGATAGCCCTTAAAAGCCTTTCTTCCGCTGTTAATTCTGTTTCTCCCTTTGGAGTAACTTTACCAACTAAAATATCACTTGATCTTACCTCAGCCCCAACTCTTATAATTCCTCTTTCATCAAGATCTTTTAATGAATCTTCACTTACATTTGGAATATCTCTAGTAATTTCCTCAGGTCCTAATTTTGTATCTCTGGACTCTGACTCATATTCCTCTATATGAATTGATGTGAAAACATCTTCTTTAACAAGCTTTTCACTTATTAAAATAGCATCTTCATAGTTATACCCTTCCCAGGTCATAAAACCAATTAATATATTTCTTCCTAAGGCAATTTCACCTCTATCAGTTGATGGACCATCAGCAATTACCTCACCTTTTTCCACTATCTGACCTTTTTTAACCAATGGTCTTTGGTTAATACAAGTCCCTTGATTTGATCGAAGATACTTTAATAAGCGATGTTCTTCTTTCATTCCGCTATTAGTCCTAATGATTATATGATCAGCAGCAACCTTTTCGATTACACCAGCATTTTTAGCTAACACAACAACTCCAGAATCCCTGGCAGCTTTGTGTTCAATACCTGTTCCGACAATCGGTGCTTGTGTTTTTACTAGTGGAACTGCTTGGCGTTGCATATTTGATCCCATAAGTGCTCTATTTGCATCATCATTTTCCAAAAACGGAATCATAGCTGTTGCAACAGAAACAAGCTGTTTTGGAGAAACATCCATAAAATCAATTTTTCCACTTTCAATTTCCAATATTTCTTCCCTATATCTCGCCGCTACTTTCTTTTCGACAAATTTTCCTTCTTCATCCAATTTTTCGTTTGCTTGTGCAACCATAAATTCATCTTCTTCATCTGCAGTCAAGTATACAATATTTTTGGTTACAACACCATTTTTCTTATCAACTTTCCTATATGGAGCTTCAATAAACCCATACTCATTCACCCTTGCAAAAGTACTTAATGAACCAATAAGTCCAATGTTCGGACCTTCAGGAGTTTCTATAGGACACATTCTACCATAATGTGAATGATGAACATCTCTTACTTCAAATCCAGCTCTTTCCCTACTCAAACCACCTGGTCCTAAAGCACTCAATCTTCTTTTATGTGTTAATTCTGCTAATGGATTTGTCTGATCCATAAATTGTGAAAGCTGACTACTCCCGAAGAATTCTTTAATAGATGCTGCAACAGGCCTAATGTTAATTAAAGCTTGCGGTGTTACAATATCTATATCTTGAATTGTCATTCTTTCTTTTACAACTCTTTCCATTCTCGCTAAACCAATTCTAAATTGGTTCTGCAATAATTCACCAACTGAACGTAGTCTTCTATTTCCCAAATGGTCAATATCATCCTTTATTCCAATTCCATAATTTAAATTAATTAAATAACTCATAGATGCTATAATATCATCTAGTGTAATATTTTTTGGAATTAGTTCAGATATTCTTTCTTTTATTGCATTCTTTATATCTTGTTCCTCACTGTATTCATTTATTATCTCATTTAATATATCGTATTTAACTTTTTCATTTATATTTAAATCAGAAACATCAAAATCAACTATGGCTTTTAGGTCAACCATATTATTACCAATTACTTTTACTGATTTTCCTTCAATATTCAAATAAACAACATTATTACCAGAATTTTGAATTATTTCAGCTTTTTCTCGACTTACAATTTCCCCTTCTTCGACAATTACCTCACCAGTAATCTTGTCTACTATAGTTTCCGCAGCTCTATACCCATCAATTCTGGAGGCAATTGACAATTTCTTGCTAAATTTATATCTACCAAATTTCGCCAAATCATACCTTTTTTGGTCGAAAAACAGATTATTCAATAGTGAGCGTGCACTTTCAACAGTGGGCGGCTCACCTGGTCTTAATCTTTTATAAACTTCTAGTAAACCCTCATCTACATTTTTTGTACTATCTTTATTAATAGTAGCTGAAACTCTTGGATCTTCACCAAAAAGTTCCAATATATCTGTGTCTTTACCAAAACCCAATGCTCTCACTAGAACAGTCATTGGAAGTTTTCTAGTTCTATCAATTCTGACAGCTAAAATATCATTTGAATCTGTTTCATATTCTAGCCAAGCTCCTCTATTGGGTATAACAGTTGTAGAAAAAAGTTCTTTTCCAGTCTTATCAAATTTCATTGAATAATAAATACCTGGGGATCTAACTAACTGGCTTACAATTACTCTCTCAGCCCCATTAATTATAAATGTCCCATTATCTGTCATTAAAGGAAAATCTCCCATAAATATCTCTTGTTCTTTTACTTCACCTGTTTCCTTATTTATTAGCCTGACTTTAACTTTAAGTGGTGCAGAAAATGTAGCATCTCTTTCTTTACATTCTTCAACATCATACTTAGGTTTTTCATCTAATGAATAATCGACAAATTCTAAAACTAAATTTCCTGTATAGTCAGTTATTGGAGAAACATCTCTGAACACTTCTCTTAAACCCTCATCAAGAAACCATTTATAAGAGTTCTTCTGAATTTCAATGAGATTTGGTATATCAAGAACTTCATCAATCTTAGAGTAGCTCATTCTCTC
>Ga0224525_1001038_pt1 | contig 10779 bp, 10 predicted proteins | sample CFST100metaG_FD_179874 | JGI IMG/M metagenome (GOLD analysis project Ga0224525, IMG submission 179874) | Peat soil microbial communities from Stordalen Mire, Sweden - C.F.S.T100 | ecosystem: Environmental > Terrestrial > Soil > Wetlands > Peat | place: Sweden: Norrbotten County, Stordalen Mire...
TTGCAGTATAATTTATTTAAAGATTATTTTGGGATAAAGAATAAAAAATTGAATTAATTAATTGAGTTAATTTAATAACCGTTTTGTTTTTAAATATATAATTTTCCATTAATTGCTATTGAGAAAAATACACTTTTTTATACATATAATATACAATAAGCTACTCCTTTAATAACAAGTAATAATAATAATTTCTGTTATACAATAATACAAGATTACTTTACTTGGGTTGATTTATGATAATGACTAGCTATAAATCCTTATTTAAAGAGTGTTTTGAGTTATTAAATTAACTCAATTAATTAATTATATGTAGTTAATAATAGATGTCAACTTGTTACTTTTGAAATTACTCAGGTTCTTCCGCGCCCAAAGGTGCGGAAGAACCTGAGTAATTTTAAAAATACAATAAGTATGTATTTAAATGAATTACACCAAATTTATTTAAGTCCTGTATTCATTAGAAATTGACCAATTAATCTGTCTAGAGAAAATTCTTTATTACCCATCATTGTTTTTAAGGCATTCATTAGAACTCGAATATCAAATTGGCCTTCATATACAGATGGAACTTTTTTATCAATTTCTAACAAACCATAAACCGCCATTAAAGCTGATCTTACTGAATATTCAACTGTAAAAACACAGTCATTTGGTATTTCTGTAAATTGACCTAAAAATGCCAAATTAGTTGATCCATCAGGTATTACATTTGGACGATCGCCTTTTTTTCTAGGCATAAACTGGCTTGTGATATAGGGCATCATACAAGGTATTACATTTGAATGATTTATAACTTCTGATATTTTACTTTCTAATCCCATATGATATAAAAGTTCTTTTAATAATTCTTCTCCAGTACAATCACACATCTTTTTATTTACAAAGTTTCCAACTGCATCTGGAAACAATCCATATGCCCATAATACTTGAACATTTTTAGGTTGATTTATAAAATGAGGTTGAGTAGGAGTAACCCAAGACATTAGCCAATTTGAATCCTTGATTGTTACAACACCACCCATTCCAGGAGAATCACCTGTAAAGTTTAATATGTAGTCAAATAAAAATGGATACTCCGTTAATGTAATAGTAAAAGAAAGCCATTTTGTTTTATCAATATCACCTGAAAATACTTCAGGATTACCAAAATCAGCACTTTGTTTTGCGATATTTTCCCATAAAGTCCAACAACCTCTTTCTTTCATATTTCTATCTAAGACTGCTGGTTTTGTCATACTTCCGACTGTTGAATTTTGAGTCATTGAACCATTTGTAACAAATACAAGATCATCTTTTATACTAATTTGTTCTTCTATATTATTTCTTTTTAAATGAATACAAGTCACTGTCTTTTCAGAATCAGTAATCTTGATATCAAGATTAGTTACTTCTACATCAAGTTCTATAACTACACCCTGATTTTTTAACCAAGTTAACAAAGGTAAAATCAATGAATCGTATTGATTATATTCAGTATGTAAAATTCCAACAAGTTGATTCATACCACCTATAAGATGCATAAATCTAACCATATAACGTTTAACTTCTAAAACACTATGCCAATTTTCAAAGGCAAACATTGAACGCCAGAAGTACCAAAAATTTGTATTAAAGAATTCAGGCTTGAACCATTGTTCAATTGTAGTGGTGCCAATTATATCGTCATTTGTTATAACCAATTTGTTTAGTGACATAATATCTTCGATTCTTAATCCTAAAGTTGAGAAATCTGCTTTTTGTCCACCTTTTTCAACAAGTCTACTATGAGATTTTATTGGTTCTTTTATATTAAATTCTCTTATTTCATCAAGTACAGTTCTATTTGGATTTTTTAATGATGGTATAAAGCCATATAATTCCCAAAGACATTCCATATCAGATTCTAATTCTCTTCCGCCACGAGCTAAAAAGCCATCTTTTGCATTTCCCGAACCATCCATACTACCTCCAACAACTTTTGATTTTTCTAGTATATGGATATTTTTTGCTAGCATATGACCATCGCGTATTAAAAATGCTGCTGAAGCAAGTGAACCTATTCCACCTCCAATAAGATATGCTTTTTTATTTTCAATTCCTTTTGGAGGTAATGTATTAATTTTTTCATAATTTTTCATTGTATAAACATCCTTTCAAAGAAATAATATTGATATCAGGATAATATAAGTATTGTTTCCAATAATTATATTATTCAATTATATGTATGTCTCTAGACAATACTTCAGATTTGTCTAAGGAGAGTAATATATACTTCTATTTATTCCCATTCTCTTATATTTTCTTTTGAATTAAGTAGTTTTTAAAAGTTTTCTTTAAATAATCCAGTATTTGTATTTATATACTAAAATAACTCTATTTTTTGGAATAAATCGAGTTGAATCTTACATTACATGCAGAAGAACTGTTATTCCTCCTCAATTATCAAAGGAAGAATTTATCCAGTAAAAAGGGGAACTTGGTCAAATAAATATCATAATAATTTAAGAACAGTATTTTAAAATTATATTTCTAAAATTCAACATATATAATTTTTTGTAAAAAAAAATTAATATGGTATTATTAGTATGCTTTTATCTATTTATTGTGGTAAAATTATACTATCAATTCGAAATTTCTTTCGATTTTTAAGCTTGAGAATTTTTTTAGGCATGCGGAAAGGGTGAGAATAAAAAAATCCTAATTTTACAAAAAGCTTCCCACATTCTGATAATGACATATAATTTGATTAAGTTTAGTATAAAAATAATAAAAATTGGAGGGAATTTATAAAATGGCATGTTTTTTTGCACCAATTGCATTTATTAGAATCCGTTAAAAAACACACAAATAAAGAAGATTAATTATAGACTTCTTTTTTTAGTGTACTTTTTTATACTTCTAATAAAATATAAGAGGTGTATTTTTTTATGTCAAAAAATAACAAAAAGAAGTGTTCCCTTGGATTTCTCAAAATTATATAACAAGCAAAAAGGTTATTAATAGAGTAATAAATCTTACTAATATAAATAAAGATAATTGTGTTTTAGAAATTGGACCTGGAAAAGGTCATATAACTAGTGTATTATCAAAAAAAATGCAAGCAAGTTTTTGCAGTAGAAGCTGTATTTGCCGATGTAGGTGTAACTTTAATTACAGTAATAAACTCAATGCATGCAATGAAAAATGAATGATATTTTAAGCAAAATTTTTCCATACAAGATTTGTCATAGTTAATGCAAAGTGAATTTTGTGGAAGGAATAATTATTATAATTTAAGTTATAAATACATATTTTAGGATATATATAAGGAGTAAAAATTTATCATTAAAAAGAAAGAGAAAAGGAGGTTAAAATTATTCAATGCATAAATTATTTAATAAAAATAAATTGTGTAAAAATTTATCTCTAAGATCAAATCTTTTTAATACAGTTACTGCACTATGTCTTGGTGCATTAAGAAATTTAGAGTAGCAATTTATAAAGAGTTCAAGGAATTTATAAAAATTTTGTATTAAATTTACATCTCATAGAAAGTTAGAGTATTTTTAAACAATTGAAAGTTTGGAATTTTAAAAAAAATCAGTTTTTCAAGCCATATTGCCCAAGCGAAAATCGTCTGTGAAGACTGAAAATAAACGAAAAAAAAAGAATTTTATTTTTTTGAATCTAACATTTAGCACTCATTCTGCGGAGATATAAAAAAAGTGAATTTATTTTTGTTAAAATAAATTCACTTTTTTATGTCTCCCGCAGAATTACTTGAACACAAGCACCTTTTGTTAGATTCAATGTTGAAATTAACAGTTAATGGTGCTTTTTGTATGATTAATTTTCTTAATACACCTTTTCGGGGGTTAGGGCAAAAATACCCATTATCAGATTCTTCTTCTAAGCATTTAACCAATTTTTAATAGATCCTGTTTTATAAACTCATCTTTCTTATTTTTTATAAGTGACAATAATCTTTGAGATGGACCACTTGGAGTATTCTTACTAGATTCCCAATATTCAACAGTTGTTTTTGTTACCCCAAAGAGCTCAGCAAACATTTCTTGTGTAAAACCAATTGAATTTCTAATTTCTTTAACATCATTTCCTTTAAATGTTGTTAATTTAGGAATATTAGCACGAATTACTGATCTTAATTTTCTTTCCCCTCTTTCATATTCAAGACATTCTTTAAAGCTTGATTTTAAAGTTTCTCCAAAATCCATATTTTCAAAGAATTCTGTATCAATATTTCTTTCACTCATAAATAATTCCTCCTTTAACACTCATTTTGATTCAAATTGATTTTTTTTAGATAACTCTTTTGCTATAAGATCACTAGTAATTTTCAAATATTTTTTTTCACTATCTGTCAAATTATCTTTTACTGATTTTGGATAAGCAAGCATTAAATATATTTTTTCATAAATTTCAAAATTAAGATAGATTACCCTGATTCCACCACTTTTTCCTTGATCCAAAGCCCAACGAATTTTTCGTGCTCCTCCAGTGCCTTTTATTATATTTCCTTTATCAATGTTTTCTTGTAAATAATATTGGAATTTTCTTAAATCATCATCATTTAGTCTTAATGCTTTCCAACTTTTTTCAAATGATTCGGCGTGTACAAATTCTCTTTTCATTATTCCTCCAGATTTATCAGTCAAACATACCCAATCAAATTGGGTTAATTATATTATACCCAATTTGATTGGGTATGTCAAAGAAAAGTAAAAAGCATATACATTACCAAAATTTTGAAGTAATAAATTGTCCATAATTCCTCATACTTTATAGTTAAATTTAATTTATTATTCTAAAATTATACATATACGGATGAAGATTTAGGATTTTAATACCTTTTTTTTATAACCATTATACTAGCCGATTGGGGAAAAATAGTCATAATGTAAAATTACAACAAGTAGTATAATACTATTAGGTCAAATGAACCCTGGTGGGATAATTAATATCAACTTATGTTAATGCAAATTAGAATGACATTTTTCTTTAATTGTATAGAAAAGTATATGATTAGGCCTAACAGCAACATAGCTGTCCTGTACTGAAATCTCAATTCCTAAATATGGAAAAATAAAATATAAACTCTCAAAGTGCCGATTATCATTTTAGTAATGGAACTTAGATGTTTGAAACATTTATTGACCATCTTTACTTGAATGTGATAAACTAATTCAATGTTAAAGTTCCTATTCCTATACTTATAGGAACTTTTAGTGACTTTTGAAAATCTTTACATTAGGATTACATTTCAATAAAACACTAACCAAACTTAAATACTTATTTTATTATTATAATGAAAAACAAACAATAGAAGCCTTTTTCAAAGTATGTAAAAGTACATATCATATAAAAAACTTAAGAACTAGAGTATTTAATGGAATATATGGATTTTTATGGTTGGTATTTTTGTCACATAATATTATTACATTAATGAAAAGAACAGTTTTAGCAGACACAGAAATTGAAAATATTGGTATGAGAGAACTAATATCAAAATTTGGTGATATAGAAGCTGATGTAGTAGAAGAAGGAAATAGTTTTAAACTTATATTACCACCATTAAATAGGCTGTCAAAAGTATTGATAGATACTATAAATTCGAAATATAAACAAATAAGTATATATATGTTAAATAATCCTTTTTTAAGTCGGTGTGTAACTTGAATTTATAACAAATAGATATTGAAAAATGAGCATTTATTTTATGTTATACATTTTTAACAAAATAAAGTAACTTATAATAACAATAAATAGATTTTAACATGACATATACATATTATACTATTTATGTATAATAAAAACATTTAGTTTTGTTTGTACTTAACTTAAGTAAATATTATTCTGGTTATGAATCTAGAATAATGTATTCAAAAGCTCTCAGTTTCAGAAGTTAAAGAGATTCAAATGTATAAGTTTTAAACATGATATAATAACATATAGTGTCATTTTAAATTTATTCATTGAAAAATAAGTGAGGATTAAATATTTTATGAAAAAGAAGTATATTATTTTGTTTTTCTTTATAATTTTGACAGTACTAATTTTGAATAACAAAAAAAATAAACAACAAGCTATTTCACCTACTACATCGGATATAAATAGTGTAAGTACACTTTCAACACCTTCAAAGACTAAAATTCCAACAGTTAACAAATTTTATTTTTCATCAAATCGTTATAAAAAACATTATGAAATATATTACATTTCAGATGGGAATCTAAAACAAATTACAAATGATCCCAAATATGATAGTTGGTGGCCGAGAGTTTCTCCACTCAAAGATAAAATGATCTTTTATCGATCGCCAACAAAAAATAAAAACAATAATTATGAGCAAGCTGAACTATGGGAAATGAAATTAGATGGTAAAGAACAAAAAAAACTAATTAAATTATCTGACTATCAATGGAATGCCCAAGGAGTTGTCAATTGGTCACCAGATGGCAAAAGGCTTGTTATGGCAGCAATTGATGGCATTTCAAATCGCTGGCATATATTTATTACTGACAATAATGGCGACAAAAAGATACAAATATCAAAAAGAAAAAGCCTTTATTTGGATCCTTCATTTTCTCCTGATGGGAAAAAAATTACCTGTATAGCTTTTCCAGATGGTTACAATGGTTTGGATTTGTCTAAGACTGAAATTTTTGCAATGAATGATGATGGATCAAATGAACAAAGGTTAACAAATGATAATATGCGTGATAATGATCCTTGTTGGTCACCAGATGGTAAAGAAATCGCTTTTGAAACAGCAGTAGAACCACATTACCTTTTGGTAGGGAAATGGGCTCTGAGAGCTGTTGATCCTAATAAAAAAGTTGTAAGAAAAATTATAAATGATGGAAATATTAATACCTTGCCTCGCTGGAGTAAAGACTCATCCGCAATATATTTTCACAGATTGGTATTTGGAGGTTTAAAGTTTAGAATTTCAAAAATATATAAAGATGGAAATCATCTTGAATATTTAACCTCTGAAAAAGGGGATTATGACGATACAGATGTTGAAGTTGTTGAGGTTGAACATTAAAAAAACACCTACTTCATGTACAGCTGATATAAGTGGGGTCTCGCCAACATTTCAGTGAATCACACCAACACTTATCCTAAAATATGGTAGTTGTGTTTTCATAATTATCTTAAAAAGTTATATTATCTCAGTGGGTATCTTTTTAAAGTATTTTTAAGAAAATAGAAGTTTATAGTTCTTATAAATTTATATTAACACTCTTATGATTCAAAAGGTTCTATCAGAAAGCAAGTGGTATAATCAATTGACTTTGGAAGATCGCAGGGCACTTACACCATTATTTTATACACATGTTAATCCGTATGGCGATTTCAATTTAGATATGTATGAAAGAATTAGTATATAATCACTGTACCATTATTTAACAACTACTTTGCAGTACATGACACAGATGCTTCAACTACCCCTATTAGTTCTACTTTTTGCCATTTTAAAATCCTCCCATTAACTTGTATAATTTTTATATCGTCTATAGAAGGATTTTTATTTACACAAAATTTTTTACAGTCTCATTTTTTTAGTTTCATGTGTAATATTTAACTTAAAACTTTATTCCTTAACTTGAAGTTATTAATTTTTTCTTTTAATATTTCAGATTGGCTTGTAAGCTCTTCACTAGAGGCAGCATTTTCCTGTGCAAGTGCTGAGTTTAACTGTGTTGAATCAGATATTTGCTGAATTCCTTGATTAATTTCTGTAATAGCAGATACTTGTTTATTTGAGACATTTGTTATATTTTTTGATAGTATATCGGATTTTTTAATATTGTCCATTATATTAGAAAATTCCAGTGAAGTCTCATTTGCAATTCTAGACCCAATTTCAATTTTTTTAATAGTTCCATCAATTAACTTAATAGTATCATTTGCGGCTTGTGCACTTCTTAAAGAGAGGTTTCTAACCTCGTTTGCAACTACATCAAAGCCTTTACCATAGTTTCCAGCTCTTGCAGCTTCTATACTTGCATTTAGTGATAAAATATTAGTTTGAAATGAAATTTCATTTATTACATTTATTATTTTTGATATATTTGAAGATGCCTGGTTTATAGCATATATTGATTCAAACATTTCTTCCATTTTATTACTTCCTTTTGTTACATTTTCCTTTATATAATTAGAAAGTGTGCTAGATTTCTCAGCATTAATTGCATTTTCTTTTGTCTGTTCTGCTATAATAGATATTGTAGCAGCTAATTCTTCTAATGAACTTGCTTGCTCAGAAGTACTTTGGGACAATGATTGACTTAAGTTTGCAATATCTATTGATTCATTATGAACTAACTCAGAAGATTTATTAATCTCACCTATAAGGCTATTCAATGAATTAATAATTATATTTATTGAATCTTTGATCTGAATAAAGTCTCCTACATAATCCTCTGAAATATATACATCCAAATTGCCATTGGATACTTCAACTAGTACATGTTTAATTTCATTTATATATCTAGATATTTTATCAATTGTGTAATTAAGATTATCCTTAACCATGGCATAATACCCCTTATAATTTCCATTTACACATATATTAAGGTTACCTTTTGCCATCTGTTTTAAAACGTCTGATACTTCATCTATAGGCTCGATTATAGTATCAAGTGTTTTATTGATACCATTAACTACATTTGCGTATTCACCATTAAATATTGATATATCAGATCTAAAACGCAAATTACCATTTTGAGCTTCATTTGTCAGTTTATTTACTTCTGAAGATAGTATTTTCAAATTTTGCAACATCTCACTAAAAGCACTTGTCAAATCACCTTTTTTGCCATTTTCATTTATAATCTCTATTTTTTCTTCAAGATCTCCATTAGAAATTCTTTTTGCAGAATTTGCCATATTTCTTAGATATTTTTGCATTTTGTAAAATGCCATTGATAAATCACCTATTTCATCTTTTGAATTAATTACATTTATTTCACTTGAAAGATTATCTGATGATATCTGTAAGGCTATTACAGTAAGTTTTTTAAGTGGACTAACAATTAATTTTGATAAAATTATATATATCACTGGTAAGATAATAAATAGTATGGCTAGTATCACCATTATAAAAATTATATTTATTAATCTCATCTCTGTTTCAACATCATCTACATATATACCAGACCCTATAACCCATTTCCATTCCTTGAACAATTTAACAAATGAAATTTTAGGATAATTTTTGGTTACTCCAGGTTTTGGCCATTCATATTCTACAAAACCTTCTCCTTTATTTTTAACTATATTAACCATCTCAATAAAAAGCTTTTTCCCATTTGGATCTTTATAATCTGATAAGTCAGTTCCATCTAGTTCTGGCTTCATCGGATGCATAATCATTTTTGGTTTCAAATCATTTATCCAAAAGTATTCCTTACTGTCGTATCGCAGCAATTTAATGGTATCTTTTGCTTTTCTTTGAGCATCAATTAATGAAAGCTTATGTTCTTTTACTAGATTATTATAATAACTTAATATACCATAAGTGGTTTCAACTACATTTTTTGTTTTTGAATACTTTTCACTATAGGTGGAATTTCGGTATCTAAAATAAAACCAAGCAAACAATATTGATATAGACAACATTATAGTAACTAAAATCATAAGTATTTTTGTCGATAGTTTAAATTTATTTAACATTAAAAAACCTCCGCAAAAAATTATTTATTGAAATACTTTGGTAGAAAAAATCAACTATTATAATCACGTTTCTTGGTATAAATAATTAAAACATCCTTATTTTTTATTTATCGGAAAAATTAAACCAACAACATATATAAGTTTCAAAAGTGGTAATATAGGGGTTGAGTTCAATGTTGTTAGTTTAAACTGTATCTATTGATATTAGAGGGAAACCACGTTCTAGGGATTAGTCATTTGAACTTAATGCACTACATTGACCAAATTCAAATTCCAGATAAATTAAAAAATTCTTTTTTAGAAACTTGAATGTTATAATATGTCAAATTTTCAACCTAATATATCCAAACATTGGAATAAAAATATAAATAAAAAACCATTGAAAATGACAATACCATTAAAAGTAAGTCATACCAACGGTTTTAAGGTTTTAACGAATCAAACACAATATTACTTATGCAAGATTCATATTTTTATTATTGCAGAATAAATGTTACTTTCACAATTTCAAGTATTTTTCAATATCACTATCGGCATGAAAATGCAAGGAGCCTTGGTAGTATTTGCTGTGAACTTAAAAAGAATACTGAAATTAACAAAGTAAAATCATCAAGTTATCTACAGAAAATGCAGTATATCCTATAAAAAGCTGGAAAAAAGAACTAAATTTGCTCGATTAAGTGAACCGAGCATTTTTTTAGTTCTCTTTCATATGCAAAACAAAAGGGCTATTTTCAGCATAGTCAATTATAGCCTCCCGCATACTTCTCTAACCACTTCACAGGTCTGATTTTCAGCGCCTTCACCGAGCTATTATACACTAATATTGATACCTATACATGCATATCGGAGTATCAGAGAACGTTAGTCAGTATTCTAACGTAGAGGGAACTTCCCCCTCTTATTCTTACACAAAGGTATAAGATATATACACCTACTGAGGATGAGATTAAAATTGCAAAACAAAATACCCAACGAGACTTTCCAAGGCTGTGTTTTTTGGTGCTGCTAAAAAGTTTTCAACGATTAGGTTATTTTGTGCAAATTAAAGATATTCCCAAAATCATTTTAGAACATATTTCTAAATCCATAAAAGTAGATTACAATGAAAAAGAG
>Ga0224525_1001039_pt1 | contig 10768 bp, 10 predicted proteins | sample CFST100metaG_FD_179874 | JGI IMG/M metagenome (GOLD analysis project Ga0224525, IMG submission 179874) | Peat soil microbial communities from Stordalen Mire, Sweden - C.F.S.T100 | ecosystem: Environmental > Terrestrial > Soil > Wetlands > Peat | place: Sweden: Norrbotten County, Stordalen Mire...
TTATAACTCTGCATCAGCCCTTTAGGGTATCCTTTAACTGCCTGGGAAGCCGGATCTAGTATCATCTGTTTTATATATGCCTCATCAGCAGTTACCTTCACTTCTACACCATCCCGAATAACAACCTGTTGACTTCCAAATAAATTCAGATAGGTCGGGCCTACAATTTTGGAGCCGTCTGAGGAATGGCAAGCCAGGCATCCCTGTATTTTCATAATAGCCAATCCCTCAGCGCCTGGAACTGATCCTTCGGTTGTCTTAGCCAGCGAGGCAGTATCGCCATACCAGGAAGTGAATTTATCTTTAGGCAAAACTTTGACCATAGCTTTCATGTAGGAATGGCGCAATCCGCAGTATTCAGCACAATAGAGATCGTAATTTCCTTCGGTCTCTGGAATAAACCACATAAACTTTACACGACCGGGAACAATATCAGATTTTATTCTGTATGCAGGAATGAACAAACTGTGAATTACATCAAGTGAAACAAGATTTATTTTAACAGGAGTATTAACCGGAACAATAAGATCAGGGCTTTCCTTGCCATTATCATAGAGAAATGAAAAACTCCACATCCTTGCCGTCGCCGTTATATTCATGGCATTAGCCGGAGGCTTGCTCATTGGCTTCCATCCTTCCCATCCAAAATAGAACATAAAGAGGGCTAAAATTATAGGCACAACTGTCCAGGTAATTTCCAGGAATGTATTTCCTTCATTCTGAATAGCAATTTTATTTTTTCTTTTGTTATACTTGAATACAAAATAAAGCATGGTTAACGTCAGCCCTATCAGGAGAATCAATGAAATACCTGCAATAAAGTAAAAGGCTGTATTGAAAGTAGATACATAATTTGAAGCGTCAGTTCCTGTAGTTGAATACATACTTATTATCTATATAGGTAGTCCAGAAAAGTTATTATTATTACAACAGATATCAACAATATAACAGCAACAACAGCGATTGAAAACATTCTGCTCTCAAATTTGAGATGCATAAAGATTCGCAGTACAAATGAAGATTTAATTGCAGCTATTACCAGAACCATCACTACGGTTAGAGTTCCCAGATAAATTTGTGTCAGTGCAACTGAGGTAAGTGTTAATGTTATTAAAAGTGCCAGAACATACAGAAATGTCCGGTAAGGAATTATATGATTTTTTTCATTTTCCATTCTTACTGTTAGGTTTAAGTAATGAGATAGAACAGCGGAAACAGGAAGATCCATATCAGGTCAACCAGGTGCCAGTATAAACCACTGTTTTCAAGCAAAACATAATTGTCGAACGTAATTTTGTTATTAAAAATTTTCACTGTTATGATCGCTATAAAGACCAGTCCGATTATGATATGCAATGCATGCAGACCGGTCATAAAAAAATAGAGACCATAGAAAAGAACATCGCCCTGCCCACGCAAAGCAAGAATAGTTGAGCCAGGGTAAATATGTTCTTTAATATGCCCGCCCCACTCAAAGTATTTATTTACCAGAAAAGCTAAACCCAGTAAAATCGTAATGCAGAGAAGAAAAATGGCAAATTTTTTATTTTTCTTTTGCATTGCTGTGATCGACATAGCAATCATTGCACTGCTGATTAAGAGGATAATAGTGTTAATTGTACCGATTGTAACACTAAGTTCCCCCGCAGCAAGGTGAAAAGCCTGGGCATTTCTGAACCTGTACACCGAATAAACTACAAAAAGGCCGCCGAACAGCAGCATTTCTGTAAACAAGAACAGCCACATTCCTGTTTTGGAGGCCAGGTCGTCCCGGTGTATTTCTGGAGTAGTATTCATTTATAGTCGTAGGGTCCTTTGGTAATTACAGGGGTCTCATCAAAATTTTCGACCGGAGGAGGGGAAGGGACTGTCCATTCCAGGGTCTTCCCGCCCCAGGGATCTGATGGAGCCATGTTGCCACTTTTCAACGATGAGAACAGGTTTATTATAATAATTGCCAATCCGGAGTAAAGCACCCAGGAACCCATTGTGGAAATAATGTTTCCAGCATGAAAGACTTCATCATAATCATAATACCTTCTCGGCATACCTTTAAATCCTAAATAAAACATAGGGCCGTATAAAGTGATAAATCCAATAAAAAAGAGAACCAGTCCTATATTTGCCCATTTTGTATCGTACATTTTACCGGTTATTTTAGGAAACCAGTAATGCATGGCTCCGAAGAAGGCAAATCCGGTTCCTCCGAATACAATAAAATGAAAATGAGCAACGACAAAATGAGTATTATGAAGATGCACATTAGCTGCAAGAGAACCCAGAATAAGACCTGAAAAACCACCAATCATAAATACAAAAATGAAAGCCATTGCCCAATAAAACGGAGTTTGCAGATCTATAGAGCCGTGGTGCATAGTGGATATCCAGTTAAATACCTTGATAGCACTGGGTACAGCAACTATAAATGTAAGCAGGGAGAAGGTATAAAGAGCTGTCCCACTCATTCCGGAAGTAAACATATGATGTCCCCATACAAAATATCCTACAAAGGCAATAGCGAGTACAGAAGCAACCATGAATTTATATCCGAATATCGTCTTATGAGAGAAAGTAGTTATTATCTCAGATATTGCTCCCATTGCAGGCAATATCATAATATAAACTGCCGGATGGCTATATGTCCAGAATAAATGCTGATAGAGAAGAGGATCGCCGCCTAAAGTCGGATCAAAAAATCCGATATGCAGAGTCCTTTCAGCAACAATCATTAATAAGGTAATTCCAATTATAGGAGTTGCCAGCAACTGAACCCAACCGGTGGCGTAAAGAGTCCATGGGAATAAAGGCATTTTAAGCCATGTCATGCCAGGGGCACGCATCCTGTGTATTGTTACTAAGAAGTTCAATCCTGTCAGTATTGATGAAAATCCAAGGACAAATGCACCAAATACTGCCGGGAGCATATTTCCTGCAGTTCTGAAACTGTAGGGTGCATAAAATGTCCATCCGGTATCGGGAGGTCCCTGTCCTGCAAACTGAGAAATCACAACCAGGGTCACCCCCGTGACATAGAGATACCAGGAGAGCAAATTAATTCGTGGAAATGCTACATCCTTTGCTCCGATCATAATGGGAAGCAGGAAGTTGCCAAAGACAGCAGGCAAACCGGGAATTACAACTGCAAAGATCATAATAATTCCATGCAGGGTAAAGAAAGCATTATAGGTTTGAGCGTCCATAATAGTTTTCCCCGGGGCTATCAGTTCAAACTTCATCAATAGTCCTAAAGTTGCTCCTATTGCGAAGAATGACAGAATAGAATACAGGTATAATAAGGCAATCCTTTTATGATCAGTAGAAAGGATCCAGGAAAAAATACCTTTATATCTTCCTTTATAATCAAGATAGCTGGGTTCTGCAATATCTTTCTGAGTACTCATTTATCAACCTTTTTCTTAAATTTTATCCGTGAGAGGGACAGAACGATAAAGAAAATAACCACCATGAACAGTATCACTATTGCTGAAACCCTAGTTACATTAAAAACAAACTGATTCCCTTTGCTGTCATATCCATAGCAAATCGCAAGGAGACGATTAATACTCGGACCGATTTTTCCCTTGGCGGCTTCAACCAGTGTTATTTTTATATCGAAGGGCAGAAAATCGATTCCGCGAAGATATCTGACGATCTTACCATCAGCTGCAAGAGCGATAAGCCCGGTTGGATGAACATACTGATCATTCTCTTTTTGATAGATAAAACCTACTGACTTTGTCAATTTAGCAACATCGGTACTGTCAGACACAAAGAAAAGCCAGTTTTTTGCATCCTCCTTTTTCTTCATGGTAGCTATATAGCTTGCTTTTTTATTAATGCCAAGTTTGATATTTTCAGTAGGATCAAAACTTATCGTTATTACATCATAATCCTTGCCAAGCTGAAGATCCATTCCATCTATGAATTTTGAAATTCCCCACATTAGAGGACTGCACGTTCCTGCACATTGAAAATAGACAAGATTAAGAATTGTTGGTCTGTGGATCACATTCTTTAACAGCACTGTATCACCGGCTTCATTTACCAGCTTGGTACTGAGATCTGCATATTGACCCTGTTTCTCTTCGAACCCAACCTGCATTTGCTGATTAAACAGGGGTGTCTGAGGATAAGAACTTATGCTTACCAGACAAATACATAGAACAAGAAGAGCTTTAAATTGACTCATGGCATTGAAGGTGATTATTTTTTTTCAGGTTTTTCTTCTTCCGAATAGATGCCGGAGATCATTAATGAACCGCCCATAAGTGAGATATCTTTCAGAAGGGCGATTATCGTTATTGTCTTGTCAGCATCAGTAAATAAGTGCGGAATGTGAATAGTGACAATAAAAATAAAGAGTAGAACGGCCAGGCAAAGCGTGGAGAATTTCACAAGCACTTTGGTGATTATGCTTATACTTGCGGCTATAAGCATAATCCCTGTCAGGATTATTGTATATGCTCCAAGGGGGACAAAAGAAGTCAGCATCCCAAAATAATAATCCAGCATAAGGAAATGATTAATTCCGAAGAGCGCAAACGGAACCGCAAACAGAATTCTTCCAACTGATGTAAGTTTTTTCATGTAATTTATTATTAGCCCGATTTCGGTTTATTAGAGCTTCTTAACTACCATAAATGTATGAATTTTTTTTTAACAGCCTTAAATGTATCAAAAATCATGAACCATCTCGTTTTTGGTGAAGGATATTTGAACAAAGACAAACTATGAATGTTATTGAATAAAAACACATTATGGAAAGAAGAAAATTTTTTAAGGCTGTTGGGTTGATAACTGCGGCAGCTTACGTCAGTCCTAGAATATTAGGGAGTAATCAGACACAGGTAAAGGCTTCCGGAATTGAAGGTGTGCCCGCAGCGGAATTTCCTCCTCTTCCGTTTGCATATGATGCACTGGAACCCTATATAGATGCGCGGACCATGGAGATTCATTATGATAAACACCACCGGGCTTATTATACAAATTTCATGAATGCCGTTAAAGGCACTGCGCTTGAAGGTAAGCCGCTAAGCGAAATCTTTGGTGGCATTTCAAAACAGACAGATGCCGTAAGAAACAACGGAGGAGGATATTATAACCATTTATTTTTCTGGAGGAATCTTGGAAAAGGAACTTCAGGACCATCAGGTGAGTTATCTTCAGCGTTAGTTAAGTCATTTGGCTCGGTTGATAAATTCAAAGAGGTATTCAGTACTGCAGCTAAAACAAGGTTTGGAAGCGGATGGGCCTGGTTATATATCGGAACAGATAAAAATCTGGCAGTGACAAGTTCACCAAACCAGGATAACCCTCTTATGGATATATCCACTGTAAAAGGCACTCCATTATTAACTCTTGATGTTTGGGAACATGCTTACTATCTTAAATACCAGAATAAGAGACCTGATTACATCGATGCTTTCTGGAATGTGGTAAACTGGGATGAGGTGAACAGGAGATACCAGATGGCACTGAAAGGATGACTTGACTAAACCCCTTCAGGGGGGGTGGGGGCCACAAAGAAATTTATGTATACAAAAACCTCTTTATCTTCAGTGTTGCAGTTTTCTGAAAGGGTACCGGCTGCCGTACAACTTTTTGTATCTGGCTGAATTTATTTACCTGCGAATTCACATAGTGCTGCAACTCATTTAAAACCTCATCAACCTTATCTTCAACCTGACGTGTCATATCCTGTTTAAGAATCTGGTATTTCTTTTCCAGTTCTTCCATATTAATCTGAACCAATGCCACCAGTTTCCCTTTTTGCTGAACAACAAGTGAATCAACAACAAAACGGAAATTATTTATAATTGATTCAATCTCTTCAGGATAAATGTTCTCACCGCTTGCTCCAACTATCATATTTTTTAATCTTCCCTTTATATAAAGATTATTGTTACGATCAATTGTTCCCAGGTCTCCTGTTTTGAACCAGCCGTCGGGGGTAAGAACCTCTTTGGTCATTTCAGGTTCTTTATAATAACCTTTCATCACATTTGGACCTTTTGCCCATATTTCACCCTCGCCCGTAATTTTATCGGGGCTATTGATAATAAGTTCAACACCTTCAATGGCAGGACCTGTGGATTCAAAGATAGCTTTCTGAGGGTTTGAGCCTGCAAGTAACGGCGCTGTTTCAGTTAGTCCATAACCAATAGCATAAGGGAATTTTGCTTCAATAAGGAACTTTTCAACTTCTTTGTTGAGTTTAGCGCCTCCGATACCATAAAACTTCAGTTCACCGCCAAAAGTTTTAAGCAGTTTTTTGCCGGCTGCAGCATTTAGTTTTATTCTGAATAAAGGGATCTTATAAAGCAATCTGAGTATTAGTTTTTCACTGAAGGCCGGCATTACTTTATTAAAGAATATTTTTTCAATTATCAAAGGAACTGTCAGCATCATTGTGGGTTTGATTTCTGCCAGGGCAGGAAGCAAAACAGATGGTGTCGGAGGTTTCCTGAGATAGTAGACAGAAGAACCGCAGAGCATAGGTAAAATTAATCCAAGCGTATTCTCATAGGTATGTGATAAAGGTAAGACAGACAGAAACCGATCAGTTTCATCAATCCACTGTATATTCCTTCCCTTGAGTGCATTAAAAGAGATATTTTTATGAGTAAGCATTACTCCCTTAGAACGGCCTGTTGTCCCGGAAGTATAAATAATTGATGCAAGATCTTCTTCTTCAACTTTATAATTTTTTACCGGCAATGCAGAAGAGTAAAATTTGCATGACTTCTTATCAGAATAGATCAAAGAAAAATCATCGATTAAAATGGCTGTTTTAAGATCTTCCGATCTGAATCCTTCAATCCGGGATAATAATGAGTTGGATATGAAAATTGCTTTGGCTCCTGAATGCTCGAGGACATTTGCAACTTCTGTATTTGAAAAATCAGGAAGAATTGGTACAACCACTGCACCCATAAAAGTAATTGAAAAGTATGCCGTCGCCCAGTTCGGCATGTTTAAACTCAGGATTGCAACTTTATCTCCAGGTAAGATCCCGATTTTTTCCTGGAAGGCAATCAACCCAAGGATATCATGGTTTACTCTTTCATAGGTTCTTGGTTCTTCACCTACAAAAGCATATGCAGCGCGCTTTCCAAACTTCCTTAATGTCTCACTAAACATCCCAGGGAAAGTCAGCCTGATATGATTTTCTTCCATCATCCTCTGTTCTTAATGTCAGGTATAAACCGCAAAGATAAGGAATTAATGTGTTCATTGGCTCAGTACCAAATCATATTAGCTGAAATGCACAAAACTGCAGCGATATTTTCAACCTTTATCAGTCAGAATGGTTAATATTGTATATTATTTTCAAGTCTGAAATTATGAGTCCTTTAATAAGAGTAACTAAGGAATTTTCCTTTGAAATGGCGCATGTTCTTTGGAACTACGACGGACCGTGCAAAAACGTTCATGGCCATTCATATCGCCTTTTTGTTACACTATCAGGGTTTCCGGTTGACAATCAGGAAAATCCCAAAAACGGAATGGTGATTGACTTTGGCGACCTGAAAAGTATTGTTAAAATACAGATAGTTAACATTTTTGATCATTCGGTTGTGTTAAGCGATAAGTTAGAAAAGGGAAAAACCAATATGTTTACCAGGTTGTTTGGAAATACTGTCCTTGTCAGCTATCAGCCGACGTGTGAAAATCTTGTTGCTGATTTTGCTGAACGGATTGCACCTCACCTGCCTTCCGGAGTTAAGTTACACAGTCTTAAACTCTATGAAACTGCGACTTCGTCGGCAGAATGGTTTGCCAGTGATAATGAGAAGGAAGTTTGAAGTGAACTAGAGTTTGAAGTACTTAAAGTTGAACAAAGGAAATGTTGTTGATTAAGAGAAACTTTAGGCACTTCAGGCACTCCAAACTTTAAATTTTGATAAATAAAGAATATTTAAAATATGAATGATAATACTTCTAAAAAACTATTCCTCCTTGATGCATATGCCCTTATTTTCCGTGCTTACTATGCATTCATTAAAAATCCCAGGATAACCTCCAAAGGCCTGAATACTTCGGCAGTTTTTGGATTTCTGCTCGCTCTTGAAGAGGTTCTCCAGAAGCAGAAACCTACCCACCTGGCAGTTGTCTTTGATACTCCCACGCCAACTTTTAGGCACGAAATGTATAAGGAATACAAGGCTCACCGGGATGCAACACCTGAAGATATTATTAAGGCTGTGCCTTATATTAAAAGGCTTATCGAAGCGTATAAAATACCGGTTATTGACTATCCGGGGTTTGAGGCAGATGATGTAATTGGTACACTGGCAAGGAAGGCTTCTGAACTTGGGTTTACAACTTATATGATGACCCCTGATAAAGATTATGCCCAGCTTGTCTCGAACAATGTTTTAATGCTGAAGCCGTCAAGAAGCGGAAATGAATCTATCCTGTGGGGAGTTGAAGATGTTCAGAAGGAATTCAATGTGGAACGACCTGAACAGGTAATTGATATTCTTGCCCTTATGGGTGATACGGCAGATAATATCCCGGGAGCGCCCGGAGTAGGACCCAAAACAGCAATGAAACTGATTTCGGAATTTGGCAGTATTGAAGAGCTTTTCAGAAATACAGATAAACTGAAAGGGAAGCTTAAAGAGATTATTGAAAATAACAGGGAACAGATTGTTATGTCAAAAAAACTGGCTACAATTGAACAAAATGTCCCAGTTGAACTGAATGAAACTGACCTTGAGCTTGAAGTACCTGATCCCGTCAAATTGAAGATTCTATTTGATGAACTGGAATTCAAAACAGTCGCAACCCGGATCCTTGCTGAAATAGATAAATCGGTGAAACCCAGAGAAACACAACAGTTGTTTACTTCTCAAAAAGATTCTCAACAGGGTTCTCTTTTCGGAGATGAAGCAATCGCCCCGGTTACTGAGAAATCGTCAATTGAAAGTGTAGAACACACGTATATACAATTGCAAAAAGACTCGGAAATAAAAGAATTTGTAAAAAAGATCAATTCTCTTAAAGAGTTCTGTTTTGACAGCGAGACAACAAGCATAAATCCACTGGAAGCTGAACTTGTTGCCCTGACATTCTCATGGAAAAAAGGGACAGGATACCTTATTCATTTCCCTGAATCACAAAAGGAGACAAAAGCCATTCTGGAAATCGTGAGAACGATATTTGAAACTCCCGGAATTCTAAAAATTGGACAGAATATGAAATTTGATATCCAGGTTCTGGCGAATTATGGAATTGAAGTTAAAGGACCATTGTTCGACACGATGATAGCTCATTATTTACTGGAGCCTGATATGCGGCATAACATGAACCTATTGTCGGAATCATATCTGGGATATACACCGGTTCATATTGAAGAATTAATAGGAGAAAAAGGAAACAGCCAGAAGAACATGCGGTCAGTTCCTGTTGACAAACTGATGGAATATGCAGTCGAAGACGCAGATGTGACTTACCAGTTAAAGGGAAAATTTGAACCACGTATTAAAGCCGAAGGATTAGATCCTCTTGCCCGGGAAATTGAGATGCCTCTTATCACAGTCCTTGCGACAATGGAAAGAAATGGAGTTATACTTAATCTTAGTGATCTGAAAGCGATTACCATAAATCTCAGGGAGGATATTATTTCGCTTGAAAAAGAAATATATTCTCTTGCCGGCACAGAATTTAATATTTCGTCACCAAAACAATTAGGGGATATTCTTTTTATCAGACTGAAACTTGACGAAAATGCGAGGGTTACGAAAACCAAACAATTTATTACCAACGAAGAGATATTGCAGCGTCTTACAAACAAGCATCCGATTGTCGATAAAGTGCTGGAATACAGGGGACTTAAGAAGTTACTTACAACATATGTCGAGGCATTGCCTCTTCTCGTGGACAAGAAAACAGGAAGAATCCACACCTCTTTCAACCAGGCAGTTGCCGCAACCGGCAGGCTAAGTTCAAATAATCCGAACTTGCAGAATATCCCAGTAAAAGATGCAAGGGGAAGAGAAATCAGGAAAGCTTTTGTTCCTGAAAAAGGTCATATTTTCTTATCCGCCGACTATTCACAGATTGAGCTCAGACTAATGGCCCATCTGAGTAAGGATAAGAGTATGATAGCCGATTTTCTTTCAGGAAATGATATACATGCAGCTACTGCTGCCAAAATATTCGGGGTTGATATCAAGGATGTTACACGTGAGATGCGAAGCAGGGCAAAAACCGCGAACTTTGGGATAATCTATGGTATATCATCCTTCGGACTTTCGGAAAGGCTTACAATCGGAAGAAAAGAGGCAAAGGAGCTTATTGATGGTTATTTCAACTCTTATCCCGGAGTAAAAATCTATATGGATGAGAGTATAGGGAAGGCCAGGGATGCAGGATATGTAACCACAATGTTTGGTCGTAAACGGTATTTACGCGATATACATTCACGAAATCAGGTAGTCAGGGGAAACGCTGAAAGAAATGCAATTAATGCGCCAATCCAGGGCAGCGCTGCAGATATCATTAAGATCGCCATGGTGAGGATCGACGAAAGAATGAGATCAGAAAAACTCAAGTCAAAAATGATTCTTCAGGTGCACGATGAACTTATTTTTGAAGTTCTGACATCTGAACTTGAAAAGCTGAAAGACCTGGTGATTTATGAAATGTCAAATGCTGTTAAGCTGGACGTACCTTTAAAAGTTGATTGGGGAACCGGGAACAACTGGTTTGAGGCGCACTAGGAGTCAGGGGTAGGGGGTTAAAAATCGAAGAACATTTCTAA
>Ga0224525_1001040_pt1 | contig 10754 bp, 4 predicted proteins | sample CFST100metaG_FD_179874 | JGI IMG/M metagenome (GOLD analysis project Ga0224525, IMG submission 179874) | Peat soil microbial communities from Stordalen Mire, Sweden - C.F.S.T100 | ecosystem: Environmental > Terrestrial > Soil > Wetlands > Peat | place: Sweden: Norrbotten County, Stordalen Mire...
AGGCGGTGTAGCTGGTGATCCGTGCTGGTCGCTGATAGACCCTTCTTATATTGAGGTTGAAAATGGAGATATGCTCAATCACGGTCAGGCAAATGGCTCGAAATGGATTCCAGCAGAGACTAATACTCAATCAGACCTGGGTGGTTCTACCATCCATCAGAGGATAGCATGGTAAAATCTGTTGATACATTATGGAATTATTATTTTAATTCTGTAGGTAGAAATACTGTAATGCTTTTAAATATTCCTCCTGATTCTCGAGGATTGATGAATAGTACAGATGTCAATAATGTATTGGGCATGTACGGAAGAATTAAGAATACTTTTTCCAAGAATTTAGCTGCTGATTCTACAGTGACAGCAACAGATACACGTGATTCAGAGTTTAGTCCCCAAAATCTTGTTGATAAAGATGAGGATACTTACTATGCTTCTTCAGATGGGGTAAAAACGCCAACTATCGAATTTAAACTTAATGGGGAAAAGACTTTTGATTGTGTGATGCTCCAAGAAGTAATAAAATTGGGCCAGCGTGTTACTGGTTGGTCAGTGGATGCTTATTACAACAATAAGTGGAATACACTAGTGACAAAACAGTCTATTGGGTATAAATGGATTGAACGATTTAATTCTGTTACAGCTAGTGCTGTGAGGTTACGTATTACTGGGGCAAAGGCATGTCCTGCGATTCATACATTTGGATTATACTTACAGTCTAATTCTTCTACTATTCCGACTCCGACTCCGCCTTCACCGGTTATATCAGCATATTCACAGATTGAAGCAGAGAAATATAATAGTAAATTTGGTACAGTCAAGGCAGAGACTTGTAGTGAAGGAGGACAAAATCTCGGTAATGTAAGTACTGGTGATTATGTGGTTTATAACAATGTTGATTTTGGCGGTGGTGCAGCAAGTTTTCAAGCCAGAGTTTCTTCAAAAGTGGCTACTGGAAAGATATATGTTCGACTTGACACCCCGACTGGAACTCAAGTTGGAACTCTAACTGTTCCGAATACTGGTGATTCGCAAACTTTTAGTACTGCTACTTGCCCAATTAGTAGAGCCAGTGGTAAGCATGACCTATATCTTGTTTTTGATGAAGGGGTCAATCTTAACTGGTTTAAATTTACTGCTTCAAGTGATGTAACAGCTACTTCTACACTAACGCCGACTGTGACTGTAGCTCCAACTGCGACTCCGACAATAACTCCGGAAAGTTCGTATGTGAGATTCCGAAATGTTGCTACGGATTTATACATTGATGGTATGGGATCGACTTCCAATGGTTCTGATGCTTGTCAATGGGGTGACAGTAATAGTAATAATCAGCAATGGAAATTAATAAAATCGGGAGATTATGTAATGATTCAAAACAGTGCTACTGGATTATATCTAGATGGAATGGGGAGGACCTCAAATGGTTCGATTTGTGGCCAATGGAGTAATAGTGGCAGTGACAATCAGCAATGGACACAAGAAACAGTAGGAAGTAATGTAAGGTTTAAAAATCGTGCCACAGGATTATATCTAGATGGAATGGGATCTAGCTCAAATGGTTCTAATTTATGTCAATGGAGTAACAGTGGTAGTACAAATCAACAGTGGCAGATACAATGATACGTATATTTAATCATTTTTTTGGAGGCGATTAATATTATGAAAAAAAAGTTTATCTACTTAGTAATTCTTGTTTTTACGGTAGTCATGGTGTGTATCTCGTTTCAAAAACCAGAAATCAAGGCAGCTACAAGTACAATATCCTTAAAAGGAACTGATATATATAATGGCTTGAGAGGGCAGAATTTTGATGAAAGCTGGAAGTTCTATAAGGGAGATGCTGGTAATGGTCAAAATACTACATTTAATGATAGCAGCTGGACAAATGTTACCTTACCTCATGATTGGAGTATTTTTAATGCTTTTAACCAGAGTTCACCAGCGGGGGCTGGAGGCGGTTATTTAGATGGTGGTATTGGCTGGTATAGAAAAACATTCACAATTCCAGCTGATTATAAGGAGAAGAAAGTTTTTATCAATTTTGATGGAGCTTATATGAACAGTCAGGTATGGATAAATGGAAATTCATTGGGTACTCGTCCTTATGGTTATAGTTCCTTTGAATATGATTTAACACCTTATTTGGTCTATGGTGGTTCAAATGTTGTTGCAGTACGCCTCAACAATAATCAACCAAATAGCCGTTGGTATTCTGGAAGTGGTATTTATCGTAATGTATGGTTAAATGTGTTAAATAAAACTCATATTGACTATTGTGGTATGTCTATAACTACTCCAAATGTTAGTAGCAGTTCAGCTACAACAAATGTAAAAACAAAAGTTCTAAATCAATCAAGTGAATCAAAATCAGTTACATTGAAAACGACTATCCTAGATGCAAATGATAATGCTGTAAGTACAAAGACATCATCAGAAGTAAACATTAGTGCAAATGGCAACAATACTATCAGCCAAGATTTAACTGTTTCAGATCCACAATTGTGGTCAACTACTTCACCATATCTATATACTGTTAAAACTCAGGTAATTATTGATGGAACAGTAATGGATACATATCAATCAACATTAGGATTTAGATATTTTAATTTTGATGCTAATAGTGGTTTTTCACTAAATGGTGTGAAAATGAAAATAAATGGAGTTTGTAATCATCATGATTTGGGTTCTCTTGGTGCAGCAGTAAATTACCGAGCAATTGAAAGAGAATATCAAATTTTAAAGGAAATGGGATGTAACGCTGTACGTATGTCTCATAATCCGCCAGATCCTCAAGTTCTTGAAATCTGTGATCGATTAGGGTTATTGGTTATGGATGAAGCCTTTGACTGTTGGGAAACTGGAAAATCATCTAATGATTACCATTTATATTTCAATAGTTGGGCACAGACAGATATTAAAGCTATGGTAACACGTGATCGTAATCATCCATCAGTTATCATGTGGAGTATTGGGAATGAAATCCCTTCACCAACTACAAATACTGCAACTAACCTTAGAAATTGGGTCAGAGATATCGATACAACACGCCCAGTAACTTGGGGATGTTTTGCTGTAAATATGGGTAATGCAACCGAACAAGCAATTGCCAGTATTCTTGATTTAGTCGGATATAACTATTTCCCATATATGTATGACAGTGGACATAGTGGACATTCTAACTGGAAGATGTTTGGCAGTGAGACCAGTTCAGCGTTGAGAAGCAGGAGTGTATATAAAACTCCGACAAATCAAAATATCCTGACCGGCAGTGACAAGCAGTGTTCTTCTTATGACAATAGTTGGCCAAGTTGGGGAAACAGTGCAGAATCATCATATACAGAAATCAACAACCGAAATTATATGGCTGGTGAATTTGTTTGGACTGGATTTGATTATATAGGTGAACCAACACCATATGAATGGCCGGCAAAGAGTTCTTATTTTGGAATGGTTGATACATGTGGTTTCCCAAAAGACATTTATTATTTCTATCAAAGTAAGTGGACAACAAAACCAATGGTACACGTTTTACCTCATTGGAACTGGTCAAGTGGTAAAACTGTTGAAGTGTGGGCGTACAGTAATTGTGACACAGTTGAATTATTCTTAAATGGAGTTTCACAAGGGGTAAAAAATGTAGGTAGTTCTACACATCTAGCATGGAATGTGGCATGGAAAGAGGGTACACTTCAGGTTAAAGGAACCAAAGGTGGCACTGTTGTATATGACCAAGTAACAACTGCTGGATCAGCAGCCAAAGTACAGTTAAAACCAGATCGTAAAAGTATTACTGCCGATGGTAATGATTTAGTATATATTGAAACTGATATAACTGATAACAATGGTGTAATTGTTCCAACTGCTGAAAATAAAGTTGATTTTTCGATATCTGGACCTGGAACAATTGTAGGTGTAGATAATGGTAATTCTATAAGCACTGAATCATACAAGGGAAAAAGTCGAATGGCTTACAATGGTAAATGTCTGGTGATTGTACAGGCAACTAAAACTACCGGATCAATAGTAGTAACTGCAAATTCAAGTGGACTATCGTCAAGTAGCGTAACTATTACTACTACTGAAGGAGCAGCTGAAACACCAGAACCTACTATATCTACAAGTATTGCGCCAACTACAATTCTAAGTCCAACAATAACTCCTGAACCAACAACGACTCCAAGCGATTCTTATGTCAGATTCCGTAATGTTGCTACAGGTTTATATATTGACGGAATGGGATCAGATTCCAATGGTTCAGATGTATGCCAATGGAGTGACAGTAACAGTAATAACCAGCAATGGAAAATAATAAACTCGGGAGATTATGTAATGATTCAAAACCGTGTTACAGGATTATATATTGATGGTATGGGGAGGACCTCAGATGGTTCGATTTGTGGACAGTGGAGCAATAGTGGCAGTAATAACCAGCAATGGACTCAAGAAACAGCAGGAAATTATGTGAGGTTTAAAAATCGTGCTACTGGAATGTATCTAGATAGCATGGGATCAACATCGAACGGATCCAATTTATGCCAATGGAGTAATAGTGGAAGTACAAACCAGCAGTGGCAAATACAATAATATTTCGTTTACATGAAATTAGTTATTTAATTATTTTATAACTTCGCTATGCTTGTTTGAATTCAACGACGGATTTTGTGAAAAGGCATTTTGACTACAAAATCCGTTGTTGATACTAAAATATAGGATAGATACAGTAACTATACTGCTCGCAGCTACTATTTTTCATTATATTTTATACGTCTGAAATAGTATGGTTTATATTTTACCTCCTGGAATTATATAGCAAAATAAAGAAAGGAAGGAAAAAATGATAAGAAATTATTTTAAATATTTAAGAATTATATCAAGTATTATTTTAATTTTATCTTTTTTACTGCTTCAAGCTTATGAAATTAATTTGTATGCAGCAACTATCAGTAATGATAGCCAATTAACTGCAACTGATTTATATGTAGCAACTAATGGGAATGACAGTAATGATGGGACAAAAACCTCACCATTTCTTACATTGGCAAAAGCACAGGCTAAGGTTAGGGATTTATTGCCAAATGCTACTGGCCCGATTAATGTTTGGGTTCGAGGTGGAACATATTATTTGAGTAACATTATGACATTTGGTTCTTCAGATTCGGCTACATCGACTACGCCAGTTACTTATTCTAATTATAATGATGAAAAAGTGGTACTCAGTGGAGGCTTTAAAGTAACATCCAGTTGGTCGAATTATAATGGTAATATTATGAAAACCAATATTGGGGCAAATAAGTCTGTTGACTTATTATACCTTAATGGTTCTCAACAAATTATGGCACGTTATCCTAATTTCAACTCCTCTATGGTATACTTGGATGGTTATGCTTCAGATGCTATTAGCACTTCTAGGGCATCTCGTTGGGCTAATCCTTCCACTGGTTACATTCGTGCCCTTCATAATAGTATGTGGGGTGGGAATGATTATAAAATTACTGGTAAAGATTCTAATAATAACATCCAATATACATGGGTTGGTGATAATAATAGAGGAGATGGTATGAATGGTACATATCGAATGGTAGAAAATATTTTTGAAGAATTAGATGCCCCTGGTGAATGGTTCTACAATAAAAATACCGGTGATCTCTACTTTTATCCTCCAAGTGGAACAAATCTTAGCAGTTCGACCGTTGAATTATCCTCTTTGGAAGAATTGATTAAAATAGTTGGGAATTCTTCCAGCAAAGTTAAGTATCTTACTTTTTCTGGTTTTAATTTTTCCAATGTTAAACGTACTCTTTTTAGCAGAACATATGAAGGCTTATTACGCGGGGATTGGTCTGTTGTAAGAGCTGGAACTGTGTATATTCAGGACTCTGAAAATATTACAATTAAAAATTGTAAGTTTGACCAGGTTGGTGGTAATGGAGTATTCATTAGTGGTTACAACAAGAATCATTTAATTGACAATAATGATTTTATTGATAATGGTTCTACATGTGTTCAAGTTGTGGGCTTAATGAGTTCATGCCGTTATCCCTCAACATGGTCCAATAATCATACAGACATTGTCGACACTACTATAGGAGCACTAAACAGTGATCATCCGCAGAATATTACTGTCAGTAATAATTATATGTATAATATGGGCAGGTTTGAAAAACAAAGTGCTGGTGTCAATGTTTCAATGAGTGAAAATGTAACAGTTAGCCATAATACTATTCATCGCAGTCCACGCTCTGGAATCAATATAAATGATGGGACCTTTGGCGGGCATATTATAGAATATAATGATGTATTTGATTGTGTTCGTGAATCAGGTGATCATGGACCATTTAATTCTTGGGGTAGAGATCGCTTTTGGTCTTACTTGGGATATGACACAAATGGCAATAATGGTGCAGCTAAATACCCTTATAGAGAGCTTGATGCCTATAAAACTACTATAATAAGAAATAATCGCTTTCATTATAGTAGTGTTCATGAATGGGGAATTGACCTTGATGATGGTTCATCCAATTATCAAATTTATAACAATCTTTGCTTGAATACCGGCTTTAAATTAAGAGAGGGCTTTGATCGCCATGTTTATAATAATATTATTGTAAATGAGAGGGCAAATATTCATTGCACTTTCGAAGATGCATATAATAATGTTGAAAAAAATATAATTATTAATGATACACCAATTTCATTTGCTAATAGCAGTACTAGCCGCGAAATTACAGGACATTCACATTTTGACTATAATGTATTCTGGAATAAAGGCGGATCAATCAATTTGCCTTCTAACTGGAAATCTTCTGGATTTGATACACATTCAATCGTTGCTGATCCCAAGTTCAAAAATCAGGCTAATCTTGATTATACAGTTACAAATGATAGTGTTTTACAACAAACTGGGTTTAAAAACTTTCCAATGGACCAATTTGGTAAGGCTGGTTGTCCTACACCACCCCCAATTAGCAATGAAGGTAGTTCAACAAGTCCAGTTATAACAGTGACTCCAGTTTCAACTATAACTCCAACTTTAACAACTACACCAGATACGTATGTTAGAATTAAAAATGCTGCTACAGGTTTATATATTGATGGAATGGGATCAACCTCAAATGGCTCAGATGCTTGTCAATGGAGTGACAGTGGGAGTAACAATCAACAATGGAAAATAATAAAATCAGGAGACTATGTAATGATTCAAAACCGTGCCACCTCGTTATATCTAGATGGAATGGGAAGAACATCTAATGGTTCGATTTGTGGTCAATGGGATAATAGTAATAGTACAAACCAACAATGGATTCAAGAAACTATTGGAAATAATGTTAGGTTTAAAAATCATGCTACTGGGTTATATCTAGATGGCATGGGATCAACCTCAAATGGCTCTAATTTATGTCAATGGGGTGATGCTGGAAGTACTAACCAACAGTGGCAGATACAGTAACATTTTCGAACTTGCTAACTTTATGAAAATTAACATACCACTTGATTTGTATATAACTTCGCCAATATATCTCCCACTTCTAAAGTGGTGAGTACCGATTTATTAATCAGTGGGAGTACAATCTCCTTCTGATTGGCGAAATTATGGATTCAAATATACTTAATTATTATTTTTTGATTATGGAGGTATTTATTATAATGAAGAAATGGCTTATTCATTTTACACTTATCATTTTTGTTTTAGTTATAGTCTGTATTTTGTTTCAACAACCGGTAATAAAAGCAGCGACTTATACATCCCTTAAAGGAACTGACATTTATAATGGTCTTAGGGGGCACGACTTTGATGAAGGTTGGAAGTTTTGCAAGGGAGATGTAAGCAATGGACAAAATAACACCTATAATGATAGCAGTTGGGCTAATATAAATTTGCCTCACGACTGGAGTATTTTTAATGATTTGAACCAGAATTCATCAGCTGGTAATGGTGGTGGTTATCTAGATGGAGGTATTGGATGGTATCGAAAAACATTTAATATTCCTGCTGATTACAATGGGAAAAAGGTACATATTAATTTTGATGGAGCATATATGAACAGTGAAGTATGGATAAACGGCAATAAGTTGGGTACTCGTCCATATGGTTATACTTCATTTGAATATGACTTAACTCCATATTTAGTTTATGGTGGGTCTAATGTTGTTGCAGTAAAGGTTAATAATAATACGCCAACAAGTCGGTGGTATTCCGGAAGTGGTATTTACCGCAATGTATGGCTAACTATATTAAATAAAGTTCATATTGACTATTGTGGTATGTCAGTTACTACTCCAAATGTTACTAACAGCTCTGCTACAGTAAATATAAAAACCAAAGTTATGAACCAGTCGAGTTCGTCACAATCAATTACAATGAAAACAACAATTATTGATGAAAATGGAAATAATGTAGCTACCAATACAACATCAACTACAAATATTGGCGCAAATGGAAATAATACACTTAACCAAAATATAACAGTTTCTAATCCACACCTATGGTCCACTGATAATCCATATCTGTATATCGCTCAAACAGAGGTAATTATTGATGGAACTGTAGTTGACACATATAAATCAACTTTTGGGATTCGTTATTTTAATTTTGATGCAAATAATGGATTTTCTCTAAATGGTGTAAGCATGAAAATTAATGGTGTTTGTAATCATCATGATTTGGGCGCTCTTGGTGCAGCAGTCAATTACCGTGCAATCGAAAGACAATTACAGACTTTGAAAGAAATGGGATGCAACGCCTTAAGAACCTCACATAATCCTCCTGATCCTCAGGTGTTGGATGTTTGTGATCGTCTGGGAATTATGGTTATGGACGAGGCTTTTGATGTTTGGGAAACAGGAAAAAACGGCTTAAATGATTATCATCTTTATTTCAATAATTGGGCACAGGCTGATATTCAGGATATGGTGTTGAGAGATCGTAACCATCCATCGATTATCCTGTGGAGTATTGGAAATGAAATCCAGAACCCATCTGTTGCTACCGCAACTAAACTAAGAGATTGGGTGAAATCTATTGATACTACACGTCCGGTAACATGGGCAAGTAACAATTTGGGTGGTTCAACCGAACAAGCTGTCTCAAATATTCTCGATGTTGTAGGCAATAACTATCACCCTGAGTGGTATGACAGTTTGCACAGCAAGTATCCTAATTGGAAAATGATAGGAAGCGAGACCAGTTCAGCAGTGAGAAGCAGGGGTATCTATAAAACTCCGACTAATCAAATTATTTTAACAGGTAGTGACATGCAGTGTTCCTCTTATGATAACAGTGTAGGAGGTACTTCAACTGCAGCAAAATCTTATACTGATATCAATAGTCGCAAATTCATGACTGGTGAATTTATCTGGACCGGCTTCGATTATGGTGGGGAGACGTATCCGTATAGTTGGCCGGCTCATAGTTCATATTTTGGCATTATTGATACTGCTGGTTTTCCAAAAGATGTATATTATTTCTATCAGAGTAAATGGGCTACAAAGCCAATGGTACACCTCTTACCACACTGGAATTGGTCTAGTAATACTAATGTAGAAGTGTGGGCTTATAGCAATTGTGATACAGTAGAATTATTTTTAAACGGTGTTTCTCAGGGAGTGAAAACAGTAGGAAATTCACTAAATCTGTCATGGAATGTACCATGGAAAGCCGGAACAATTCAGGCAAAAGGTATCAAAAATGGTGTTGTGGTATTTGACCAGGTAACTACAGCTGAGTCAGCGGCAAAAGTACAGTTAAAACCTGATCGTGATAGTATTACAGCTGATGGGAAAGATTTAGTATATATTGAAGCGGATATAACTGATTCTAAAGGAGTAATTGTCCCCGATGCTTCTAATAAAGTTAACTTTTCAGTATCCGGGCCCGGAACTATTGTTGGTGTAGATAACGGGAATGCTATTTCTATTGAGAACTACAAGGGAAACAGCCGATCATCTTTTAGTGGGAAATGTCTTGTGATTGTTCAGCCAACTAAATCATCCGGTAAAATAGTAGTGACAGCTAATTCCAGTGGATTGTCATCTAGCAGTGTAACTATAAACGCTACAGGAGGCACGGAGGAAATACCTGAGCTAACAAATACAATAATTAATACTAAGACACCCGATGCAACATTTGAAAGTAATGTTCCAACTCTTACGCCAACTCCAGAAGTAGCATATATAAGGCTGTATAATGTTGCTACAGGTTTATACATTGATGGAATGGGATCGACATCCAATGGTTCCAATGCATGCCAATGGAGTGACAGTAACAGTGATAACCAGCAATGGAAAATAATAAAATCGGGAGATTATGTAATGATTCAAAATCGTGTTACAGGACTATATCTTGATGGTATGGGGAGGACCTCAAATGGTTCGATTTGTGGCCAATGGAGTAATAGTGACAGTAATAATCAGCAATGGACACAAGAAACAGCAGGAAATTATGTAAGATTTAAAAATAGAGCTACTGGATTGTATTTAGATGGCATGGGATCAACATCGAATGGTTCTAATTTATGTCAATGGAGTAATAGTGAAAGTAACAACCAGCAATGGCAGATACAATAACTTCGCTAATATATCTCCCACTTCTAAAGTGGTGAGTACTGTTTTATTAATCAGTGGGAGTACAATCTCCTTCTGATTGGCGAAGTTATGGATTCAAAGGGGCGTGACATATGTTTTGTTACCCAAAACAGTCACATGCCCAATTCAAACTTCGCTATGCTTGTTTGAATTACTTTTATGCCACTATCAGG
>Ga0224525_1001048_pt1 | contig 10677 bp, 10 predicted proteins | sample CFST100metaG_FD_179874 | JGI IMG/M metagenome (GOLD analysis project Ga0224525, IMG submission 179874) | Peat soil microbial communities from Stordalen Mire, Sweden - C.F.S.T100 | ecosystem: Environmental > Terrestrial > Soil > Wetlands > Peat | place: Sweden: Norrbotten County, Stordalen Mire...
CTGGTCTATCTGGACATTACTGCTAGCTTCGAAGGGAGAAAAACTTTTACCGATCTTGTTAAACGTGTTGCCAGTAATCTAAGTATACCTTTCACTGTGGGAGGAGGCATCAATGAAATTGCAGACGTGGAACGGTTGCTAGGTGCGGGAGCTGATAAAGTTTCTATTAATTCTTCAGCTATTAAAAATCCGAATTTAATTAATGAAATTGCCCATAACTTTGGAGCCCAAGTATGTGTGGTTGCGATAGATGCAAAAAAGCAACTTGATGGAACATGGCTTTGCTATCTAAATGGCGGACGTGTGAAAACCGATAAGGAATTGTTTGCATGGGCGAAAGAAGCTGCTGATAGAGGTGCCGGAGAAATATTATTCACCAGCATGGATCATGATGGAGTAAAAGAAGGCTATGCCAATGACGCACTTGCCCATTTGGCCGATACACTTTCCATTCCGGTTATTGCATCAGGAGGAGCAGGCAACATGGAACATTTTAAAGATGTATTTTCTGTAGGAAGAGCTGATGCGGCATTGGCTGCGAGCGTTTTTCACTTTGGAGAGATAAAAATATCCGAATTAAAATCTTATCTTTGTGCCAACGGTATCACCGTTAGACAATAATAAAACTATATAAATATGAACAATTTAGATTTTGAAAAAATGAATGGATTGTTGCCGGCAATCATTCAAGACAGTTATACCCAGAAAGTGTTGATGCTGGGCTTCATGAACAAGGAAGCTTATGAAAAAACACTTGAAACCAAAAAGGTAACATTTTATAGTCGCTCAAGGAAATGCTTGTGGACAAAAGGTGAAACCAGTGGGAATTTCTTGAATGTTGTTGAAATGAAATCTGATTGTGACAATGATACTCTACTTATTAAAGTAATACCCGAAGGACCTGTATGCCACACCGGAGCAGATACTTGTTGGAATGAAGAGAATAAAAACGATGTTCTCTTTCTGGAATATTTGCAAGATTTCATATCTAAAAGATTCAAAGACATGCCTGAAGGATCATACACTACTTCTTTATTTCAATCGGGAGTAAATCGTATGGCTCAAAAAGTAGGTGAAGAGGCTGTAGAAACTGTAATTGAAGCAACCAACGGTACTGACGACCGTTTAATCTACGAAGGTGCTGACTTAATCTATCACCTTATTGTGTTGCTTACCTCGAAGGGATATAGAATCGAAGACTTGATTAGAGAATTAAAGAAAAGACATAAAGAATAATAGGACCATGGATGAAACTCTGATAAAATATCAAGACGTAAGTTTTAATCAGGGAGATGTATGTGTGCTCTCTGATGTAAATCTGGAAGTTCAACCGGGAGAATTTATATATATTATAGGTAAAGTTGGTTCCGGTAAGACCAGCTTACTTAAAACAATCTACGCAGAATTGCCCATTGCTTTAGGAGAAGCTGAAGCATTAGGATATAATTTGAAAGAAATAAAGAATAACAAAATTCAACAACTCCGCCGTAAATTGGGGATTGTTTTCCAAGATTTTCAACTTCTCACGGATAGAACTGTTTATGATAATCTCAACTTTGTACTACGTGCAACCGGTTGGACAGACAAAACAAAAATAAACAATCGCATCGAAGAAGTGTTATTAGAAGTTGGAATGCCCAACAAGGGATACAAATATCCGAATCAATTAAGCGGAGGTGAACAGCAACGTATTGTGATTGCTCGGGCTATATTGAATAATCCGGCTCTGATTCTTGCTGATGAACCGACAGGGAACTTAGATGTAGAGACTGGAAGGCGTATTGTGGAATTACTAAGATCAATAAGTCAACAGGGCTCAACCGTGATTATGAGTACACATAACCTGCAATTGGTACAAGACTATCCGGCAAAAGTATTCCGAATCGAGGATCATAAAATGAAAGAAGTGGAATTGAACGAAAATATAAATCTATAAAATAACTAAAGATGAAAGTTTTAAAGTTTGGAGGTACCTCTGTCGGTTCGGCCCAAAGAATGAAAGATGTGGCCAAACTCATCAATGATGGAGGACAGAAGATTGTAGTGCTCTCAGCTATGTCAGGAACAACCAACACATTAGTAGAAATTTCCAACTATATGTACAAAAAGAATCCTGAAGGGGCGAATGACATCATTAATAAGTTGGAGGATAAATACAAAGGGCACTTAGACGAACTTTTCTCAACGGAAGAATATAAACAAAAAGCCTGGAACGTTCTAAAAAAACATTTTGACGAACTACGCTCTTATACCAAAGATCTTTTTACTTTATTTGAAGAGAAATCAGTTTTATCTAAAGGTGAATTGATTTCTACAAATATGATGAACTTTTATCTTCAGGAACTAGGTTTAAAATCTATATTGATACCTGCTCTTGAGTACATGCGTACAGACAAAAATAATGAACCTGATCCTGCTTATATTCAGAAAAAACTAAAAGAGTTGTTAGAGCTGAATAAAGATGCAGACATATATATAACCCAAGGATTCATCTGCCGCAATGCATACGGAGAAGTAGACAACCTGCAACGCGGAGGCAGCGACTACACTGCCAGTCTTGTAGGGGCTGCTATCAAAGCTGACGAAATAGAAATCTGGACGGATATTGACGGCATGCATGACAATGACCCACGCGTAGTTGATAAAACATCTCCTGTACGCAAATTGCATTTCGAAGAGGCTGCCGAGCTTGCTTATTTCGGGGCTAAAATTTTGCATCCGACATGTATACAACCGGCTAAGTTTGCGAATATTCCCGTGCGCCTCCTCAATACAATGGATCCTTCGGCTCCCGGTACAATGATCAGCAATCAAACTGAAAAGAATAAAATAAAAGCTGTAGCAGCTAAAGACAATATCACCGCTATAAAAATAAAGTCAAGTAGAATGTTGCTGGCTTACGGATTTTTACGCAAAGTATTTGAAATATTCGAAAGCTACCAAACATCTATCGACATGGTTTGCACATCCGAAGTGGGCGTATCCGTTAGCATAGATAACAAACAACATCTACCTGAGATCTTAGATGATTTAAAAAAATATGGTATAGTTACTATTGATGATGACATGTGCATTGTTTGTGTCGTAGGTGACTTGCAATGGGAAAATATCGGCTTTGAATCATTGGCACTTGACGCAATGAAGCACATTCCTGTGCGTATGGTTTCATATGGTGGCAGTAACTATAATATTTCATTTTTAATTCGTGAAAGTGATAAAAAAGCTGCATTACAGGCTTTAAGTGATATACTTTTCAACAATAAGAAATAAATATGAAAGGATTTTTCCCTATAAATAAGTTCAAAGAAGTGACTACTCCTTTTTACTATTATGATACCAGTATACTCCAAAAGACTATTGATACCATAAAAGGAATCGTTGCAAAACACCCTAATTATCACGTGCATTATGCCATTAAAGCAAATGCGAACAGTAAAGTGTTAGCTTACATCAGTAAAGCTGGATTGGGAGCTGATTGCGTAAGCGGTGGTGAAATACAAGCGGCTCTTAACGCTGGATTTCCAGTCGACAAAATAGTATTTGCCGGTGTTGGAAAAAGCGATGAAGAAATAAAGTTAGGATTGGAACATGGCATATTTTGCTTCAACGTAGAGTCAGAAGAAGAACTTGAAGTAATTAATCAACTTGCCAAAGAAAAAGACGTGATAGCCCATATTGCGTTCCGGATCAATCCTAACGTAGGAGCACATACACATGCAAATATTACAACCGGGCTTAGTGAGAACAAGTTTGGAATCAATATGGAGGACATGGAACGCATTATTGCTAGAGCATTAGCTATGGGGAATATTGCTCTAGAGGGATTGCACTTCCATATAGGATCACAAATATTGATAATGGATGACTTTGCCGCTTTATGCAATCGCATTAATGAATTGCAGGACAAACTGAATATCACTTTAAAGCATATTAATGTAGGAGGTGGATTAGGGATCGACTATGACAATCCCAATGAACACCTAATACCTGATTTTGAATCTTATTTCGAAACATTTCATTCACATTTGAAACTACGTGAAGGACAAACGCTTCATTTTGAATTGGGTAGAAGTATTGTGGGACAATGCGGAAGCCTTATCAGTAAAGTTTTATATGTAAAGCAAGGTTCATCAAAGAAATTTGCAATATTAGATGCTGGTATGACTGATCTTATACGTCCGGCTTTGTACCAGGCTCACCATTCTATTGAGAACTTAACTAGTGATGAAGCAGAAGAAGAATATGATGTTGTAGGACCTATATGCGAATCAAGCGATGTTTTTGACAAAGCTGTTACACTAAATAAGGTGAAACGCGGTGATTATTTTGCCTTACGTTCTGCAGGCGCTTATGGCGAAATAATGGCTTCGGGATACAATTGCCGTCCATTGCCTAAAGGCTATCTTGATACTGAATTTTGAATAAGTATAAAATAATAAGAAAGCGGGTATTACAATGATATCCGCTTTCTTATTATTTATACTTACCGTGAGTATTCTTTTTTATCGCTGGAGATATAAGCTATTTTATTCTTTAAACTTTCCCAAGGTTGCATCCAATCATTCTTTATATAAGTAAAATAGTGCTTAGGTTCGCATAAAGCACGGGCGGCATTATTGAATTTCCAAATATGCATCACATTATATACAATAAGCAGGAATGCGGAAATGCCTAATATTACCCACTGTTGTTTTACAGAACTATAAATAATAACACCTATTTCACTTAACAAGAATAATAAACGTGTGCAGGTTTCCAATCCAAGAAGAAGGCACTGATGCCCATGATACAAGCGCGCAGTAGAACGATAATTAGTACGTTCTTCTTGCCAAAGGTGTTCCTCTTCGAAAGGTTCCATAAGGACAATAGAATCAGGATTTAATTCGACACGTGTATTATAAGGAGTTGCTACTTCATTGATGAATACATCATCATACCCACCTTTTAAATTCAAATGCTTTGAATAGCCTTTATTCTTAAAAAAAAGGTCCTTCCTATATGCCAGATTCCTACCTATTCCCATATATGCTTTGCTACTCAATGCAAAACTTAAAGATCTTATTTGATTGAAGAAATTAAAAAACTTGATCTTATGCTGCCACATTGCTTCTCCGCGCTGATAAGTATTGTAGCCCAAAACGATTTCGGTAGATTCTGTAAAGTTCCTTGCCATCATTCTTAGCCATTGATCACTGACGGGCTGACAATTCGCCTCTGTAAAAACTAGCCAATCATGTTTCGCCGCCTTGATACCGACGGTAAGTGCTAACTTTTTAGAACTTACATAACGGGCATTATTGGGAGTAAAAGTATGGTATAAATTCTTGTATTTCGAAGACATCAATGTCAACAGATCATTACTATCATCAGTAGCTCCGTCATTAACAACAATTACCTCAAAATTAGGATAATCTTGTGTTAAGACAGAAGGTAAGAACTTTTCCAAATTTGCAGAATCATCTCTTGCCGTAATTATTACAGAAACAGGAAGCAACTCAGCCTGATATGGCAAGTTTCCCTTTTTATCATCTTTTAAATGCCTGTAAACAGTTCCATACAACCCTACATGATATATAACTTGGGTTAAGAACAAAATAAACAATGCAATTAGCATTACAATCTCGGCAGTGGTGAATATTAGCAAATACATTTCTCTTTCTTTTTCTTGATGGTGCAAAATTAAGAAAAACACTCTAAGGTTTGATACTTACATTGAAATATTTATCATCTTAATGACTAAAAAAGACTAGATAATGACAAAAACAGACTTTGTTAGACGAGCTCAACAAAAATCCCCTCAAAAGAAGTATGAAACAAAGACAAGCGAGAGGTCAAATTATAAAGAAACGCTACTCAAATCTAATAGATTTCGCAGGACGGATCTTAGCAACAAGATATGACGGACCTACCAGCATAATTACAGCAACGGCAAATGTAGCGACATTCAGCAATGCCCACAATAATAAACTAAATTCGATAGGGACACGGTCAATATAATATGTTGCAGGGTCCAACCTAAAGAGACCAAACTTCTTTTGTATAAAGCAAAAGAGTAAGCCTATAATATTTCCCCACAGCATTCCTTTGCCAATAATAAATATAGCCAAATAAAGGAATGTTTTTCGGATGGACGCACCGGTTGCTCCTAGTGCCTTCAATATACCAATCATATTAGTGCGTTCCAAAATAATGATTAATAATCCCGATATCATGGTAAATCCCGAAATGCCAATCATCAGTATAAGAATAACCCAGACATTCATATTTAATAACCCCAGCCAGGCAAATAGTCCGGGATTAAGGTCTTCTATATTCTGAACGGAATAGTTGTTTCCATATTTATCGACGTAATGCCCAAACATGTGGTTAACGGCATAAGTCATTACCTTCAAATTATCATAATTATTAATGGTCAGTTCTATACCCGAGACTTGATCTTTATCCCAATTATTGAGATGGGTAATGGTATATAAATCGGTAAATAAATACAGATTATCATATTCGGAAAAATTTGTCTGATAAATACCGACTATTTTAAAACGACGAACACGGATGTCATCTTGAATAAAATAAGCAAATACTCTATCGCCCAACTTCAAATGCATTCTATCCGCAATATATTTTGAAACCAAGATCTCATTACATGATTGTGAATCAGAGAATTTAGGCATACGACCTGCGGTAAGATATTGCTTGAAAAATGAAGGATCAAACTCTTGGCCGACTCCTTTAATGAGTACTCCCTGAAAAGCATCGGGTGTTTTAATCATCCCGGCTTTAAGAGAATAACGTTGTACATGTAAAATCCCTTTTGTTTTACCCAAAACACTCATCAAACTATCATTGGCCATAATAGACTTTGTAACGCTTGATGATGAGGCATCATAATTACTGATTTGTATATGAGAACCAAATCCGATAATTTTGCTACGAATCTCATGCTTGAAACCGATAACAATAGATACTGACACAATCATTACTGCTAAACCAATAGCAATACCGATTGTAGCAATACGTACAGCGGGTTTGGAAACTTGCTTTCCTCCCTCTACACCCTTACGAATTCGTTTTGCAATAAAAAAGGAAAAGTTCATTCTACTTTATTCAAATTCATTTATTTGTACGACCTGGATATACTTCCAATGCTTTTTGCAATACAAATAGAGCACGTGTCAAATCTTCTTTCTTCAGTACATAGGCTATACGTACTTCATTACGACCTGACCCAGGAGTTGTATAGAATCCTGAAGCCGGAGCCATGAACACCGTCTCGCCTTCATAGTCAAAATCGCTCAAACACCATGCACAGAATATATCGCTATCATCCACCGGCAAACTGGCTACCGTATAGAACGCTCCCATCGGGATGGGTGAGTATACACCAGGTATTTTATTCAATCCATCAATTAAACATTTTCTCCGCTCAACATATTCATCATAAGTATCACGCAGATATTCCTGGGGTGCATCAATTGATGCTTCAGCAATGATCTGCCCTATTAATGGAGGACTCAAGCGAGCTTGACAAAATTTCATAACAGCGTCTCTGACCTCTTTATTCTTTGTAATCAGGGCACCAATACGAATACCGCATTCAGAATATCTTTTTGATACAGAATCAATTAATACAACATTATTTTCAATGCCTTCCAAATGGCAAGCTGAAATATAAGGAGAACCTGTATATATAAATTCACGATAGACCTCATCGGAAAAAAGAAATAAATCATACTTCTTTACCAAATCACGTATTTGATTCATTTCCTTTCTAGTATATAAATACCCTGTAGGATTGTTGGGATTACAAATCAAAATTCCTTTGGTCTTCTCATTAATCAGCTCTTCAAATTTTTCAACTTTAGGCAATGAGAAACCTTCTTGGATCGTTGTAGCTACTGTATGAATCTTCGCTCCGGCTGATATGGCAAAAGCCATATAGTTGGCATACGCAGGTTCAGGAACAATTATTTCATCTCCGGGATTAAGACATGATAAAAAAGCGAACAACACAGCTTCTGATCCACCTGTTGTTACAATTATATCTTCCGGAGTTAAATTAATATTAAACTTCTTGTAATACGTGGTTAATTTCTCACGCAGACTTCGATAGCCATCACTCGGACTATATTCCAAAATCGTACGATCAATGTTACGCATTGCATCAAGTCCTTCTTTGGGAGTAGGCAAATCCGGCTGACCAATATTGAGATGATATACTTTAATTCCTCTCTCTTTTGCCGCGTCTGACAGCGGAGCCAGCTTACGGATTGGTGAGGCCGGCATCTCATTACCACGAAGGGATATTGTTGGCATTCTAAATGTATTTTAAAATATCATTATTTTCGGTGCAAAGTTAGAACTTTTTTCCAAGTGTGTAGCATAATTCCGAATTAATGTGTACGTTTGTAGAGGATTTTTCATGAATAACTCAATATGTTAGCAATCAATCTTATCACTTATAATTCAGATTTTCAGAAGAAAAGCAACCTTCATTCAACTCATCTGGATTTAATCGCCGGACTGACAAAAGAAATTACAATAAACATTGTAGATCGTAAAGGAATAGATAAAATTAAGAACAGTGATCTTAAAATCATATTCCTTGCTACCGGAGGTGTAGAACATTTAGTAGCAGAGGATTACGAGAAACTACCCCACCCCTTAATTATTATGGCTGATGGACTTGAAAATTCACTTGCATCTGCGATGGAAATTATGTTTTGGCTCAGAGGGAAAAATGCTAAATATGAATTATTACAAGGAAACCCTCACCAAATTGTAGAAAGATTATATTATCTAGATAAAATGTTTCGCTCACGAAATGAACTAACTGGAAAAAGGATCGGCGTTATAGGTTCCCCTTCGCCTTGGCTCATTGCAAGCAATGCTGATTATCTACTGTCACAGCGTCGATGGGGTGTAAATTTTGTAGATGTGCCTTCCACCGAAATAGCTGAAAGAGCTGAGCATATCAAGGATGAAGAGTCAGCCAAAATAGCCGCAGAAATAACGAGTAAGGCTTTAGCCATTCGTGATGTTCGGGCAACAGATATATTAAAATCTTGTAAATTCTATTTAGCACTAAAGCAAACCGTAAAAGAATATGATCTGGATGCATTCACTCTTAGTTGTTTCGACACAGCCAAAGTGTCTGGTACTACAGGATGTTTAGCAGTGTCATTGCTAAATGACGAAGGTATTATTGCAGGATGCGAAGGAGATATGCAATCAGTTTTTACTTTATTATTGGCAAAAGCTGTAACAGGTGAAACAGGATTTATGGGTAATATCCTTTTCATCAACCAACCGAATAACGATGTTGTTATAGGGCACAATACCATTGGACTGAAACAAGCCAGCCAATTCATCATTCGTACCCATGTAGAGTCAGGTAAAGGTGTAACAATACAAGGTATCTTACCCGAGACAGAGATCACAATGTTGAAATGTGGCAACGAGAGTTTAGATAATTATTTCGTTTCGGAAGGGCGGATTGAAGAAAATACAAATTATGTGAACGCATGCCGAACACAAATACGCATACATCTGAGTAACTCTGTTGATTATTTTATCAATAATCCAATAGGTAACCATCATATCATCATACCGGGAAACTATGAAAAGATATTAAGCGACTTTTTATCTGCAAATAGTTGTAAACAAATTATTTGACGCACCAAACAATAATAAACAGTGGATGGGTTTCATATCTCAACAAATAGGGAGCTGACTCTTTTGTACGAGATTCATAAGCTTGAATTTGTCCGGAAGGCAATGCATTAAACAAATGTAGATGGAGGTGTTCCTTAAAATCCAGAGTTCCTTGCTCTTCGCCTATCAATTTATATAAAGTTTCTTTAGCGCACCAACAAATCATCAAATGTTTTGCCTCTTGGCCCGTATCTATGAACTTTTCTTCTTCGAGATTAATAAAACGAGATTTTATCTTACAAACACGCTCGCTATAGCATTCTATATCAATGCCAACCTCACGATCCTTACTAAATATAACAGTTGCAAATCCTTTAGTGTGAGAGATACTTATATACCCATATCCATCAACCAAATAGGGTTTACCTGAAGAATAATAAGCGATTTCATGGCATTTACCTAGCATTCTTTTGAGCAGCACCCTCACGGCTAAACGCTCTTTGCGACGAGCTTCACTCCTAAAGGGAATAACTTCTTCGTGACAAGATGCTGGTAACTCTGAGAGCAATTCGTCCTCTGTTTCAACTATCTCCCAAATTCCTAATTGGTACGTTTCGCTAGTCTTAGTACAATAAAGCCCCATTTCGCATTTATATAATCTTAATCCTCATCCTTTTGCTGAGAATTTCCATCTTCACGAATTGTGAACTTGACTTTTAAGATACGTTTCTTGTCCATACTCAACACACCGAATTCATAATTACGATAACGTATTACTTCATGGATTTTCGGAAATTCCCCTTTTATTTCAAGCAACAATCCACCAATTGTATCAGCTTCACCTTCAATATTATCAAACGTTTCATCATCAAGCTGAGTAATTTTGTAGAAATCACTCATTTGTGTTTTTGCTTCGAAGATATAAGTATTGTCACTTATCTTTACATAACTTTGCTCTTCATCATCATATTCATCATGTATCTCTCCTACTATTTCTTCAATAATATCCTCCATAGTCACCATACC
>Ga0224525_1001050_pt1 | contig 10674 bp, 9 predicted proteins | sample CFST100metaG_FD_179874 | JGI IMG/M metagenome (GOLD analysis project Ga0224525, IMG submission 179874) | Peat soil microbial communities from Stordalen Mire, Sweden - C.F.S.T100 | ecosystem: Environmental > Terrestrial > Soil > Wetlands > Peat | place: Sweden: Norrbotten County, Stordalen Mire...
GTGCTCGAAATCCGGTCACTGATTAAAACCATCGGTAAGGAAAAAACCGTCATGCTCTCCACGCACATCATGCAGGAGGTGGAAGCCATCTGCGACCGGGCAATCATCATCCATAAAGGGAAGATCGTAGCCGACGATTCCACACAAAATCTTCAGCATATCTCCACTTCCGGGAATGTGGTAAGGGTGGAATTCAGTTCAGCAGTGGATGCCAGGTTGCTTGCAAAGATCAATGGGGTGAAATCGGTCACTGCGCTGACATCATTCAGTTTCCAGCTCACTGCTCAAGCTGCAACGGATATCCGTCCGGATATATTCAGGTTTGCCGTCGATCAAAAGCTGACTGTTCTTGCGATGCAAAAAGAAGAACTCAAGCTGGAGGAAGTCTTCCAGGAACTGACCAAAGATTAAATAGCGAAATCAAATTTCAAACTCATAATTCATAATTAAAAAAATAGTAATTTTGCTGCCAGCTGAGTGGAAAGATTTGATTGATTGCAACCACTGGAAAAAAATGCTAAAACAATATTTCCTTTCATCAATCTTCAGATCCAGCCTCCTGTTTACATTTATTTATAAACTCAATAAAACTGTTTATCATGGGATATTTATTCACATCCGAGTCCGTATCTGAAGGACACCCGGATAAAATTGCCGACCAGATCTCCGATGCATTGCTTGATGAATTCTTAAAATGGGATCCCGAATCCAAAGTTGCATGTGAAACCTTCGTTACCACCGGGCTTGTTGTTTGCGGCGGCGAAGTCAGAACCGAAGGATACGTGGATGTGCAAGATACAGCCCGTAAAGTGATCCGTCAGATCGGATATACCAAAGCCGAGTACCGTTTCGACAGCGATTCGTGTGGAGTGGTTTCCACCATCCATGAGCAATCCAAGGATATTAATATGGGAGTAGTAAGGGAAAAACCGGAAGACCAGGGTGCCGGCGACCAGGGGATGATGTTTGGTTATGCCTGTCGCGAAATGGATAACCTGATGCCACTCTCAAGTGAACTTGCACATATTCTCCTCCAGGAACTGGCGAACATCCGCAGGGAAGGTAAGCAAATGAAATACCTTCGCCCCGATAGCAAATCGCAGGTCACCGTTGAATATGACAACAACGGCCAGCCGATAAGGATCGATACCATCGTGGTAAGTACACAACATGACGATTTCGTACAACCCAAAAACAATACTGCAAAAGCCGCTGCTGCTGCCGATAAAGAAATGCAGGAAGTGATCCGGAAGGATATCGGGAAATACCTGATGCCAAGAGTACTGAAGACCCTTCCGCCCCGGATAAAAAAAATGTTCCAGGGAGATTACAAACTCCATGTCAACCCGACAGGGAAGTTTGTCATCGGCGGGCCTCACGGGGATACCGGTTTGACCGGGCGGAAGATCATTGTTGACACCTATGGCGGACATGGCGCTCATGGAGGCGGTGCATTTTCCGGCAAGGATTCCTCTAAGGTCGACCGTTCTGCGGCTTATGCTGCAAGGCATATTGCAAAGAATCTTGTGGCTGCAGGGGTAGCCGACCAGGTCCTCATTCAGGTAGCCTATGCCATTGGCGTTGCCCAACCGGTCGGACTATACGTCAACACTTACGGAACGGCGAAAGTGAAAAATGGCAAAGGAAAAATTTTATCCGACGGGGAGATCTCAGTGAAGGTGCAGAAGATCTTCGACATGAGGCCCTATGCCATTGTGCAGCGTTTCGGACTAAAGAACCCGATATTCCTGAAGACCGCCACTTATGGCCATTTCGGAAGAGAAAGTTTTTCGGAAGAAGTGGATGTTTACTACCCGGTGAATGGCTCAAAACCGAAGAAGGTAAACGGTAACGGGAAAGATGTCTATAAAAAGAAAGTAGAATTCTTTGCATGGGAAAAACTCGATTATGTGGGAAAGATAAAGAAAGAGTTCGGGTTGAAGTAAGGGGTTAGCCATTCGCTATTCGTCATTCGCCATTCATCATTCATTATTAGCCATTCGACAATATCCATTAGCGAACAACGAACAACGAACAGCCATTCAGACTTAAACATAACCGTCCTTTGGAAATAGAACATAAATACCTCGTACGGAAAGATCTCTGGTACGCCATTCAAAAACCGTCGGGAATAGATATCCACCAGGGTTATCTTCTGGTCGATCCGGGAAAAACCATCCGCATACGGACCACCGGGACAAATGCATTTCTTACCATTAAAGGGCCTTCCCGAAATGCCACCCGTGCCGAGTATGAATATGCTATCCCGTTAGTTGATGCCGACGAACTCCTGCAATTATGCAAAACTCCTGTTATCGAAAAAGTCCGTTACCGGATGGAATATGCCGGGAAGACCTGGGAAGTGGATGAATTCTTCGGGGAGAATGAAGGATTGATCCTGGCTGAGATCGAGTTGACCTTTACAGAGGAAAAGTACGACAAGCCAGCCTGGGTCGGCGAAGAGGTCACCAACGATCCAAGGTATTACAATGCTTACCTTGCATTGCACCCGGTTTCAGGATGGGAATAACAGAAAAAGAAGAAGCCGTCCTTCCGGGGCGGCCTCTTTTGTCAGGGAAAGATTTCTTAATGACTTACGATTAGTTTCCGGGTTGTCATTGTTTTTCCATCCAAATCTAATGAATAGAAGTAGATCCCTTCAGGAAGGTCGCCTGTGAAAATAGATAGCTTGCCTTCCACGCTGGTAAGGGTTGATTTTTTCACCACCGAACCCACTAAATTCCGGATGACAACTGAACCTGCATTCTCCGTATTCAGGGAATACTCAAAATTTACCGTGTTGTTGGCAGGATTTGGAAAGGCTCCCGAAAGGATATTCCTGGCAGTTTGATTGTTGATACCTACAGGCAGGGCGTTATAGGTAACATTTACGCAAACCGAATCGGAAGGATTCGACTCGATGAAAAACACATATCTGATTATTGAAGCCCCGGGAAATAATGATGTGTAATGCCCTGAAAAGTCTGTGGAATCTGTAGCAAATGCATTAATATATTCTGGGTTCGGGGATACATATGTATTGGGACCATAACATAATCCTGCCCAGCAGAACGTGTTTACTGACCCGGCAATCAGACTGATTTCAACTTTCTTGGTCATTACGGCAACGGTGGCTGAGGTTGTGTTATGGACAAAAATGAATGAACTAATCTCATTTCCGTCTGAATGTCCTTGCCGGGTGACATTTGCATTGTTGGCAAGAGGCCCGGTACTATCGGCCAGGGTCAGGGATTGCGAATAACCATAATAACAGGTGCTCATGGTCAAAAAAAAGATGAGTATAACTTTTTTCATATAAATGTTATCTTTGAAGATGAAGGTTGATTTTCAGGGTACAAATGTAGGAAATTTCTTTTAAATCATGAACTGGTTTTAGATGAAATTTATCATCCTTTAAGAAACAATGAGAAAATTTGTAGTAACTTTGAACAGGATTTTTATTCATAAATATTTTTAAACTCAAAGAGAATGAAAAAGATAATACTTTGTTCTTTGTTCCTTGCCACAGCCGTTCTTGGCTTCAGCCAATCGCAGCGGTTTGTGATGTTTGAAGAATTTACCCAGGCCAGCTGCGGCCCCTGTGCGCAGCAGAATCCGGCATTCGATGCCTTGTTGACCACCAATGCATCCAAGTGTACTTCCATTAAATACCATACGGACTGGCCCGGTGTTGACCCTATGAACGCCCAGAACCCGACGGATGTAGCAACCCGTGTCACGTATTACACTGTTACCGGGGTTCCCTATGCCCTCATGGATGGCTCACCGGTTACAGGTCCAAATTACGTAGGCGCTCCGGCCAATCTTACCCAAGCAAAGATCGATGTCGAATATGCAATCCCTTCAACGTTTAACCTCTCCATGTACCATTACCTTTCGGCCGGCAACGACAGCATTTTCGTTACCATGCTTGGCCAATGCACACAGGATGTCAGCGGGACCCTGGTTGCACAGATGGGGGTTATTGAAAAACATATTCATTTTAACAGCCCTCCCGGCTCCAACGGAGAAAAGGATTTCTACAATGTCATGAAAAAGATGCTGCCTGACGCGTCGGGAACCGTTCTTTCATCTTCCTTCCAAACCGGGGATTATTTCATCACCCAGGGTGCATGGAAACTGGGGATCGTCTATGATATGAGCCAACTCAGCGCGGTAGGTTTTATCCAGAATAACGCGAACAAGAACATTCAGCAGGGGGCCAACAGTAGCACCACACCGCTTACGATGCCCTTTAATAATGATGTTCAGCTTATGACAGCTACAAATTACTCCTCCACCAATTGTTCGGGGAGTGTAGCACCTGTCATTACCCTTCGGAATAACGGGAATAACACTGTGACATCCATGACTATAAAATATTTTGTAAACTCCGGAACCCCGGCTACCTATACATGGACTGGAAACCTCCCGACACTCAAGGAAACAGTGGTTTCACTCCCGGCATATACCTTTACACCTTTAGCATCGGATACCCTCAAGATCTATTCCGAACAGGTAAACAATGTCACGGATGAGTATACCAAGAATGATACAGTCACTGTTACTTTTATAAGCCCTCCGATTACAACAAAAAATTTCGCTCTCTTATTTTTACGTACCGACAATGCACCCCAGGAAACCACCTGGGATGTAAGGAATTCGTCGGGTACTGTTATTGATTCCGGGGGACCTTATTCGTTGGCCACTCATTCTTATCATGATACGGTACACCTGGATGGCATGGGTTGTTATACCTTTACAATCTATGACGCAGGAGGAAACGGCATATGCTGCACCAACGGCCAGGGGATCTATCAACTGTCCACTTCTGCAGGAACGGTTATAAAACTGGGCGGAACCTTTGGTAGCTCTGAATTCACTGAATTAAAAATGGATTGGCCAGCTGCAGTTGAAAAGTTTGAGACGACCAGTATGAAAGTTTACCCGAACCCTTTCAGTGGAGAAGCAAAAGTGACCTTTCACCTGCTGAACCCGGAAAATGTAGTCCTGAACCTTTACAACTCGACCGGTCAGCTCGTCAGGTCGATAAACAAAGGCAGTTTCCCGGCAGGAGACCAGGAATGCACGATGGATGCAGGTAACCTGTCTACAGGCATTTATATGCTGAAGATGCAGACCGGTGCACAGGTGCACATCTGTAAGGTCTCAGTGATCAATTAAAATTATTGGTTGTGCCGGAGATGAACTTCAATAGCACCGACACCGTACTTTTGCATGGGGGCATCGAACACTTCGATGCCCTCTTTATTTTTCAGGATATCCAGAAGAACTTCCTTGAGAACTCCATTTCCGACTCCATGAATGAAAGTAACTTTCAGAAATCCACAGGCAATGGCGCTTTCTAAGCATCGAAGGAAATAATTCTTCTGAAACTCAAGGATCTCCACTTTTTCAAAACTTGCCGGATCATCAACGAGTTCCTGAATATGAAGGTCAACCTCGGCTTCCCTTTCTCCTGTTTTGTGACGGAGAATAAAATCATCCGAATTCACCGTGTCTTTGCCGGAAGACCGTGAGATCGTTTGCGGGGCATCTTTTGTCACTTTCTCTATGGATACAGTTGCTACCTTAACCACAATCCCTTTTCCTGCCACATAAACTGAATCCCGGTAGTTCTGTTCAGTATAAAATTTCCTTCCGGTAATGGAGAAGTCTGCATGGAAAGGAGAAGGCACTTTATTGCATCTTTCCTTATGAAAAAGAAACTGAAGACAACCATCGGTCCACAGTGGAAGTTCATCGCGGGTTATCGTAGCAATCAGCAAACGTGTTCCTGATCCCAACGACCCATAATCAATCCCCGACCAATTCCCCTCATCCTCTTTCCGGAAATGATTGTAAAGCACATCATAAGATGTATTGTTGACAAGGAACACATCCAGGTGGCCCGTGATCAGCCATTTCTGGTCGTGTGGAATAAAGACGAGGAAAATATCTTCTGATCTCCTTGAATTAATAACATTTTGCGGAAGATCTTCAGGACCGTCCGACGGATGTTCGGAAGGAGCACTTGTCTCCAGGGTATCCGGCACTTCAAACGATTCATGAAAGAACCTTGACCCGGCATCAACCGGCTCGATGACCAGTAATTCGCTGGCCTGTACCGGGATCTCAAATCCTCCTTCGATTGCAACCGAAACCAGCCGGCTGTCGATGATCTTATTCACAACTCCTCCGCCGGTGGCGTTCAGAAATTTGACTTTATCTCCAACTTTTATTCCCATGAAAACGGATCAAAAACAGATTAAAAAGAATAAAAAACTAACCTTCGTCAAAGGTACGGTTTCCCGCGATGATCTGATTTTTATCCTAAAAAAAATCATTTTGATATTTTTTTGTATCTTGCAGCCATTATTAACCAAAAAACAAATATTATGAGGAAAGTTACTCTCCTGTTGTTATGTTTATGCATAACGGCAATGAATTCCTTTGCGGGCGGCTACCAGGTTGGTTTGCACAGCCAGCGAAACATTGGCATGGGACTGATCGGAACGTCCCTGAGTTATGATGCCAGTGCGCTGTTTTACAACCCGGGCGGAGCCCCCTTCATCAACTCCAAATTCAGTTTTTCAGGAGGAGCAACCTTCCTGATGGCACGGGCGACATTCCAGTCGCAGGATCAAGCCTACCAGGAACATATGAAACATCAGCTGAATACCCCGTTTTATTTTTATGCAGCTTATAAACCCATTAAAGATCTCAGCATAGGTATTGCTGTTAATACCCCTTATGGGTTGAGCATGGCATGGCCTGATAACTGGCAGGGACGTTACCTGATACAGAGCGTGAAATTCACAGCCATTACCTTTCAACCCACCATTGCATACAAAATCAAAGATATCATTGGAATCGGGGTTGGTTTGATCATTTCTTACGGTGATGTGAGCCTTACCAAAGCCATTCCGGTATATGGCCCTGACAGCACCGATGGGCAGGTGAATATAAAAGGTAATACGACAAAATATGGTTTCAATGCAGGGATCATGGTTCATCCCATCAAGGGGTTAAACATTGGTATCGATTACCGTTCAAAGATCGATATGGCATTGAAGGATGCAGATGCAAAATTCACGGTACCTGCAGCTTTAACCACGAATTTCCCGGATAACAAGGTGGATGTTTCCCTTCCCCTGCCTGCCAACCTGGATTTCGGCATATCTTATGAATTCAATGACAAGTTGATGATCGGTTTAGACCTGAATTATGTATTCTGGAAAGTTTTTGATTCGCTTGCTTTCGATTTCAAGACCACCACATCTGCTGTTCAGGCCCATCAGGCTTCTGCAAAGCTTTATTCAAACCGCCTGATTACACGCCTCGGCGCTCAATACAAGATCAACAATATAATTACCGTCAGGGCCGGCGGATATTATGATCCTACACCTATACCCTCCGATTACCTGGATCCGATGTTACCGGGTTCAAATGAGATCGGGCTTACCTGCGGACTGTCGGTTTATCCATGCAAAGGCTTCAGCATCGATGCAGCTTTCGAATACCTGATGGGAAGCAAACGTTCAGGCATCTCCAGTCCGAACGATACCCCGGGAACGCATAATTTTGCAGGAACCTACAACACGGTATTCTATATGCCCGGCATCGGTTTAACTTATAATTTCTAACCTTAAAATTGCAAGAATCATGAAAAAAATATTTCTCATCTTATTGTCCCTTGCATTATTCACAGCCTGTGAACGAAAGATCGACACCTTTACGGTCAGCAACGGGTCAGCCATTTTTACAAAATACATTGCGGTTGGAAATTCACTCTTCGCCGGTTATGCGGATGGCGCACTTTACCATAACGGGCAGAAAAATTCCATCCCTAACCTGATTGCCGGCCAGTTGCAGCTTGCAGGATCCGGACCCTTTGTACAGCCCATGGTTACCAGTGAATATGGTGTTGCATTCACCGGATCTGGACCTAAACTGAAACTGGGACCTTCCACAGATTGCAATGGGGTAACTTCCCTTGGCCCTGTTTACGACCTGGGAACAAAAGATCCGCTTGCCCCCGTAGAATACGATGTCAATAATTTCGCAGTCCCCGGGGCAAAGTCCTTCCATATCCTTGCTCCACATTATGGAGACCCGGCATTGCTTCTGCTTGGAAAAGCCAATCCGTATTTTTTCAGGTTTGCAAAGACGGCAGCCTCTTCAGTTCTGGGAGATGCCATGGCTGCCAATGCAACCTTCTTTACCCTATGGCTGGGTGACAACGATGTTCTTTCCTATGCCCTGTCGGGCGGAATGGATACCATCACAAGCCCGGCATTCTTCCAGACCGTGATGGGAGGGGTACTGCAGGGACTAACAACCAATGGCGCTAAAGGTGTTGTTTCAACCATACCCGATGTGACAGCGATCCCTTTCTTTACCACCATTCCCTATAATGGATTGGTGTTAACCCGGCAAAGCCTGGTTGATTCGATCAACCATGCCATGGACAGCGTTTACCGTTTACCTTTCCATTATGTGGTTGGCCCGAATCCTTTCATGGTGCCTGACCCGACCTCTCCTCATCCCTATTTCAAAGTGCGGCTGATGAAGCCGGGCGAACTGGTACTTATGACGGTTCCCCAGGATTCGATGAAATGTTACGGGATGGGAATCATCAACAGCCTGACCCATTATCCCTACCCTATTCCCAAACAGTATATCCTGAACCTCGACGATATCAGCCAACTGCAGGCTGCCACGATCGCGTATAACCAGATCATTACTGCACTGGCTGCCAATTTCAAGCTTGGGGTTGTCGATATGAATACCAAGTTGAAAGAATTGCAGAAAGGCATTGTATGGGACGGGATAACCCTGAATACCACGTTCGTTACCGGGGGGGCTTTCTCACTCGACGGAATCCATCTGAATCCCCGTGGCTGTGCTCTGGCTGCAAATTTCTTCATTGAAGCCATCAACAAGCAATACGGCAGCACTGTTCCGTACGTTGATATCACAAAATACCCGGGCGTTATCTTCCCATAATCTATTCTTATCATGCTGAAAAGCCGTTTCCAGGGAATATCATCGGGAACGGCTTTTTAAATAGCGAAATAACGAAATGGTGAAATATCGAAATTTGAATTAGTCGGTTAGTTCAAAATTGAGTATTGCTTTGTGATTATGTAACTCTGTGACTTTTATCCAGAACCTAGAACCCTGTACCCAGAAATTTCATCATCTTCCATATTGCACGGCCACGGTGACTGAGTCCGTTTTTCAGGTAGAGCGGCATTTCGGAAAAGGTCTGGGATTGTCCTTTTGGGACGAAAACCGGATCATAACCGAATCCTTCAGTCCCGCGTTTCTCATTCAAAATAACACCGTCGATGCGGCCTTCGAAGAAGTGTTCTGTTCCTCCCAGGATCAGGCATATCACACAGCGGAAGCTGGCGTTCCGGTTTTCTGCATGCTGCAGTTCAGCAAGGACCTTCCGGATATTATCTTCAAAGGTGCATGCTTCCCCGGCATAACGTGCGGATAATATTCCAGGTCGCCCGTCAAGCGCATCAACAAAGAGGCCGGTATCATCGGCAAAACAATCCATTCCCGTTTTTTCATATATGGTTCGGGCCTTCTGGCGGGCATTCCCCTCCAGGGTATCGCTTGTTTCAGGAATATCCTCTTCGATAGAAACATCCTTTAAGCTTAAAATACTGAATGAATTCCCGATGATCTCCTTAACTTCCTTGAGTTTATGAAGATTATTTGTTGCGAAAAGAAGTTTTTTCACCATGATTTAAAATACTTCACTTCAGTCTGGAAGCAGTATCAACTGCCTTATATTTCTTCACCGGTGAGAAAATCACAGGCATTCATCAATCATCCTGGTAAACAATTCCGTCATCGTCCATCCGTGTGCACGAGCCATTTTCGGAACAATACTTTGTTCGGATAATCCGGGAACCGTATTTACTTCCAGGAAATAAAATTCATAGTTGCTGTAAATATAATCGAACCTGACTACTCCATGGCAATTCAATTTCTCATAAAGGTCCATGGAAATGTTCCTGCATTTTTCAGAAACATCTTCCGGGATATTGGCCGGAACCACTTCTTCTGCCAGTCCTTCCTCGTATTTTGCTTCATAATCGAAGAAATCTGTTTTCGAAATGATCTCTGTCACGGGAAATGCAATCATTTTTCCTTCAGACCTTACCACACCACAGGTAAGTTCGCGTCCCTGGATAAAATCTTCCACGAGTACTTCTTCATCTTCCTGAAATGCTTTTTGCAACGCTGCTTCCAATTCCTCCGCCTTATTCACTTTCGACATGCCCACACTGGAACCTCCGTTGTTGGGTTTCACGAAACAGGGAAATGGAATTTCTTCCCAAATAGCATAAACCGGATCCTCCGTACGGCGGAAAAGATGAACCGAATTTGCGGTTCTGACGCCCATGGATGCAACGACTTTCTTGCAAAAACTCTTGTTGAAGGTCAAAGCGGAAGTTGTCACGCCACTGGAGGTATAGGGAATTCCGATCATATCGAAGTATCCCTGAAGTTTTCCGTCTTCCCCTGGCGTTCCATGGATTGCATTGAAAACAACATCAAACCGGATCGTTTTTCCATCGAGAAGAATGGTGAAATGATCTTTATCCACCGGAACTTCTTTCCCATCCATCCTGCAAACCCAGCCTTTCTTGC
>Ga0224525_1001053_pt1 | contig 10660 bp, 8 predicted proteins | sample CFST100metaG_FD_179874 | JGI IMG/M metagenome (GOLD analysis project Ga0224525, IMG submission 179874) | Peat soil microbial communities from Stordalen Mire, Sweden - C.F.S.T100 | ecosystem: Environmental > Terrestrial > Soil > Wetlands > Peat | place: Sweden: Norrbotten County, Stordalen Mire...
AATCAGGTGGTTTTGCGTTTTCTGTGATTTCTCTTTGCATCGTTTCTTCCCTAACGGCCCCCGTTTCATCGGCCGTTTATTTGATATCGGATAAGGCCAGGAAGAAAAGGCAGAACACCTACAAACGAAATTGCGCCGAAGGTTTTAAAAATCTGATAGGCTTTATATTTTGTGAACAAACTTTTCGTCGTACTGATCGCGAGGAGATGGGATTTCTCCGGACGGATGGCCGATGACAATGATGTTCAAAGGAATGATATGCTTGGGCAGATCCAGGATTTTGCTGACTTGTTTTTCTTCATGCTTTGACGGGAAGACGGCGCACCAGACCGCCCCAAGACCCAAATCGGTTGCGGCCAAGAGGATATTCTCGGTGGCTGCCGAAGTATCTTCGATCCATAATTGGGAGACAAGGGGAACTAAACGAAGTGAATTGCCCCCTACGACAATTATCAGCGGTGATTTATATTTGGCATGACCAACTTCATTGAGTTCGCTGATTTTGGCAGGATCCTTGATGACGTAGAATTCCCAAGGCCGGAAATTCATAGCGCTCGGCCCTGACATTGCCGCGTGCAGAAGGTAATCAACATCCGCATCGCTCACCGCCTGATCGGTGAAAGAACGAATGCTGCGTCTTTTTAACAACACCTCTTTCAATTCCATTTGGTTTGACCTCCCCTTCATTATAGGAATTTCGAATTTAAACGTGCACGAAAAGTGTTTGAAACAGAGTTTCCGTCTTTGGGAAACATGGTCGCAAAGAACCCCTTAGCCAGAATTTAAGTAATCTTCAATAAATCACCAAGAGAATTTATTTTTTTGTCACAATCGGATTCTTTCAAAGCTGAACCGATTCCAATGGCAAAGAACCCACCGTTTTTCGCAGCTTCAATGCCCGCCGCGGCGTCTTCTACGACGGCGCATTTTTGAGGGGGAAGGCCTAATTTGCTTACCGCCTTAAGAAAAACTTCGGGATTGGGTTTGGAATGGGTTATTTCGTTTCCGTCGACTATGGCATCAAAATATTTTTTTATGGCGACCTGTTCGATGATGAATGAAGCGTTTTTGCTGGAAGAACCTACCGCCAAGCGAACGCCTCTGGATCTAAGGCCTTCTAAGGTTTTTTTAGTTTGGGCTGAGACATCCGAAGGTTTCATTGTATTAAGAAAATCACGGTACATTTGGTTTTTTTCATCAGCGAAAACGGCTTTTTCCTCTTCAGAATAGATTTTTTTTGATTTTTCTAAAATAATGTTCAAGCTTTCCATTCTCGAGACGCCTCTTAGACGATCGTTATCTTTTTCGTTGAAGGGTATTCCGAGGCTATCCGCCAAGCTTTTCCATGCCAAATAATGAAAGCGATCCGTGAAGACGATCACTCCGTCTAGATCAAAAACAATTCCCTCAAACATTTTTTATGCTCCTTATTTTTGTTTTTTCCTGATGGATAAGCGCTTCCTTGATGACTCCGTTCTCAACAAAACGGATTCGCATCTCCTTTATTTGTTTAGGGAAGTGGGGTTTAAAATGAATTTTCCCTTTAACGCGGCACAAACCAGCAAAGCCGAAAACCGACGACAAATAGGCCCCGCCCGAACTGGCCGGATGGGTTCCTCCGATGTAGATGGAGCCGGCATATTGCTTTCCGCCTCCCGTCAAATCGATGCTGGCACTATTGAGGAAAAAGCGGTAAGCCAAATCTTTGTTTCCGATTTCCGAAGCCAAAAGGCTATACATGCAGGCACTTAAAGAAGATCCGTGTTCGGTTCTTGGCTCATAAAAGGAAAAATTCGCCTTTTTGATCTTTAAACTGAACTCCGAAGGGAAGGTGACCAGCGCCGTCACGACATCGGCTTGTTTAATCACTTGAGTAGGGGTTGCCACGCCATGTTCGCCGCCCCAATACTCATTCGGGGTTTTTAACCGGGAGCGGACTTCTTCCACCGTAGTATCATCCTTTTGAAAATAGCCTCTGAACTGTTCGATGACGCCAGATTTTTGGGGCAGCGGAACAAACAGTTTATTGATGAAGTTCGGAATGATTTTTGGAGAAAAAGGCGAAATATTTGCGAGGATTTTATCATATTCTAACGGGAATTCTCGCGAGAAAAGCTCTAAAATTCCTTGAATCTTTTTTAGAACGTTAAAAACAAGATAATTCGTATAGGCATTATCGTCCACCCTTTCGTGATATTCATCGGGGCCGATGACATCATTCAAGTGATAAAGGCCATCGCTTCCTCTTTGGGCGTAATTAAGGTAGAACTCTGCGATTCGAAGAAGCGTTTCGAGGCCTCCTTTTTTCAAGAGATCGGAATCGTTGGTGGTTTCAAAGGTGTTGATGATCCCCCACGCAACGTCCCCGCTGATATGTATCTGCTTGTCGGCAAAATACGTTCTGATGGGTTTCCTAGTGACGGCGTCGCTTACGTTATAAAGCGAACAAGCCTCTTCTCCCGAATCCTGACTCTCCCAGGCATAGAAAGCGCCTTTTTGCCCAAATTCCGAAGCTTTTTTAAGGGCCCCCGGAAGAGTTTTTATCCTATATTCCGATAGGGAAAGGGCGACTTTTTGATCGGTTAGCAAAAAGAAAGGAAGCATAAACATTTCCGTATCCCAAAAAATAGCTCCCTTATAAGTTTGCCCGCTTAAGCCGCGAGCCGGAATCGAAGTGACATACTTGGTTGGGGCTAATGCCAACAGCTCATAGATGCTATAGCGAAGAGCAAAATCGGCATTGCGGTTTCCTTCGATAGTGACATTGGAAGAGGCCCAGGCCTTGCTCCAGGCTTTCTTATGTTCATTTACGCGCGTTTTGTAGGGGCGGCCGACATACTCTTTCAAATCTCGTTTGGCTTTTTCTAAAAGATTCTTTCTTTTTCCGAAGAGGACAACAGCTGAAACGATAAATGCGGTTTTTTCTCCTTTTTTTAAATTGAAAGAAAACCTTATCCCGTTTTCTTTTGCGCCTAAAAAAGGAACCGAAGGGAAGTTGCCTTGGGCGAAGCTGGCAACGGCGCAGCAAGATCCCTCGTTTGTTTCTCCAAGATAATCGATAAAAAAATTTTTTTCTAAGCCGCTTTTAATCGTTTTAAGGTGGGGCCCATTGATATCCCAAACATCTTCATCGATTAAAGAAACAAATTCAAAATTACCGCTTTTTTTGGCTAAAATTTCGTAATGGAGGGAAACAAAGTCCGGGAAGGCTTTATCGACGAATCTTTCGGTTTTTATTGTCGCTTCAACGAATTCGGTTTGGCGGGATAAAATTCCCGAGAAAAGATTAAGTTTCCTTTCCTGAAATAGAGGATTTTCCGTGTGATTTGAAATCTCGAGGCCCTCATAGAATGTTTTAGCTTTCAAGGGATTGGGGGCGTTCACGCTTTCCCGCCATTTGTTTCCAAAGCGATCATAGGCTCCAACAATATTAAGGGCGACTTTTGAGTCTTTTCCGTCCTCTTCTAAAGTCCCGCGGTATCCTAGACGTCCGTTTCCAAGCAAAAACGTATTTCCTTCCGAAAGGACCGCCGAAGAGTCGTAACCTTTTTTAATGAGAATGTGTTTCATTCGTTAACTTTCCAAAAGAAAGGGATCGGACGATCTTTTTCTTTTTGCCCGCCACGAGAAGAATTACTGGTTTATGGGCTAGGTTAGCGATCGAAAACCCCTTTTTGCCAACGCGGATTTTCAAATTGCTTCCATGGTAAAAAACATTGAATGAATAGCTTTTCCATAGCGAAGGGAGTTGAGGATTGATCGAGAGCAGGTCCCCATCGCTCCTAAGACCTCCGAAACCATAGACGATATTCATCCAAGCCGCGGCGATGGAGGTCATATGAAGTCCCTCTCCGGCGTTTCGGTTGTAATCGTCCAGATCCATTCGGGTTGCGAAGGCAAAGAAGGACAAAGCTTCTTTGGTTTTTCCAAGCTCACACGCGAAAATCGAATGAATGGAAGGGGAAAGAGACGATTCGTGAATGCAGCGTGGTTCATAGAAATCATAATTAGCCAGTTTTTGCTCTTTGTTGAAAGCGGTGCTGTAAAGAAACATAAACATCAAAACGTCCGGTTGCTTGATCATGTCTCCACGATAGATCCGATCGTAGGACCAATGAGAATACAAAGGGAATTCGGCCGCAGGGATTTTATCGATGTCGATATGAGGCAGGCCATAAAAGCCTTCGTTTTCCTCGAATAACTTGGTTTTGGGATTATAAAGAATAAGCATCTTATCTTCGGCTTCTCGCATCTCTTTGAGTTCTTTTTTGTCCATTCCGATTTTGGCCAAAACCCTGTTGATACGGGGATCTTTTTCATATTTTTTCAATAATTCCCGGGCATACTCGAATGTTTTTTTGGCCATGTAATTCGTATAGGTGTTGTGATTAACCATCATTTTGAATTCATCGGGTCCCATGACCCCATAAAAACCAAAATGGCTTTTATCGGCATTCCACTGACCTCTCTCCAAAAGAAAGCGGGCAATTTCAAGAACCATCTCAAGACCGTAATCGAGAACAAAATCATGGTCTCCCGTTACTTTTTCGTAATGGTAAACCCCATAAACGACGCCAGTGGAAGGCTGAAACTGCAACGAGGCGTGCTGCCAAAGATTACAACCTTCTTTTCCGTTTAAAGTCGCAATAGGATAGCAGGCGCCGCGACAGTCGAGCATAAGAGCCCTTTTCTTGGCTTCTTCCAAACCGAAATACCGGAACATCAACATGGCTTTGGCTGCTGAAGGATTATTGAAAAGGTAATAAGGAAGGCAATAAGTCTCCGAGTCCCAAAAAGCATGACCGCTATAAGCTTCGCCCGTCAGGCCTTTGGCCCCAATGTTATCATGAGAGTCAAAACCATGGTAAGTCTGTTCCAACTGGAAAATCGCGAATCGGATCCCCTGCTGATCCTCCTTGTCGCCATCAATGACAATATCGCTTTTTTTCCAAACGCCCTCCCAGTAACGTCTATTGCCATTAAGAGCCGTATCATAACTTGTTTTTGCAGCAATATTTAATTCTTTGTTACCTTTTTTTGATAGTTCATCGTTCGAAACCGAAGCGCCGTTTCTCTCTGCTAGATTAACGATTGCTCGATAAAAAGAAACTTTTTCTCCGGCCTTGGTCTTGAACTTATAAGAAAGCCCTACGCCTAAAGGCAGTCCTTCATAAATTCCTTTTATGGGGGTTTCGATAGCCATGAACGAAGCAACTTTCTCTTCCGTCGAAAGCGTTTGGCTGAAGGTGGCGGCCGTTTCGTTTCCGTGCTCTTTTCGAATATTGGTGAAGTAGCAATCGCGGCCCCATTGAATCATGTTTCCGTCCAAATAAAACGAGATAGCCACCTCAGACGAGCCATTCGATTCGATTTCTATCTTTTGATAAGCTCGATGACACTCGGTCATCGAGAGGAAACGGGAAAACGAAAGTTTTATCTCGTTCCCGCTAAGGCGCCAAACGAAACGGCGGGTCAACTCTCCGGTTTTGAAATCCATTTTTCGGACAAAATCCGATATTTCGGAAGAAGCCAAATCAAGCTTTATGCCATTTATTGAGAGGGATATTTTAAAATAATCCATGGCATTGACCATGAAATGAGTGCGTTTCACGATACCCAAATAAGCGTTTGGAGTGTCTTCTTTGGCATAGTCGTAGATGCCGTTAAAATAAGATCCACGAAGGGAAGGAAGCGAGATTCCCTCTTCAAAATAACCTCGGACTCCGGCATATTCGTTTGAAGAGGAAAAAAGCGATTCAGAAACCAAATTTCTTTCTTTGTGAAACCCCCGTTCAACGATTTCCCAAGGTTCGGTTTCCAAATATTTCTGAGCTGTTTTTTCCATAAAAGTTCACTCCTTTATGCCACTAGTAGTGGAGGTGGCGGTTATTTGTTTTTGGAATAAAGCGAAGAAAACAATCTGTGGGATTATCGAAAGGCATAGCAGCATTAAGAGATAATCCGGGGGGAAATCGCCGCTGGTGGACATGGTCGATTGAATCGAGTATATTTTCACCATTATCGTTTGCATTCCCCCGTCCTGCAGCACGAGGTAAGGAAGGAGGAGATCGCTCCACGCGGCGGTCATCGTGAAGATGGATACCACCCCAATGATGGGACGCGAAAGAGGAGTGACGATCGAGAAAAATATCCTTAAATCCCCCGCTCCATCCACGCGTGCGGCTTCAAAAAGGTCTTTAGGAAGCGAGTCGAAATACGTTTTGAAAAGCATAAAGTAAAAGGCGTTGGCTCCCGCCCCCAAGCAAAGCGGAAGGTAGTTGTTGATGAGTCCGAAATCGGCGATTTCTTTGAACAAAGGAACCAGATTGGCGACGGCAGGAATCATGAAAGAAAGCATGACGAGAGCGTAGATTACTTTATATCCGCGCGGTTTGAGGACCGAAACCGCATAAGCTAGCAATCCGTTGAAAAAGACGGCTGCAACGACGGAACCAACGACCACAATCACGGAATTGAGAAAATATATCCCGAGATTCTGCGACTGCCAAACCTTAATGATTTTAGTCAGGGAGAAACTTTGAGGCCAAAAATGGTAGGGGACATCGTTTAACTCTTCAGTGCCCTTAAAGGACGAAACAAACAACCAAAAAATGGGGGCCAAAGCCAAAAAAGCAAAAATAATCAATATTCCAATCCCGACAGCATAAGCGATCCAAGCCCCGGGATGGCGATAATCCGACCATGCCAAAATTCCATCCTTTTTGCCACTAAAAGTCTCGATCTTCCGCTCGGCTTTTTTCTCACGCCGCCGTTTGGCCAGGTCCGTTTTGACTTTTGAAAAAAATGCTGAGATTTTTTTAAGCATTTTCAGGTTCTTTCTTCTGTTTGGAGGCGAAAGCAAGATAGACGACCGTAAAGAGAATGATGAGAGCCGAAAGAATAACGCTGGTTGCGCTTGAAAGGCTTGCGTGAGAAGCTGTTCCGGCGTCGAGGAAGGCATATTGATAAGCCAATAACATCAAAGATTCGGATTCCCCATTCGGGCCCCCGCCCGAAGTCATAACCAAAGGTTCATAAAATATTTGAAGAACTGAAATTATTTGCAAAACCAGCAGCGTTCGAATGGTCGGCAAGATATGGGGGATCGTAACATAATGGATTCTTTGCAAAAATCCCGCCCCTTCGATTCGAGCCTCCTCATAAAGGCTGTTGTCGATTGTCTGAAGCGCTGATAAATAGACCAGCATCGTTCCTCCGGCCCCCCGCCAAGTCATGGTAATGACGATGAGGGGGATGACCCAATGGGGATCGCTAAGAAAGAGGAAAGGGGTTCCTCCCAAAGCGACGACAATGGCATTAAGCGGGCCTATGGCGTTGGGGTCAAGCAAATACGACCACATGATGACCACGGCAATTCCGGAAATCATGCTCGGGAAATAAAGAACGGTTCTGAAAAATCCTTTAAAATGGACGACTTCACTCAAAAGAAGCCCCAAAAAGATCGGAATAACGAAGCCGATCAAAAGAGACCACCCCACATATTTTAAAGTGTTCAAAAGCGCCTTAAGAAAAATAGGATCGTGAAAAACGGTCTCATAATTTGCGAACCCCACAAATCTAGTCGCGTTGAAACCCACCGATGCGAAGAATGAAAGACCGATATTGGATCCTAAAGGCCACCAAACAAAAAAGGTAAAAAGCAAAATAGAGGGGAGCATAAGAGCCCACCCAATCAAATCCCGTTTCCGAAGTTTTCCTCTCCAGAAACCTCGATATTGTTTTTTCTCTGCGGCAGCCATCTTCATCGGTGTTTAGAGTTTCGACATATATTGGCTGTTAAAAGTCGAGTTAGCGGTCGTAAGAAGAGATTGGCAATCGGCCAAATCGGGATTCATCAAAACCGACTGCAAAACCCCATCCAAAATCGTATACATATCCTGAGCGCAATAAGGAACCTCAGAATGCCTGATGGTATAAATGGTGTCGAAGAAGTCTTTGTAATAATTCATGTTTACGTTAATGTATTGGTTTTCGATTTCATCGGCCATGTCAAGGTAGCCTTGATCGGACCAAGCTTTGATCGTTGGAAGGATTGGCATCCCTTTTCCCAAGGCTACCTGATCCCCCTCGACGATGGCTTGCTTCGAAAAATCGCTCGTCTCGGGCGAACGACCCATGTATTCAAGGAACAAAAGGGCCCCTTTTACCTGATCGTCCGAAGCGTTGGCAGCGAAAACAAAAGGAGTTCCCCCGAAGAGGGAGTAACGGTCGCCGTGGGGGCCGGCCGGCATCGGGACGAAAGCCAAATCATCCTTGCTCATGCCCCCGTTGGTGATGGCCAAAGAAAGAACGTCGTTTCCGACGACCGCCGTGTCGACTTGGCTGCTGAGGCGGGTGTACCACTGGCTGTAATCCAAGGTGACGTTATTGAGCAATAGTCCTTCTTGAGCCATTTTCTGGACCCACTGTAACGCCTCTACGGCTTTGGGGTCGTCTAGAGTGCCCACCCACTTCCCGTCGTTTCCTTCTTTTTCGAGTTCGGCTCCGAAATTCCAAGCGAAATTCGAGAATTGCCAACCCCCGTTTTTGTTCGCCGAGAGAACCAGAAAGCCCTTTTCGGTTCCATCAGAGGCTGCATCGATGATTTGGCTGTCTTCGTAAAGCTGTTCGAAAGTGGTGGGATAGAGCGGGTTGCCGCTCTTGTCATAGAGATCGATTTTCCCGTCCCCATCGACATCAGAAAGAATCCCATAAAAAGCGAGTTTGCTGACGTTGAGAACCAATCCGAGGCCGTAGCCGTCACGGGGCACGCCATAAATCTTTCCATCGAAGGTCAACGCCTGGCGCATCGAGGAATCCATCTTGTCGAGCCAACCCAGCGAGGTAAGTTGCGACGTGATGTCTTTGATGTAGTTGTTTGCGACGAGCATCGAAGGTTCGGTGAACCAAGTTTGGAAAACGGTCGGAAGTTTATTGGCTTGGGCTTTTGCGTTCACGGTATCAACCGAATAGGTATAAGGGGCGCCCTCAATGTCATATTGAGGATAAGTGGCCTCAAAACGGGTCCTCCAGACATCGAACATCGCAAGGTCCTTGGTTTGCTGGCTTTCCGGCCACATGCCGATGGTAACCGTAATTTTGTCGGTTGACTGACAGCTCGAGAGGCAAAAAACGGCCCCTATCGCAGTGAATATCAATGAAAGGAAAACATGTCTTTTCATAGTGCCTCCAATCGACAAGCCAAAAGGTTCGCCCATATTATACTTGTTAGCGCTTACGCAAAGGAATAACGCAAAACTGCAAAAAGGTCGACAAAACTGCTCCTATTTGCCGAGGCCCCTTTCCGATGCTAATCTTGTTGATATGAAAAAAGATGGGAAAACGGCCTTCCCACGGCTTCGCCGTAAAATTTGGATCAGCCTTTTTGCGCTTCCAAGCGCCTTGATGCTTCTTATCGCCGCGGCCAGTGCCTCGGTATTGGGCGTGTACATGGATTCCGATTATCGCTCCTCGCTTGCTGAGAGTCTTAATTTATCGGAGGCCGATTTCTCAACCTCGATGGGTGTTTTGGACGACGATTTGCGGCTTCTCGCCTCCGATAAGGACGTGATCGGCTATGCCGTGAGCGGAGATGGGCTCGTTTCCGCCAGTGCGAAAATCACGTCGGCGGCCAACGCCAACGAATGCATTCTTGGAATCACTCTTTACGGTTCCACCGATGCTCTCAAAACCGCTTCTAGCGGAGTTTCGGGCTATCCCGCCAAATCCGAGATTCTGAGCGAGGAGGCCGTTTCTTCCTTTGTGGCTTCTCAAGCCCCTTCGCTTCTTCTCGTTCGCAACAAGGACATCGCCCAAAGTTTTGGGTTTCAAGCCTATGATCAGACCTATGGGATCCTCTCCTTTTTCGTTCGAATCAACGACGACGCTGGAACCACTCAAGGTTTTTTGGTCGCCGATTTGGATTCACAGTTTCTCTATCAATCTTATTTCGATTTTTCCGACTACCAGCATTTTGACGTGGCGAATTCCTTCATCGGCTCAGGGGACGTTTACCTCCGTTCCAATTCCAATTTCGCCTACGCGGAGTACCTGCCCTTTTCCCAAAACGGAACGCTTCAATGGGTGAATTTCGATTACAGCTATTTCCGATTGGATTTTGGAGATCTCTATGTGGCGACGGTGGTCAAGAACGATAAAATCATCGGCGAAATGTCGATTTTAATTTCTGTGGCTCTCGTTCTCGCCTCCGGCATGATTCTCGGCGACTATTTCATCACTCGATTCGTTGAAAAAAAGATTCTCGGGGGTCTCGATGGCATGGTAGCCAAAATGAAAACCCCTCAAATTTAGCTTTGTCTTGCCGCGATGCGAATCAAGGTTTTGGTGCCTTGGCCCGGAGCGGAGGTGACGCTTAATCCGCAGTCATCCCCATATTCAAGTCGGATGCGATCATAGACATTTTTGAGGCCGTAGCCGTTGATTTCTTTGGAATCGCCGCTTTGGCGGAATAAATCGGGCAGCACCACGAAGCCGACCCCGTCATCATCGATGGCGATGAGCAGGTCTTCGCCCGACACCTCGGCCTTTATCGCGATGTGACCTTTTCTTTTGAGAGGCGCCAAGCCGTGTTTGATCGCATTTTCCACCAAAGGCTGGACCAATAGCTTCAGAATCTCACAGCTTTCAGCCTCCTTAGAGA
>Ga0224525_1001054_pt1 | contig 10644 bp, 7 predicted proteins | sample CFST100metaG_FD_179874 | JGI IMG/M metagenome (GOLD analysis project Ga0224525, IMG submission 179874) | Peat soil microbial communities from Stordalen Mire, Sweden - C.F.S.T100 | ecosystem: Environmental > Terrestrial > Soil > Wetlands > Peat | place: Sweden: Norrbotten County, Stordalen Mire...
TCTTCGATCTCACCATTCCCGGCGGCATGGGCGGAAAGGAAATAATAGCCGGGATACGGAAGGTAAACAAGGAAATCCCCGTTTTCGCGGCAAGCGGCTATTCCGACAATCCGGTCATGCAACATCCCTCCGCGTATGGTTTTACCGCGAGCATCTGCAAACCATTCAGCATTAATGAACTTTCGGAAATACTTGAGAAGCATGTCAAAAAGGCGTAAACCCCCTCCGGTTGGTCATCCCCTCTCGCGTCTTCGCGCACGACCCCCAGGCGCAAAATCCCGACACGGACGATGCACGCGGGCCATCCTCTTTTTCACGAAAAAACGCGCGAGTATTGACTTTTTACAGTCAATAAGGATATAGTTGCGTTAAACGCTGTTTTAAACCGATGGAGCTTGTAATGCAAAAATGGGAATACCAGTTTCTCATCGCCGAGAAATACGGTAAGGGAATTTTCGGGTTCGTGTTGCCCAGGGAAATTTCGTGGAAAGTGCACTATGTTAACGGCAAGCAGCAGCAGAACTGGGCCGATGTGACGCTCTACAATTACCTCAATCAAATGGGCGAACAGGGGTGGGATGTTGCGAGCATGACCGAACATATGTCCGTACGCAGCGGAACATTGCCGGTTGAACATTTATACATAATTTTAAAAAGGGAAAAAGAGTAAAATAAATATCTTGCATTTTAAAGTGTATTAGTGTACACTTAAGGTGAGTCAAAACTTTAAAAGGGGCGCTTACGCTCGGGAAAGGGGGCTTCGCGAAGAGCAAACAATGACCAGTTTTCAAAAAATATCTCTTCGCATAAAAGGGGCTTCAGGCAGATACATGAAACCGTGATTATGAAAGTTTTTAACGAGTCGGGAAAGTGATTTTTAATTAAAGGAGTTTTTTATGAATCGTACAAAAAAATCCCAGGGTTTTACCCTAATTGAATTGATGGTCGTTATTGTCATTATCGGTATTCTTGCCGCCATTGCAATCCCTAAGTTCATGGACGCCTCGGTTAAGGCCAAAGTCGCCGAAGTTCCTACGGTTCTATCATCATATGAACATGCGGAATTGGCATATATTGCTGAAAAGGCGCTTCTTTCGACAGCTATTGCCGACCTTGTTTTTGAACAACCCGGAACTGCTGGAACTACCAAATGGTTTAAGTATGCTTTGGCCCCTACTGCAGCAGTTAATACTTATTCGGCTACGGCTAGCAATGCTATGGGTACGATTGGTGCCGGTGAAGCTGCCGTTACAACCGTTACCTTAGTGGGGTCGGCTGTTGCCCATACTGATCCGGCCGGGCATTATGCAAAATACATTCCGAACTTTTTGCCGTAATGATTGTTTAAAAAGGTTAACCACCGGGTCTTCGAAACTCTCGTAGGCCCGTTTTTATTTATATCAAATCTCAACAACTTCGGCCTTCCTGTCCCGATACGCGCTTAACAGCCTTCCCCCATACCCGCATTTTTTCAGTTCATTTCCGATATACTCAATCGCCCGTTGCGGGGAATTGTGGTCTTTGCTCAAATGGGAAAGCATGATGCTTTCGGGGTGTGTATTTGACGCCCCGCATATTTTGACGAGCGCCTCGGCCGCCTGCGCGTTTGAAAGGTGGCCGAAGTCCGACGCTACCCGTTTTTTGTGAAAATACGGCCGTAGCGGATTATTCCACAGCAAATCGCTATCGTGATTCGCCTCCAAAATGACCACGCGGCTATTGACGAAATGAGGCAATAACGCGTTGGGAAAACACCCTAAGTCCGTGGCATAACTCGCGGAGCTTCCGTGCGTGCCCACACCGCGGAATTTAAACCCGCTCGTCGTTTTTTGAGCGTCGTGATCAACCAAAAACGGAATAAGCTCGATGTCTTTTATGAAAAACGGGGTTTCATGAAAAGGATTGACGGATAGCGGAAAACGGCTTTTTTTTTGCAATGAGCTCTTGAGCACGGAAACGTTTTCGGCATGAACCCATACCGGAATGCTATTTCGGCTGAAAAGCGAAAGAGCGGCATGATTTAAATGGTCGCTGTGCAGATGACTTACCACCACCGCGTCAATATGGGCGAGCGCCGCGTTCGTCTCGGCAAGTATGCCCAAAAATCCCGCCTGGGTAAACCCCCCGGCGTCTAAAAGGACTCTCGTATTTCCATGCTCGATAAACGTGCAGTTGCCCGAAGATCCGCTTCGAAGGAGGCATATTCTCATGACGGTTGCCGGACGACATCGGCCACGAGTTGGGCAAGCGCCTGGTTTTCAAATGGTTTTTGAAGAACTCCCGCGATTCCTTCCGCGGTCATCTCCTCGCGGCGGCCGTTAAGATTGTAGCCGCTGGCGATGACGGCTTTCACGCGGGGATTGATTTTTTTAAGTTCCCGAAAACACTCGATTCCATTGAGCTCGCCCATGGTCATATCGATGATGACAAGGTCGATCTCGTTATGTTTTTTTCCGTACAATTCAATGGCCTCTTTCCCGCTCGCGCACAGTTGGACGCCATAACCCAGGGAAACGAGCATTTCTTGGAAAATACTGCGCATAAGTTCCTCGTCGTCGACAACGAGAATTTCCAGCCGGTTCGCGGGAATGTGCGGTCCCGCCGCGCTCGCTATGCCGGCCGGTTCTATTGTATCGATCGGCAAATACAATTTGAAGGAAGAGCCCTTCCCGGGTTCCGACGACACGGCGCAGTAGCCCTTATGGGCTTTAATAGTGCCGAAAACGCTCGCCAAATTGAGCCCGCTTCCCTTGCGGTTGTCCTTGGTAGTGAAAAACGGCTCAAACATTTTTATTTTGACATGTTCGTCCATGCCCACGCCGGTATCCGTTATGGTAATGACCACATATTCCCCGCAGACGATCGACGGGTCTATTTTTTTATACGTTTCGTCAAAGGTCACCGTCTCGGTGGAAAAAACGAGGGACCCGCCGGAGGGCATGGCGTCGCGGGCGTTCATGCCGATGTTGAAAAGCGCGGTCTGCAACTGGTTGGCGTCGCCGAGGATGCCGGTCTCGCGCGCCCTGAAATCCTTGGTGATTTTAATCCCGCTGTCGAATGAATGATGCAGCAGCGATACGGCCTGGTTGACCAAATCGTGAGCGTCGCAGCGGACCATGTGATAGACGCCTTTTCGCGCGAAGGCAAGGAGTTGCGCGGTGAGCTCGGCGGCGCGCTTGGCGGCGGCAAGAATGGTCGTACAATATTTTTCCAGCTTGGGATTATCGGAGGAGAATTTTTGCCGGATCATTTCCGCGTACCCTGAAATCGCCCCTAAAATGTTATTGAAATCATGGGCGACTCCGCCGGCAAGCTGCGCGATGGCTTCCAGCTTTTGCGATTGCAGGAGTTCCTCCTGCAGCAGCGCTTTTTCCTCTTCAAACGTAAGCTGATCGACCCGCGTGGTGATGATGTGCACCATTTCAACGAGAAACCGTATTTCCTTTTCCGTCCATTGCCTCTCCTGAAGGCACTCGACGAACGCAAAGAACCCCTGTAAAACGCCGTCCCTGCTTTCAATGGGCAAGCCTAAAAAGGACCGTATATTGTTTTTCCGGAGGAAGGAGGATACGAGCGGACCATACTCGCCGTAAACGGTCTGCTCCGATAAAATAACGGCGGCGACTCCGGACGCGGCGTAAAAATCAGCGCATACCTCATACGGGATTTTTTCGCCAAGCGAAGAGGCGACGCCTTGTTTACAATACTGAAATTCGCATACGGCGAACGTTCTCTCGTCGTTGAGTTTAAAGTAGCTCGCCCTGCTGAGCCCGAACGCGGACCCGACGATGGACAGGAATTTTTGGATCAGGGCTTCGCGCGATATCGCGTGTTGCGCGGCCAATTTCCATAGTTCGGTCCGTACGGTCGTATAGTTGTTGTGCTCGATGAGCTCCTGCTGCGCCTTCCGTTTTAAATCAACCGCGTGATTATACTCCCGGCGAAGCGTGGAAAGCGTGATTGCCCGGCGCATGACCATCATCAATTCAGTCTTTAAAACCAGCCCTTTGACCAGGTATTCGTCGATGTCGGAGCGTAAAAATTCAAGGGCGGCGGTTTCGTTTTCACCCTTCGATAGTGCGATAATACCGCAGTCCCCGCAGACTTCCTTAATATGTCCGACGACCTCGTGGTCCGCGTCCAGGAACGACGCATCGAGGAAAACCGCTTGCGCCGAACGATGCAGCAGCGATTGCAGGGCAAGCGGAATATCGGCGCATATTTCATACCCAATGGCGAGTTCAGGCAAACCTTGGAAATGATCCGCAAGGGCCTGCGCTTCCTTGCGGTTGGCATTGATGATAAGAACCTGCACGGGCGCTTGCGCCATCAGTCGGTCATCCTTATCGGTATCCCGCGGTTGAAAAGATATTCCTTTATTTGACGAATCGTATATTCCCCATAGTGCAGCATGGATGCGACGAGCGCGGCGTCGGCGCGTCCCTCCGTAAGCACCTCGGCGAGATGCTGAGGTTTGCCGCCCCCGCCCGAGGCGATAACCGGAATACCGACCGCCTCGGCCACCATGCGCGTCAAGGTTATTTCATAGCCTTCCCTCGTGCCGTCGGCGTCGATGGAGTTGACCACCAACTCTCCGGCGCCGAGCGCTTGGCCTTTTTTCGCCCACTCGATCGCGTCGATACCGGTGCGCCGGCGGCCGCCGTGCGTAACGATTTCATACCCCGAGGGGATAGTCCCCGACGCGCCCACCCGCAGAACGTCCATGGAAAGCACCACACATTGGGCGCCGAAGGCGAGCGCCGCTTGCGAAATGAGCTTCGGATCGCTTACGGCGGCGGTATTCACATTGACCTTCTCGGCCCCGGCCAGGAGCGCCTTGGCGCAGTCGTCAACGGTTCGCAGGCCCCCGCCCACCGAAAAGGGGATGAACACCTGGGCCGCCACGTCGCTTACCACGTCGAGCATGATGCCGCGATTGTCGCTTGACGCTGTAATATCGTAAAAAACCAACTCATCGATGCCGCCGTCATAATAGCGGCGAGCGGTGTCCACCGGGTCGCCGATATCCTTCGTGCCGACGAATTTAACGCTCTTGGCAAGCATGCCGTTACGCACGTCCAAACACGAAATGAGACGCTTGCTTAGCATGGCCGGCCATCCCAGGAAGCGAAATTTTTCAACATGGATAGCCCTACGGGGCCGCTTTTTTCCAAATGAAATTGCGTCGCGAAAAGATTATTACTTCCAATGGCGCAGGGAAAAACCCGGCCATACGCGCATGTGGCGAACACCATGCGGTCGTCCGTGGGAAGCGGATAATAGGAATGTACGAAATATACTTGACTATTGGGCTTAACGCCCTCAAGAACCGGATGCGCTCGCGCGATGGCTATTTCGTTCCACCCCATATGTGGAATTTTCATTAACGGATCTTCCATGACGAATTTACGGCACCGCCCCTCGATTAGATTCAGGCATTCGGTATTTCCCTCCTCGGAACTTGTAAGTATGATCTGCGCTCCAAGGCAAATCCCCAGAATAGGGATGCCCCGGACAAAGGCATCCGTAAGCGCCCGGTCCAGGCCTCGCCGGCGAAGCGTTTCCATCGCCGAAGCGGCGTTTCCCACACCGGGAAAAATGATGCGGTCGCACCGTAAAAGCGCCGCCGGATCGGCGAAAATAGCATTGGGAACGGCTAAATAATCCAAAGCGCGTTTAACCGAGGTAAGGTTTCCGGCCTTATAATCAACAATGCCTACCATTGAGTATTTCCTGGACCAGGATGGAGCAACGCCCCCCTGCCCCCGCAGGGGGAGATTTTAGATTCAATTATACCCACTCATTCCCCCTGCGGGGGCTAGGGGGCGCTCTTCATTCTACAATTCTCAAAATACTTTGACATGGATATTTTTGCAAGAAAAGCACTCCCGTGGTAAAAGCGCTTGGGATGTCCTTTCCAGATCGCAACCGCTTTATCGGTAAATTCCTTCGCCCTTGGGCAATGAATGTATCATGACGTTTTAATTAAAGTCCGTCCTATCGGGATTCGACGGTGTCGCCGGAGTTACGACGTTTATTCACCTTTACCGAATCTTCCGGGGTTGGAGCGCCCGGCGTTGCGGCGGCCGGTTTTAATGATGGGACGTTTTCCTTGGGTAATGTGCCGACACGGTGCGTCGCCTCTTTTTTCACCGGGCCTTTTTTATCGAGTTGACCTTGCAGTTTTTGGATTTCTTTGTCGATGGCGTGTATTTCCGTTTGCTCTTTGTTGCATCGCTCCATAAGTTTGGTAATTGTCCAAGGAATCAATTCCTTGCAACTGTCAATCGGCGTCGGATCAAACAACCATTTTGTCGCACGGTCGCCGGATTCCATGTTGTCGCCGATACTTTGAGTTGTCTCTTCAAATACCGTTCTCAGGCTGTCAATGATCCGATCCGGGGCGTTCTCCCCCGGCTTTTTGTTGTTGACCGGGCGACCGGTTGAATCATACGCTTTTTCGAAAATACGAGCGGTTTTGTCGAAGATTTCGCCAAGGGAATCAAGTTTTAGATACAGATTTTTCCGTTGTTCCCGCAGTGACCCGATAACCGCCGTATCAACGCGTCGCAGCGTAGCGGCCGAAGGTTCCACCTCTTTCAGGACGGTTAATGCTTCGGTGCATTTATTCTGCTTGTTCAGGGCGAATGCTTCGATCAGCGCGGCCTGACATATACGTATCGTGTCTTCGGAAACCTCACGCAGCTTATGGGCGGTTTTTCCGCAAATGCTCCACTGATTCGATTTAAGGGCGCTCCAGGCGAGGCACTCGAGTATTTCTTCGCCGGACCGGCTCTTCAATATTACTTTGCCGGATCGGTTATTGTCATAAATGATCCTTCCTAAATGATTGACGGCTTCTTTATAATCCGTATTCTCAAAATTTAAACGGGCCAGCATCAAGTGCGCGCGTGCCTCGATTTCACTTTTTTCCCTGTCTCCCATTGCGGCCGAGTCTCCAATGACATCATTCAACAACTCAATTGATCTGTTTTTCCCTTTTGAGCAGATCTTCGATGTATCACCCGCGGTTGGACACTCGGTCCGGTATTCGATAACGGCTTTAGTGTATCGAGCGTAAATGCAGAGCGGCGATTTCAAATTGACTTTAGACAATATAACGCCGGCGGAATCATAATTATTTTCCTGAAAATACACTTCGCCCAAATAGTAATCGCTTTCCCAGAGCAGGGAATCCGGAAGGTCGTGTTTGCGGCGCAGCTCGGCGTGGATGTTCTTTGCTTCTGTAAACCAGCCGAGGCGGTAATAGATGCGCAGCATGCCGGTCAATGCCTTTTCGGCGAAATGTCCTTTCGCGCACTCCCTGTTCTGCTCGCACAACGTAAGCGCTTCCCGATACCGTTCAATGGCCTTTTGCCGCATGCCGAGATTTTCAAGGCAACTCGACGCGTAGTACTGGACCTGACCTTTGTTCATGACAAAATTAGGAAATCGCGTCAGCAGCTCAATGAATTTAAGATAAGCGTCCCAATAATTCTTACCGGAATAAAGCTCCAGGGCTTCATTATACAACCTGGTCAGATACAAACCCACCGGATACAGTTGTTCCCGGGACTTAATATCGGCGCCCACGTAGAACGTATACGTGGGTCTCAATTGGTTTTCGGTAATCAGCGTTTGATACCCTGCATGCACTTTTGGAAAATTCTTCTCTTTGACGGCAAGTTGCAGCGCGGCGCCCCAATAACCGGAGCCGAAAAGGGCGTATACGGAAAAAACGTCCCTGATACCCGACAAGCCGAGCCTGAATGCCAGGTCCGTTTCCCGATAGGCCTTCATGGTATTTTTCTTTCCCAAGCCGAGGCTAAGGTTTTTTTCAGTGAATTCAATACCGCCCGAAAGGTTCATGATCGGCCCCAAAGGATACCCCGATAGCCAGGAAACACGCAGATAGGGCGTATAGAGGGGCGTGGCGTACCGACTGATACCGGCGATGTTCATCCAGGATATTCCCATGCGGTGTTTACCGATGCGGTGTTCGCCGATTTTCCATGAGGAGTCCGAAACGATCGAAAAGCCCGCGTCAATCGAACCGTCGTACAAGGGCTGTCCGAAATTGGTTTGATGGATGAAATTAATATTCACCCCCGCATTGCAGTTTTTTAAAAAAGGAACCGCGACAAGGCCGGCGCCATACCCTAATGTAAATGAGTTAATGTTATAATCCATGGTTCCCGTCTTGACCGGGTTATTCATCGCATCAAACGAATAACGGTCCGCCTCTCCTGAGTATTCCCCGGCGTAGGAAACGCCGACCGCGTGCCGCTGATCGTACATATACGGAAGAGGATACGCCACATCGGCCTCAAAAAGCTGGAACGCGTTATTCATGATCAAACCCGTCGCGGTCCGTACGGCAAGGTTCTCCTCATCCGCGAGAAACGCCGGATTGGAGAGCGTGGAGGTCGAAGTCATAAGGTACCGCCATCGATCGGACGCCAGATATTCGCTTGAAAGACCGTCCGCGATGATTGCGGAGAAAATACCCGACATACCGACCTGAAGGATCGCAACCGACAATAACAATCTTTTTATCATACATTCCATTCCTTAATCGATGGTTCTTTTCACGCCGATTTTAACTCTCAATACCTGCTCGCCGGATGAACCCGTCGTAGCCGTGACGACCGCCAGATACATTCCTTGCGAAACGAACATTCCGCGTTCGTTGCGCCCATCCCAGTGGTAATACAAACTCTTCGCCATACCGATCATTTTTTTTGAACGCAGTACGACATTGCCCACAGGATCATATATATCGACCTTCGCTTCGACTTTTGAAACTTCAACGCCGTTCTTGAGTTGCGCCTCTATCCGCGTTCCGGTGGACGGCAGCGCTCTCATCGACGGCCAGGGGGAAGGCGGAATACGGCTTATTCCCGGTGTAAAGGGATTTTCGCAAGCGAATACGGCTTGCACGGGTTCGGAAGAGGGGGGGCCGGATATTGATTTGACCGGCGCGCGCCTGCTCATGGACTGGGGCGGATTACGCGCATCCGAAACATCGGTGACCCTGCGAAGCGCGTCATCATTCCTTCTGAGCGAAACGCTGTCGCGCTCCGAAGCCACGACGAATCCATTTGTCAAAACGATGGAAACCCCCATGATTGAATCCTTGCCTACAACGATAGCGGTCATGGAATCCACACCGGCGAAAGCGCTTGTTTCCGTTCCCTCCCTGAAGAAAAGAAGAAGGTCCGAAGGAACGAACTTGGGGACTTTCGGAACGCTGAGGGGCTCGTCAAAATAGACCGACAGAGTGTCGGGCCCCTTTCCCGCTTGATTGAACCGGTGCACTTGAGCGGATTCGACCACCGGGCCGGCGCTGTCGATAATGGAGTCCGCCCGGATCGAAAATCCATGAGCGGTCATTGCGCCGTTGATCGACAGCGTCGCGCTTTTCCAACCGGTCAGCGATGGACCTCCGGGTGTTCCCGGAAGAACGCATGCTATGCCGGCGTTGTTAACCTCTATCGATTCCGCGGCAACGATGTTTTGCCGTTTGCCGTCGTACTTAACGAACGATATACTGTCGAAAAGACTCTCAAAATCCTTCGGTTCCGAGTCAAGAGTGAAGGGGAGCGCCCAACGCAGATGCAATAGATCGGGCTGTCCTTCTCCCTTCGTGTCGTAGAGAACCGCCGTTGCCGAAACCGCGCCTTCATAGTCGATTCGGACTTTCCGGTTAAGCGGATGCGGACAATTTCCATTTGCGCTATCTGTCAAGAGTTTACCCGAACCGCATGGTTGCAAATTTATGCTGTCGTTATACGGATGTACCGAAAACCCTTCGGCAAGCGGTATGAGAAGCGTCCGGCCCGCGTGGACTCGATCGGAGGAAGAGGTTGAAACGAATGCCGCCGCGGAAGGGGTCGTCAAGCCTTCGGAAAAATAACCGAACATGTCTTGCGAAGGCCCCTCCGATAGGAAAACCGGCTCGCTCATGACGATCCTCAGCATCGGTTTGTTTCCATTCACCGCTCGGGATGCGACAAACGTCGCGCCTTGAATAACGGGTCCCGCGCTGTCGTCGATCTCCATCACCGTCGATGGCGCGTCAAGCGAAGTCACTCGCGCGTCGGTTAATTCTATCGCTGCCGTCAACCAACCCGTTGTAAGAGTGTCCTGACTCTGTTCCGAAAGAGCCGCCTCGAGGGTAAGAGGGCCCGTTTTTACCAGTGTTGACGCGAAAAAGCTTTTCGCGACGCCGGCATAATTTGTCAACTTGATCGATCGTATCAGGTCGCCCGGTTCGATGAGAATGTCCTTAAGCGGAGCCCATTCCGGCCACGTCAGCGTCATGAGATCGAGGCGGCCTTCGCCGTTGGCGTCGTAGAATGCCGCGACCACGGGTATGCCCCCGGTAAAGAGTTGAACGGCCATTTTCCGGTTATTCGCGGCGGGCGTTCTTCCCGGAATTCCCGCATCCACACAATGGGCTTTCCCCAGTTCATCATAGGGCCGCAGGGAAACGCTGTCGAGCAGGGGACGGACCTTGAGCCCGTTGGCAAGCGATATCACGACGCTGTCGGTCGACCTCTGAATATGCCTGGCCGCCAAGCCGGAAAACGCGGCCGGATCGGGCTTGTCTGATAATGTAAAGTAATTAAGAAAATCAGCCGG
>Ga0224525_1001064_pt1 | contig 10602 bp, 7 predicted proteins | sample CFST100metaG_FD_179874 | JGI IMG/M metagenome (GOLD analysis project Ga0224525, IMG submission 179874) | Peat soil microbial communities from Stordalen Mire, Sweden - C.F.S.T100 | ecosystem: Environmental > Terrestrial > Soil > Wetlands > Peat | place: Sweden: Norrbotten County, Stordalen Mire...
CTCATAATCATAGCGAAGCTATAATATGGCGAGGGGTGTGTAGGGAACGTTACATTTATATCGACAGTCTTTAACACACCCCGCACACAAACAGCTGACGCTGTTTTGCGCCACCCCTCTCAAGAGGGGAATCAATGCCGATTACTAACCTATATCCTCAGGAGCGGGTCTCCGGACCCGGTTCTATTGTTTCGATTCCACAATAAAACTTTTCCAAGCAAATAGAACTGATTTCATAACACCAGCAAAGAAACCAGTAATGAGATAAATGCATAGCATAGTGAAACTTAGAAACCCAAGGACCAGGTCCGGAGACCTGCTCCTGCATAATCAAGTGAGGTCTGACCTTTCAGATGTTCCAAAAGGTCAGTCCTCAAGATTCACACAACTAAACACCATTAACGAGGTCCGACCTTTGAAACATCTGAAAGGACGGACCTCTTTACAATAGACTTCTTGGAGCGAGTATTCGATTTTCCATTTTTGACAATCTCGCACCATTCTGTTAGTATTAAATCGTATTAAGTAATTTAATCTTTCGGTTGGCGGGACTTAATGAGTGCGTTTATATTGTAGAAAATGATAAAAATATGCTGCGTTTATTGTCAAAATTCAGAAGTTTAACGAAAAGTAACCTGATTTCAAAACAAAACCTTTTAAAGACTCTTAATGTAAAAGAGGCGCTTTTTGTTTTGAAAATTGAAAATAATATCTAATTTTGTCTTGCATATTTCAGACACAAACGTAACTCTCCTCTAACTGGATTTAGGAGAAAAAAATGGAAATAACGAATGTTTTGGGATTTGGAGGCCTGATTGTTCTTGTATTGGGAGCGATTTTGGGCTATTTGGGAAGACAGTTTTTTGCTAAGAAAGATGTGAAAAGTGCGGAATCAAGAGTGGGGAAAATCCTTGCCGAAGCGAAAGAGCAAGCCACAGCTGTCGTTTTGGAAGCGCAGAATAAGGCAGTGAAGATTTTGGAAGATTCGAAGGCCGATGAAATCGAAAGAAACCGGCAGATTGCGAGAAATGAAGAACGAATCGCCAATAAAGAAGATGTTTTGGACAAAAAATCCGTAGAAGTAGACAAGCAGAAAGAATCGCTCCAGGAAAAGAGCAAACAGATTATGTCCATCAAGGAGGAAGTGGAAAAAATCAAGGTGGAGCAATTGGAAAAGCTCCAGAAGATTGCCGATTTGGATCAGGACAGAGCAAAAGCGATCATTTTGGACAGGGTTGAAAAAATCAATCAGGAAGAAATTCTCAAGAGAATGAAGCATCTTGAGGCGGAGGGTTTGGATGAGCTTAATAAGAAAGCTAATAACATTATTGTTCAGGCAATCCAGAAATATTCGGGTACGCACACTGCCGAGACGACGACATCGACTGTTGACATTCCAAGCGATGAAATGAAAGGAAGAATTATCGGGCGGGAGGGAAGGAATATCAGGACGTTGGAACAGCTTACCGGAGTCGAGGTTATTATTGATGACACGCCGGAAACCATCATTATTTCGGGCTTTGATCCGATTCGAAGGCAAGTTGCCAAGATTTCTTTGGAAAAACTCATTTCCGACGGAAGGATCCATCCGGCAAGAATCGAGGAGGTGGTTGATGAGACAAAGAAAGAAATCATAAATTCCGTGAAAGAAGCGGGAGAGGTTGCTGTTGCTGATTTGGGTGTTGTAGGGTTCGATCCGAAGCTCGTGCAGCTTATCGGACGGCTTAAATATCGAACCAGCTATGGACAGAATGTGCTTTTGCACTCAGTGGAAGTGGCGCGGCTGTCGGCATCGATCGCTTCAGAAGTTGGTGCGGATATCACCGTGGCAAAGAAAGCGGGACTTTTGCATGATATCGGAAAAGCGGTTGATCATGAAATCCAGGGAACGCATGTGGAAATCGGAATGAATATTTTGAAGAAATTCAATGTTTCAGAGGAAATTATCGTTGCCATGAAATCACACCATGAAGATTTTCCATATGAAAGCACAGAAGCGGTCATTATCAAAGTTGCGGACGCTATTTCCGCTTCAAGACCGGGCGCGCGCAAGGATACTTTGGAAAACTATATAAAGCGTTTGGAGGAACTGGAAAATATCGCCAATTCATTTGATGAAGTTGAAAAGAGTTATGCGATCCAGGCAGGAAGAGAAGTGCGCGTGTTTGTCACTCCGGAGAAGATCGATGATTTGGGCGCAATGAAGCTTTCCCGAAAGATCGCTGATCAGATCGAGGAAACCCTCAACTATCCGGGAGAGATCAAAGTGCACGTGATCCGTGAGACGAGAGCTGTGGAATATGCGAGATAATACTGGATTTATTTTCGTAGAGACGCAAGATTTTGCGTCTCGGATTTCAGGATAAGGTATTGTTCTATGAATTGCTTGTTTGAATAGATAGACTTTCTTTCCCGCAATAATTCCTACACTTTGTCATTCTGAGGTAATCCGAAGAATCCCTTCATTACATTGGGTCTTGTCCATATCGTATAGTTTTATCGCATGAGAGGGATTCCTCGCTAGGCTCGGAATGACAAAATGATGGTTTGATTTTAAATGGTATAGTTTGGCGGGTATGAGTCAAGCTCGCACAATCCTATATTTGTCATAACTAATTTCTTATTTTGCACTCATGCGTATACTATTTCTTGGCGATATGGTGGGAAGGCCGGCTAGGTGTGCTGTGGCTCGGTTTATCGCGTCCAGACGGAAAGAAATGGGAATAGACGTGGTGATTGCAAACAGTGACAATGTGGCGCATGGAAGGGGAGTGACGCGGAAAACGGCCGAAGAGGTGCTCGGTAGCGGTGTGGATTTTCTGACCTCGGGAGATCATGCCTGGGATAATCCCCAGGCTTTTGATATTTCGAAAGCGGGAGATTTGAATTTTGTTTTTCCTGCCAACCTTCCTGATGCGGATTTTCATATGAGCCGGAAGGTTTTTGAAGCGGGGGGTATAAAAATCCTGGTTATGAATCTTGCAGGAAACGTTTTTATGAACAGAGAAACAATTCCTCCTTTTGAAACTGTCGATAAAATCTTGAAAGAAAACGAAGAAAGCGATAATGGCGCAAAAATAATACTTCTGGATTTTCACGCAGAGGCTACAAGCGAAAAGAAAGCGATAGGAAGATATTTGAATGGGAGAGTGTCGGCGGTTGTGGGAACACACACGCACGTGCAGACTGCGGATGAGGAAATTTTGAGCGGCGGCACGGCTTATATTACCGATTTGGGGATGGTTGGGGTGGAAAATTCGATTCTGGGATGCGAGGAAAAGGCGGTTCTGGAACAGTATATAAATAAAACTCCATTCAAATATCAACTGGCGGAAGATGACAATGTGATGCTGGAGGGGGTGGTCGTTGATGTCGATGAGAAAACGGGAAAGGCGGTGAGGATTGAGAGGTTAAGGGAAAGAGTGGTTTGTGGCTCTGACAACACATAACTTATAAATTTTAATCATAGCCAATAAGGAATGGGAATGACTTATAATATTTATCTCCCCCTCACCCTGACCCTCTCCCGGAAGGAGAGGGAACGATATAAAACGTTGGAATATAATAATATAAGTATTATAAGTGTGGCATTTTATTCCCCTCTCGAGAGGGGTGGCGCAAAACAGCTTCAGCTGTTTGTGTGCGGGGTGTGTTGTATTCGGTTATAAGTTTTCAGTCATTTTCAAAAGCTTGCCTTATTTTAGCCATTTGTGTATAATGCCTCTAGACATTGAATATTTGGGCTTTAGAGTCTGTCTAAGAAATCCGTTTTCTTATTGCACTCATAAATTTTATGTTTGAATGATGAAAGTGATTTTTTACGCAGACTCTAGAAATTTTATAGATAGCATTTAATTTAGTGCTTAATTAAGTCAAAAGAAAGGAGGTGTGCCCCATGACAAAAGATGAATTGATCGACAGCGTTGCTTCCAAGACTGATTCTTCCAAAAAAGACGTTGAAAGAATCATCAGCGCTGTATTAGAAACCATCACCACTGCTTTGACTGACGGTGACAAGGTTGCTTTGACCGGTTTTGGAACTTTCGATGTCAGCAAGAGAGCTGCTCGAGTAGGTGTTAACCCACAGAACCCAGGTCAGAAAATCCAGATTCCTGCTATGACTGTTCCTAAGTTCAAAGCTGGAAAGAGCTTGAAGGACGCTGTAAAGTAAATGCATTTAAACAAGAAGTCTTAATTTTCCCGAAAGGGAAGGTTGAGATTTTTTGTTTGGCGGTATTTTTGATTTATGTGAATTTGTAGAGACGCGATTTATCGCGTCTTGATTAATTACAATGATATACTTTGAATTACGAAACACCATATTTTATAATTCCTGATACTCTTTGTGTCATTCCCGCCCCCGCCTTCGCGAGGATAAACTCCGTCGGTAATCTATTAAGACTCGGTTTAGGTGATATTAATCCTGGATTCCCGCCTACGCGGGAATGACAAGCAGAGTAGTTTGTAATTCAAAGTAATATATTATCCCGCATTCCGAGACGCGATAAATCGACGTCTCTACGGATAACGGTTTATGGCTTATTTCAGGGACAGTTTGTCAATATGCTTGACAAATATTAAATAATATGCTATCATGTAAAGTCACGATAAACCAGCGAGGATTACGAAGGAGAGAGTTTGATCGGCCGGGACATAAATTATATTATAACTCCCACCGCCGATCAAAAACACAAATCGCCTTCGTTATCCTCGGTGGTTTGAGAAAGAAAGTTCTTTGAAAAAATATTTGACTTAGGAATTTAATCGTAAAAATATTGTGGTTAAGTTCTTAAGTTAAATTTATAAAAAGAAACAAATATAAAAGGTGAAAAGAAAATGACAGAAGTAAAAGAGCAAAAAGAAAGAAAAACAATTGATGCAATTATAGAAGAAGGGGAGGAAGCCCTCAATATGAAAGTTAGCAAAATTGTAGAAGATTTCCTCAAAGCCGCAGAAGAAAACAAGGAAGACATCGCTGCAGGAAAACCATTTTCTTATGAAGTGGGAGATAGTTGTGTCGTAGGAGACTTGATCTCTTCTATTGAGAAGAAAATTGAAGATATGAATAATCATAACAAAATGGGAATTATATCCGTTAAGGAAAAATCAAAATTTCTGTTATGGAATCGAAAATGGTTCCTGGTTGTAAGGAAAAATGAACAAGGAAAAAATAATGGAAAAAGATAAAAAATAGAACTGTAAAAATCAGGAGGCTTAGAAATGAAAATAAAACTGCTATTCTCAGTAATGTTTATTCTGTTTTGCCTAATAGTCACGGCAGATGCTCAGGCGAATAAGCCCTTAGCAATTACCAGCGTTTCTGTTGTCGACCAAAAACAACTTCCTGAAGTAATTTTTAATGTAGACATTGCAGAGATTACAGACAATGTCTACTATGGCGATTTCGAATGTTTTTATAGCATTCCTAAAAGCTATAGTGACGCAGAAATAATCTACACTGTTCCAGGGAATAAAAAAGATGTCCTTGTGCGTCGGGTTCATTATGGAGAGGGGTCGATAATAGAAACGGGTTATAGATTCGACAAGGAACATCAATATGTTGCCATAAGACATATTGGCAGCACTCAGCCCGATATGGTCGCCAGGGCATATCTGGTTAAAAACACTAAAAATCCTCTAGAGTTGGATATAAAAGAGGAAGAAATAAATACCAGCCCTCCGGGAATAAATACCATAATAGAAAATACGTTGATTTCGAAGATATAATACAAATAATTAATATTATATCTTCGTTTATTTTTCCAAACTCACAAACCCCTTGCGGTTTTGGAAAAGTCTTCAATATTTTTCTTGAAGGCGTTTGATAGATGGAGCAGGTCTGAGACACTGCTCCCGCATAATAGGAATCGATGAAAAACAGTGGATGAAGGTTCGCTGTTTTTTGCTTTTTAAGAGGCCTGACCTTTCAGATGTTCCAGAAGGTCAGTCCTCGGGATTTGCTGATTAAATATTATTAACGAGGTCCGACCTTTTAAACATCTGAAAGGTCGCACCTCTTTGATACATCGATATCAGCTCAAATGTTTGACTAAAGTGCATATTTTTTCTAGAATTACATAGTATTATGTGTGATAAACCCATAAAGTTACTGCTATGAAAATAGCCATTGATGCGCGGAGTTTGGAAGGGAATAAGACGGGAGTGGGGAGGTATCTGGAGAATATATTGAAAATGTGGCATAATCGGAGAGAGGCGGAGTTCGTGCTTTATTTCAAGGATGAAATTCCGGATAAGGATCATTTGAAGGCTGATAATTTTATTCTGAAGCAGATTAAGAATCCGTTGGGATTTTCTAGTAATTTTTTCTTCCAGCATTTTTTGCTTCCATATAACATCAAAAAAGATAAAATTGATTTTTTCTTTTCGCCATTCTATCTTCGTCCGTTTTTTTGTTCGACCAAATCGGCAATTGCTCTGCATGATATTTCTTATGAAGCGCATCCGGAGTGGTTCGACAAAAAAAGCCAGTTTATTCTGAAAATGCTTTCCAAAATTTCGGCGAGCAAAGCCGATGTGATTTTCACAGTCTCGGATTATAGCAAAAATGAAATCATAAAATATTACAAGATAGATCCGGAAAAAATAATCGTTACGCCGCTTGCGCCGGATAGCGGTTTCCATAAGGAAGAAAATTTGCAAAAGCTTGAGGAAGTTAAAAACAAATACGGACTTTCAAAATTTATTTTGTGCGTGGGAACGATGTTTACACGAAGGCACGTGCCGGAGATCATTGAAGCGTTTGAGAAGTTTTCTGAGAAAAATAGCGGTTATCAACTTTGTATCATCGGCAAGAATAAAACTTTTCCTTTTGTTGATATGGATCAAAACATAAAAGCTGTAAATGACAGCTTTAAAAGTAAAAAAATAATCCGTTTGGATTTTGCAGAGGAAGATGAACTTATGATTTTATACGGCGCGTGCCATGCGGTCATATATCTTTCCGATTATGAAGGTTTCGGTCTGCCGGTCGTGGAGGCGCAATTTTTTGAAAAGCCGGTCATTACCAGCCGAAACACTTCGCTCGTGGAAGTTGGCGGAGATTCTGTCGAGTTCGTGGATGATAATAAAATGGAAAATGTATTGAAGAGTTTTGATAAAGTGTTGGAAGATGAGCGATGCTATGAAGAGTTAGTTTTGAAAGGAAGAGAGAACATTAAAAGATTCAGTTGGGAGAAATGTGCCGATAAAACGCTTGAAGGAATATTTCAAAACTCACATGTTTAGACAGGTAAATTTCCCATTCCGAAACAATTCCCACCTTTTGTCATTCTGAGGTAATCCGAAGAATCTCTTCTTTGCATTGATTCTTACCCATATTGTATAGTTCTAGCGTACAAGAGGGATTCCTCGACAGGCTCGGAATGACAAAATGATTGTTTTTTTTGAATGGTGCGGTTGGTAATTAGAGACTGGTTTGGTTTTGAGATTCATGTTATGTAAAATTTTGTGAATTATGGTGTGGGGATCCTTCGGAGTACCTCAGGATGACAGCGTTGGCAAGGGGTTATCGCAAGGATGACAAATAAAAATCTATCATATATAGTGGATTATATAGACAGGACGTAATTTATTAGAAAATTAATGGGGACATTTATGAAAAAGTTGATAGGGGTTTTTTGGATTTTGGAATTTGTTTCAGCTCTGCTGATTGTTTCAGGAATCGTTACCGCGGATTTTGCTTATATTTTTCTTTTTTTTCTGGCGTTCGGAATTTGGAAATTGTCCGATCTGGAAGCGCTTGAGCTATACATCCTTTCTATTCCGATTTTCGTTGCACTTCCATCCAGTTCGTTGTCGGATTCAATGAGTGTTTGGAGGATAGCGCTTCTTGTTTTTATTTTAAAAATATTTTTGAAGAGATTCGATATTTGGGCGATAATAAGCAAGAAAGATTTGGATCTTGCCGGGAGAAAGCAAAAACTTTTCGACGGCTTTAAAATTTTCATAGGAGAGATAAGGTCTTCTAATTATTATGGCATCGCTTTGCCGGTGGCTCTTTTTGGCATTGTGAGCCTTTTCTCCCTTCTTTTCGCCCAGAGCGTCGGGGCGGGCATCAAGAAACTGATTTTTCTCGGAAGCATATTTCTTCTTTTCGGGATTGTGCGGTTTGCGGTCAGAAGCAAAGATGACGCGATGAGGATAATGAAATCGATTTTTGTTTCGGCGGTTTTCATACTTCTTGTGGGGTATGGGCAGTTTGCCGCGACATTTTTCGTGAATCTTTCGGATTTTTGGGGGATTTGGGATAATTATGTCATCAACGCTTTTTACGGACAGAAGATGATGACCCTTCTCAGTTATAGCAATACTTGGTTTTCTTATTATGATCCAAAAGGTGAAATTCCTCCGACACTGCGGATGTTTTCCGTTATGCCGGATTCACATTCTTTTTCGATGTTGATGATCCTGTTCGCGCCGCTCGCTCTTTTTTATTTCTATTCTTGTATAAAAAAATCTGACAAAGCGAAATATGTTTTGATATTTGCCTTGATGATTCTTGCCATATTTTTCTCCGGTTCGCGCGGCGCGTGGGTTGGATGGCTTGGAGCGGTAATCGCTTCCTTATATTTTTATTTTCGCGAAAAACTGCCGGAAAAGCTTAGAATTTTCAAGGCGGAAAATATAGCCGAGCATAGGAAAATTTATAAGATGGTTTTGATTTCGGTTATGTCTTTCATTGTCCTTTTTCCGGTTTCGAATTTTGTTTTGAGTTCGAATCAGGACTCTCAGCTCATTCGTGAAGGAAAGATGGCGGGGCAAGAAAGGTTTGCACTTTTGAAAAGAACCTGGTCGATCTCTGATATGGATGAAACTTCGAACAAGGGACGTATGGAAATTTGGAGAGACTCCGCGATTTCCATCATGAAACATCCAATAACGGGAATCGGGATGGGAAATTTCCCGCTTGCGCTCAGTGAGAAAATTTCGACTTCCAAGATGGGAGCTTCGGCGCATAATATTTATCTTGATGTTGCAGTCGAGACGGGAATTTTCGGGGTTATGATTTTCCTATATCTTCTTCGGAAAATCTGCGAGAAGCTTTTTCACCTGTCTCAAAAATTCAAAGAAGAAAAATTTCGGCTGCTTGCGCTATCTTTCCTGGTCTATTTTATCTGGATCTGTGCTTATGGATTTTTTGATGTTGTCATACTGAATGACAAGGTTCTGATGTTTATCGTACTTATTCTGGCGGTTTTATATAAAGTAGAAGATTTGGAAATAACAAATAATTTATAATAAAATATATTATTTTAATCATAAAAACTTCTTTTTATGAGGTAAAGCTTACATTTTGTCATTCTGAGGTAATCCGAAGAATCCCTTCATTACAGTAAGTATTACCCATATCGTATAGTTCTATCGTAAAGAAGGGATTCCTCGTCGCTTCGCCTCCGCTGAAGCTATGGCGAAAGAGGGCCAAATGCGCTCCTTGGAATGACAAAAATGAGGGTGCTATTTTGAATAGGATAGTTTGACGGGCATGAATTAAGTGTCTAAGTTCTAGGCTTATAACGATAATAAATCCTACTGAAATAAGATCTGTAATCGATTATCAGTTGTTTTTGATTTTTTATCGTTATTGTAGTATCATTCCATTGTACTTAATCAGTAAAATTTTTTACAAATATGGTTTATCAACCGGAAAATGAATTTGAAGTCAGAGAGATCAAGCCTACGCAGGCGAAGAGCTCAACTGATTTGGGGGAACTTAGAAGAAAGAAAAAGAAGAAGCCGTTTTCGAAAATCAAATATGTTTTTTTGGCGATTATTTTTGCTCTTATTCTGGGTGGGGGATATTTTATTTATGAAACCGGTTCCGCTTTTGATAGGATGACGGGGCATAGTGATTCTCTCATAAAGAGCATTGCAAAAATGCTTCCTTTCAGCGACAATTTTTTTCAGATTCTTCCAACCGAAAACAAGGGGGCGTCTGCGGTTGATGAGTTCAAGAGCGGCAAACTTGATAGGCTCAATATCCTGCTTCTCGGTTATCGCGGGGTCGATGATCCCAATGGCGGACTTCTGACGGATTCGATGATGGTGATGAGTATCAAGAAAAGTACCGGCGAAGTGGCACTCATTTCTGTTCCGCGAGATCTGTATGTGACGCTTCCGCACAGTGAAGCAAAAGGAAAAATTAATGAAGCATATGCGGTAGGAACAAAGAATGGCAGTTGGCAGGGGGCTCTTTCGTATAGCAAGCAGGAAATCGAAGATGTCACCGGCTTGGATATAAACTATGTTGCCAGTATCGACTTCCAAGCTTTCAAAGAAATTGTGGATACGCTGGGGGGAGTCACGGTCTATCTGGATAAGCCTTTCGTTGAAAAAGTGCCGTTTGCTGAAGGCTCCATTTCTCTTCCTGCCGGAACTAGCACTATTAACGGAGAGAAGGCACTTCTTTATTCCAGAGCCAGAGAAAGCAGCAGCGATTTTGACAGAGTAAGAAGGCAGCAGCAGGTTTTGATGGGGATAAAAGAAAAAGCTCTTAATCTCGGGGTCATTTCAAATCCGACAAAGATCGTTTCCATCATAAATTCGCTGGGAAATCATGTGAGAACTGATGCTCACATGATTTCC
>Ga0224525_1001065_pt1 | contig 10599 bp, 9 predicted proteins | sample CFST100metaG_FD_179874 | JGI IMG/M metagenome (GOLD analysis project Ga0224525, IMG submission 179874) | Peat soil microbial communities from Stordalen Mire, Sweden - C.F.S.T100 | ecosystem: Environmental > Terrestrial > Soil > Wetlands > Peat | place: Sweden: Norrbotten County, Stordalen Mire...
TTTAACCTTGAAACCTTCATCATGCTTCTTTCTCATTGTGAACCTCCTGGGTTCCTTTGATTTTACTACAGGAAGTCCACCTTAAAAACTGTTTTTTTATGTCCGAAAATCTTCAGCCATTATAGTCTGTGACCATGACACCAAGACAGTAACAGGACTAACAAAACCGGTTCCGGTAATTGTCAATGATTGATAACCTTTTGCCGGGTCGTAAGTAATTGGATTTGGATATATACTTGTTATCGTAGGAGATACATTCTCTGTAATTGTACTTCTACGTATTGGTTGATAGTAATTTGTTGCTAAATAAGACCAACTTGGAGTCCCCGATTGTGCTGATGGCGGAGTTTGTTCAAGAACTTCAGGATTGCCTGTACCTTGATACTGATAAAAAAGTACTATATGACCCTCGCCGCCATTGGCTTTGGCCGAGTTCATGGCATCACCGGCTAATAAATCAACATTAGCGCATGTTCCAGGATTACCTAAGCTATAAAATTCAGTTGATGATCCCAATTCGCTATTAAAAGAACTGGTATCGTGCCGCGTTGGAAGCTGCCAGCACATGCTTACAAAACCAGAACAATCATTACCTAAATTTTTATTGCCACCCGCTGTAGTAGTTACCCATTTTAAAAATTCCGACCAGCTATCCTGAGGATCTCTAAACTCCGAGTATGCCTCTCCGGTGTATGTTGTTCCTATGTAATAAGTTTTAGTTTTTATAGTTCCATTTGTATCCGTGTATTCCTTATCAGTAAATGTATTCTTAGGCGTCCAGGAATTAGATATCATAGTATATGCATTTGCGATCATTTGTGCCCTGGTCATTGGTCCAAATGTAAAAATTGGATATGAAAAAATGAATGATGGCAAAATTAAAAAAAATATATATAAGAGTATCTTTCTATATTTCATAAATTATCGTTTCCCTTCATCTGATGTAGAACTCGAAAATACATTTATTGCACTTGCTGTGTTTGATGGGGCAAATTGGAAAATTTTTCCATGTTTATTTAAGGATAACAATTTTGCAGTTCGTATTTCATAAGTTGCCGCAGGTAAGGTTAAAACATTTAAAACTTTACCTTGCGAATCGCATTTTATAACACTAATAGCAATACCGGCACCTGAATTAATTATGCTTTCCGTTTGTATATAAAAATTACCTGAAACATCTTCACCGAGAAAATTCGCTGAAACGATTCCATCCATTAAAATAGATGCTTTTATAGCTTTATCGCTTGAACCGGAACTAAATACATCAATTTCAGCACTTTCCTTTCTGTGAATATTAATAAGATAACGCTTGCCGCTTTCACCAAAAATCCCTTTACTTATTGGTTGTAAAGAATCCAAAGTACCAGGCGTATTAAGTACACCGCCTTCAATTTTACCAATTAATAAATCCTCCTGGTCATTGCTTGTCATATAAATAGAATTGCTAACTATATGGATAGAACCTCGGCATCTCACATTTTTTAATTCAAGTACTATTGTCTTATTCAGGCTACCATTTTTATTGTACTGACACAGTTTTCCTTGTGCATCTTCATATATATAAATATTGCCGCTGTCATCTACAGCTAAATCATTTGGCGTGAAATCCAGATCCACACTTCCAGTAGAATTTCCGTTTTGATCAAAAAGAAGGATTCGCTTATTTACATTATCACAAATATAAAGATTCCCATTAGTATCATTGCAAAAAGATTCCGGGCCAAGTGACGGCAACTCAGGCCGTAAATATATTCCAACAGAATTTTTGTCAACACTAAGGACTGTTTCTTTTAAATTAGACTTTTTTATACCGTTGAGGGTTTTCTTTAAAGTTACCAAATACGGGCTCTTAGGAACTTCTGAAATTTTTGATATGTTTGTAAACTCATGCGAATCTGATGCGGCTATAAAAAAGCATGAATTAAACATGCATAACATAATAAACAATATTTTTTTTAAATTATTATTACAAAAAATACTTTTATAATTCTGCTTTGGCATAAAAATCCCCTATATTTTTAAATTTTAGTGTATCATTGAGATAATAATTTCTATTACTATCATTGATTGATTTGCGTCCAAGTTTGCTTACGAACAATATTATCCCCTGTTCCAAGTTGCCCCTCCGCATTATATCCTACAGCCCATAACGTTCCATCACTTTTTATAGCTAAGCTACCATAAAGATTTCCTCCCATTGTACTTACTCCACTCAGTACCTGTACAAATGTATTTCTATTGATACCGTCTCCTGTGCCAAGTTGGTTCCAATTATTTAGCCCCGTTGCCCATAATGTTCCATCGCTCTTTAATGCTAAACTATGACTGCCTCCGCGAGCTATTGCACTTACTCCACTCAACACTTGCACAAATGTATTCCTATCAGTATTGTCCCCTGTCCCAAGCTGACCGTAGTCATTCTTTCCAGTCACCCATAATGTTCCATCAGTCTCTAATGCTAAACTATGCCTACCTCCGCCAGCTATTGCACTTACTCCACTCAACACTTGCACAAATGTATTCCTATCAGTATTGTCCCCTGTCCCAAGCTGACCGTATGAATTCCAACCAGTCGCCCATAATGTTCCATCACTCTTCAAGGCTAAACTATGACTACCTCCGCCTGCTATTGCGTTTACTTCACTCAACACTTGTACAAATGTATTTCTATTAGTATTATCCCCTGTTCCAAGTTCGCCGTAGTAATTATATCCAGTCGCCCATAATGTCCCATCAGTCTCTAATGCTAAACTATGACTACCTCCGCCAGCTATTGCGCTTACTCCACTCAACACTTGTACAAATGTATTCCTGTTAGTAGTATCCCCTGTCCCAAGTGCGCCATCGCTATTATATCCTGTCACCCATAATGTCCCGTCATCCTTTAAAACTAAACTATAATTGCCGCCTTCTGCTACTGAATTAGCTTCACTCATTACCTGAACAAATTTATTTCTATTTGTATTATCCCCTGTTCCAAGCTGGCCCCAAATATTACTTCCAGTTGCCCATAATGTTCCATCACCTTTTATAGCTAAACTATGGGTACCAGTGCCGCTTGCTATTTTAACTGCTTTAAATGGAATGGGTGTACTTGTTAATGTAGGTGTAATTGTTGCTGTTTCATTAGGATTACTTACAACTGTTGCTACAGGAGCTATTGGAGTAGATTTTTTACAGCCAAGTATTAATAAAAATGCTGCAAAAATAAATACTGGAACTAAAAAATTTTTCATTTGTTTTTTCTCCTTATATGCCGTTCGTTATTCCGCCCTGTGCCGGTTTTTCTCCGGTTTCAAAGAAACTAACATAAAATCTGTTATGTGTCAATAAAATAATATCCGCTATACTGTATATATTTTATTTTGACTCGATTGTATGATTATTATACTCATTGGAGGATTATTATGGATATTTACGCGGAAATAGGCAAAAAAATCAGAGAAGCACGTAAAAATTCAGGCTTAACGCAGGAAGTTCTTGCCGAAGCCTCCAATATATCAGCGCATTTTTTAAGCACGATCGAAACCGGCAAGGAAAAGCCTTCTCTGGAAACATTATATCGCATATCTGAAGCCCTTAAAATACCGCTGTGGAAGATAATGCAGTTTGAATCAAAAGCAGAAACCAGAGGCCGTTCATCCTACAGGATGGATGCCATGCTTAAAGCCGCCGGGAAGAACAAGCAGGAATTTCTTGAGGAAACAATGATGAATATTTACTCAAACATGAAAAAGTACATGAAATAGAAATAAACGGGCTTAAAGCCCGTTTATTTTTAATCGAAAAACCAATTTTTTATCAGGGGTGAATGGTATTCGCCCCTACGGGTTTATCCAGGGCTGCAAAAACACAGCAAAAATTACAGATCAAATTTTTCTTTCCCTGTCCTTAAAAAATTTCTTTACCTCTTCCATGTCGCCGGTCAGTTTTGCTTCCGGCAGGGATTTTATAAAACGCTTTCCGTATGATTTCGTAGCTATCCTGCTGTCAAGTATGGCAACCACTCCGTAATCGTCCTTTGACCTTATCAGCCTTCCGAAGCCCTGCTTGAGCATGAATATCGCGCGCGGCAGGGCTATCTCCTCAAAGTCGCTTCCGCCTTCCTCTTTCACATGGGCGTAGATTGCTTTTTGCATGGGATGCTCAGGAACCTCGAAAGGAAGGCGAGTTATGACCACGCAGCGCAGGGCATCTCCTTTGATATCTATACCCTGCCAGAAGGTTGAGGTTGCAAAGAGCACGGACGGCTTTTTCCTGAATTCAGCCACGAGCTCCATGGGGCTTTCCTGCCCCTGGATTAGCATCGGGATATCCGTGAACTTTTCCGAAATAACTTTATGCATTTTACGCATCAGGTCTATGCTCGTAAAAAGCACGAACATATTGCCGCGCGTGATCTTTATAAGTTCCTCTATCCTTACGGCAAGCTCCGAGGCAAACTCCGCGGCCTGGGGCGGTGGCATACCCCTGTCTATGTACAGAAGGCTGTTGTTCTTATAATCAAATGGCGACTTCAGGCATCCGGTGGAAGCGTCATTAAGCCCGAACTGTTTTATGACGTAGTTGAAATTATCCCCGGCTGATAAGGTTGCCGACGTGAATACCACACATTCATAATTATTCCTTACATGCTCCTCAAAATCCTTTTTCAGGTCGTAGGGGGTTATATAGAATGAAATATTTTTGTCCCTTTCCCTCTCAAGCCAGTAAAAATACTGCCTGTCTTTGTGGTTGATCCAGCTTGCCATGACCGATATATGTTCCCTCACCGAATCAAGCAGGTATTCGCAGTATTTTTTTCTGCCCTTATCCTCCTCTTCGCGTATTGAATCATTTATCTCATATATCGCGTCCTTTAAAGCCGCGGCTATGTCTGGCCCCGAATCCACCATCAGTGAACCGTCCTTCAGGAGCACGCTGCCGTTCTTCAGAAGGTTCATGTCCTTATTTTCATACAGGCTCATCACAAACTCTTCCATTTCCTTTTTCGCGGCCTTTACCTGTGCCTTTATGTTCTTATAATCTTTCTTTGTCTTTTTGTTCTTATACTGCAGGAAATCCTCAATATCGCGCAGGACCCTGAAGTATTCATGGACCGAGAAAACCCTGGAGAACATGTCCCGCATGGTGTCCTCAAGTTTGTGCGCCTCGTCAAATACAACCGCCGAAGATTCAGGCAAAAGCTTCTTGTTTACCATGATATCCGAAAAGAAAAGGTGGTGGTTCACAACTATTATATGTGCTCTGCGCAATTTGCGGCGCATCGTCCAGTAGTAACACTTATTGAAATATTTGCACGACTCTTCCTGGCACTGGTGCGATTCCCTTTTTATGACATCCCACACTTCCTGCGGGATATGGAACTTCGTGTTTTCCCTCAGCCCTTCGCCTTCGGCTATGAACTCCATCATGTCCTTTACGTCCTTCGCGTTGGTAAAAAGAGACCCCTTGTGTTCAAACTCCCTGAAGCGCCTGGCGCACACATAGTTGCCCGCGCCGAATATTATCTCAAATTTCAGTTCGGGGAATATTTTTTTTACAAGCGGAAGGTCCTTCTTAAATATCTGGCTCTGCAGCGCTTTTGAATAGGTCGATATTATTACGCGTTTTTCATTTTTCACCGCGTACTCGGCCATGGGTATAAGGTAAGCGAGGGTCTTGCCGACCCCGGTACCGGCTTCAATTATGAGGCTGTCGCTGCTCTCTAAAGCTTCCTTTACAGCCTCAGCCATGGCGACCTGCTCGGGTCGTTCTTCATAACCGTCAATATATAAAGGGATATCCTCGGAAAAATACTTATGCATAAAACATCCTTGTCAAATCCAAAATTTAAAATTAAAAATGCAAAATTATCGTCTATCGCGCTTTTCTGGCGCGATTATTATAATCTTACATCAATATAATACCTTAATTGTTAATTTTTCCTACACATATCGCGGAAGGCGCGTTCCTTAATTTTGCATTTTTAATTTTACATTTTGAATTGTATTTCTTACCAGTCTTTTTCTTTTGAATCTCCCCTTGGCGCCTGCTGTGTCATATTGGGATCATTCATCTGTCCCTGCATATATTGCATTATCTCTTCCGGAGACATATTAAAAAGATCCTTCGCACCCTGATTCTGAGGGCGGTTGTTTTGTTTTCCAAAATATCCCCTGTACTGCTTCTCCTGGTTCTGCATTGTGTTAAGCAGCGCCTGCACTTCGTCTTTTGACATTCCCGAAGGAGGCTGTTTGGCCTGTTCCTGAGGCTGAGCTCCCTGTCCCTGCTGGCTCTTACCTTGCTGGTTTTGCCCCTGTTTGTTCTGTCCCTGCTGATTTTTACCCTGCTGATTCTGTCCCTGTTGATTTTGGCCTTGTTTGTTCTGTCCCTGCTGGCTCTGCCCCTGCTGTCCATTTTTGTTCTGGTTATCCTGTTTATCGTTCTTCTGTTTCTTATCCTGCGGCTGATTCTTTATCCTGTCTTCTGTGACCGCTATGTTATTCTTTACATCTTCGTCTTTCTGGTTCAGCTCAAGCGCCTTATTATACATCTGCAGCGCCTTATCATACTGCCCCTGCCGGAACAAAGCGTCGCCGGCATTGTAGTAGCCTTCATATTTTTTCGGCTGTTTCTGGATGAACTGGCTGTATTCGCCGATGGCCTTATCATACTCGCCCTGCAAATAGTAATTATTCCCGTCTTTAAAGTGGTTCGCGCCGCAAATAACGGCAGGAAACATAAAAACAGAAATCAGCACCGCAATTATTTTAATAGTTTTCATAGTATCACCGTTCTATAAAGAATTTTATAATCTAATTATAATAAATTACACCGCCATTTTCAACCATTACCGTACTGGATTTTTCAGCCGGACGTGAAATGCAATTAAAAATTTAAAATTAAAAATACAAAATTATAGTCTATCGCGCCGCAGGCGCGATTATTATAATCTCACGGCAATACAACGCCTTTAATTATTAATTTTTCCCACGCATACCGCGGAAGGCGCGTTCCTTAATTTTGCATTTTTAATTTTAAATTTTTAATTGTATTCCCCCCCCCCGTTCAGTTCACGGTTTTTTTGAACGCTTTTATCGCCATTGTAAATATAACAAGGCCGTACACAAAGAGCGCCGCGGTCTCCGGCAGGAGTTCGAAAAATCCGAGGTTTTTCAGGAATATTCCCCTGATTATCACCATATAGTACCTCATCGGGATTATGTATGTGAGCCACTGGAGCACAAGGGGCATGTTCTTTATCGGGAAAAGGAAACCCGACAGCAGTACATTCGGCAATAAAAAGAATATGGCTGAGAACATGGCCTGCTGCTGCGTGGCCGATATGGTCGAAATGAATATGCCGACCCCGAGGTTCACAAGTATCATGAATGACGACAGGGTAAGGAGCAGGACGAAACTCCCTTCAAAAGGGGTCTTAAAAAGTATGCCGCAGGTTATGACCACCGTCACTATGTCTATGAGGCCGATTATAATATATGGCGTGATCTTGCCTGTTATTATCTGTATGGAAGTTATCGGCGTCACAACCATCTGTTCTATGTTCCCGGACTCTTTTTCCCTTACTATGGCAAGGGACATGATAACGAGAGTCACTATTGAAAGTATAAGCCCTATCACGCCCGGCACCATGACGTTCGCGCTCTTTAATTCCGGGTTATACCATACCCTCTCTTCCATGGAAAGCGACGGCAGCGGCCCGATGACGTTCTTTACGGCTGAAAGCTTTACAGCGAAAACCCGCTCTGAAAAATCGTTCACCATGAGCTGAGCCCTCGTCATGGTCTGCGTTGCGCTGTTTGAGTCTGTCCCGTCCCCTATTATCTGAACAGCAGCCCTTTTTCCCTTCTTAATGTCCTTTTCAAAATCAACCGGTATCCTCACGCATATATTCGCCCTGTTAGCGTCAAGCTCCGGCTCTATGGCCTCAGGGTCGCGGATTATCATGGTAGTGTTGAAATACTCGCTGTTCAGGAATTTGTCCGCGAGCTGCCTGCTTATTACCGTGCAATCCTCGTCGCATATGACCGTATTCACATGCTTTATGTCGGTGGTAGCCACAAACCCGAAAACAACAGCCTGAAGCAAAGGCGCGGCAAGGAGTATACCGAGCATCTTTGACCTTTTCATCTCTATGACCTCTTTTTTTATCACGTGCTTTACCGGGATAAAAAACTCTTTGAACTTGTTCATAAAAACTCCTTAACAACAGTTGAACTCTATTTTTAATCGATAGTTTTTTTAAACTTCTTCGCCGATGCCGTAAGGAATATGACCCCGAATATCAGAAGATAAAGCGCTTCCCCCCACAGAACCGCCATTCCTGTACCCGCCTTGAGGAATATTGTCCTTAACGCCACGATGTAATATTTTGCCGGCACCAGATATGTAAGCAGTTGTATGATAAACGGCATGGACGCTATAGGGAAAACAAAACCCGATAACAATATTGAAGGCAAAAGAGTACCAAGGGCCGTTCCCATGACGGCTATCTGCTGGTTCGGCGCGATCGACGATATCAAAAGCCCGAGCCCGAGCGCGCAAAAAAGGAATAATAATGTAAATATGGCGAATGTAATATAATTTCCTTTGAACGGCACGTGGAACCATAGCGTACCGACCGTTATTATTATCACGATATCCAGAAGGCACAGTGCTATGTACGGCACGATCTTTCCGGCCATGATCTCCAGAGGCTTTAAAGGGGTCGCCGCAAGCTGTTCGAATGTGTTCTGTTCCTTTTCCCTGACGATTGTAAGCGATGTCAGCAGTGCCGATATGAGCATCATTATTATGGCGCAGAGCCCTGGAATGATAAAATTTACGGACTTCAGCTCCGGGTTATACCACACCCTGGGTACCGGCTCTATCATTGATATACTGCCGGAGCTGAACCCTCGCGATCTCACATCTTCAAGAAGTATCTTCTGCGACTGCCGTGCTATTATCGCTCCGGCGTAGCCGATCCCGATGGAAACCGTATTGGCGTCCGAGCCGTCGCCTATCACCTGCAGTTTCACATTCCTGTTCATTTTTATATCCGATGACATATTCCGCGGTATCACAAGTATCATTTTTATCCCGTTCACACGCAGGGCTCCGACGCATTTTTTCATGGAATTCAGGCAGTTCTTATTTACCTCAAAATACCCGCTTGCGGTGAATTTCTGCGCCAGTTCCCTTGACATCGGTGAATTGTCATAATCCACAACCCCGAGGTCTATCTTTTTTATATCAAATGTGATGGCATAAGCGTAAAGGATAAGCAGCACCACCGGTGCCAGCAGGGCGATGGCAAGCGAACGCTTGTCGCGCACTATATGTAAAAACTCTTTTTTCATGACCGGCATTATCCTGCGAATATCAAGAGTACCGCGGTCTGTTTTCATTGAACACTCCTTAAACAGTTTTAAATGTCTGCTGCACAGGCGCCTTATCCTATTAATCCGCAATCTTCAATCTGCTATCTTCAATTTCTTCCCTTTCTCATAATCCTTCACGACTTTCACGAACACATCGTCCATGGTAGGCTCAACTTCCCCGGGTTTTGTAAACTTGATGCCGGCGCCGTCAAGGACGCTTTTCATTATCTTTAGCGACATGGGCGCGTCAAATTTCGGTATCACATGTATCAAAGCTCCATGCATGGATATTTCGCCCAGCTTCTCTTTCTGCGCTTCAAGCGCTTCATAAGCCCTGGCAGGCTCGTCTGTTTCCGTTTCAAGTATGGGCCTTAAGAATACCGACCTTTTTATTTCAGGTATAGTGCCTTCCTTTATTATACGCCCGGAATGCATCAGCGCTATCCTGTCGCAGTGTTCGACCTCGTCCATATAGTGGGTTGTTACAAAAACCGTGGTCCCTTTTCCGGAGAGCATCCTTATTATATCCCAGAACCTGCGCCTTAATATCGGATCGACCCCTGCCGTCGGTTCGTCAAGAAAAATTATCCGCGGTTTATGCGCTATGGCGCAGGCGAGCGACACGCGTTGTTTTAAGCCTCCCGGCAGGTCACCGACACGCCTCTCCTGCATACCCTCAAGCCCGACGGCAGCGCATACTTCGGGTATCCTCGCCTTTATAAAGCCATCGTCCATCCCGTATATGCCCGCGTAAAAACTTATATTTTCCCTCACGTTCAAAAGCGGATAAAGCGAGAATTTCTGCGACATATATCCGAGGTTCTTTTTGACCTCCTCGGGTTCATTTTTTATTGAATGCCCGGCGACGAGGGCGTCTCCCGAAGTGGGTGAGAGCAGTCCGCACAGCATCCTGATAGTGGTTGTCTTGCCCGCGCCGTTCGCCCCTAAAAATCCGTATATTTCCCCTTTTTCCACTTCAAAGGATATGGAATCAACGGCGATAAAATCGCCGAAGCGTTTTTGAAGCAGACTGGCTTTAACCGAGATATCGCTCATCTTAAGCCGCCGCCAATCCCGGGGCCTGCGATCTTTTCCACAAATACATCTTCTACGCTCGCCGCTATCCTTCGAGTATTTGAACTGCTGCCCGACCTTTTTATAAGATCATAAGCCGCGGCTTCGTCATTTACAACGACGCGGAACCTATCGCCCGTCTGCTGCCAGTCCTTTATAT
>Ga0224525_1001067_pt1 | contig 10597 bp, 3 predicted proteins | sample CFST100metaG_FD_179874 | JGI IMG/M metagenome (GOLD analysis project Ga0224525, IMG submission 179874) | Peat soil microbial communities from Stordalen Mire, Sweden - C.F.S.T100 | ecosystem: Environmental > Terrestrial > Soil > Wetlands > Peat | place: Sweden: Norrbotten County, Stordalen Mire...
TCATCAAAGAGGGTAACAGCGTATCCATGAAATACATCAAAATCCTGCGTTGAGCTCCACCAGTAGCCGGTGTATTGTATATCCTGGAAATTACGCCCTGATTCGCCGTCACGATATCCGCCTGGAAGAGCCGTGAAACCGCTTCTATTATTCGGAGTCCCGTCGCCGATTGTCCCTGTAGCTCCATACGTAATCTGCCAATTCGTCTGCGCAGCCATGGATTTTGCTATCTTATTACCCGTTGTTGTTCCATCCCAATTATATCCATTGGCAATTAAATAACTTCTTAAGGTTTCCCAATCAGCTTGCGTTGGTATACGCCACCCTGTGGGAGCCAACGCCGGGTTACTAGCAGCATACCAATTGTACAAATATCCGTATGTGCTGAAATTGGCGGGGTTATTCAGGAAATTACAGTATTTCGCCAGGCCGTCATCAGTGCACCAATAAGTATAGTCCGTTGTAGGTAAACCGGTGCTGGAAATATTGTTGCCATTATTGTAATGGGTTGTTTTAAGGTTTTCCACCGTCCAAACCTGATTCCCTATGGTAACCGTGGTGTATATATTTCCATCAATGTCGCGCACTTGCCATTGCGCGTAAAGCATTACGTTGCCATTGATGACCATGGAACCGCCGGCAGTGTAGGAAGTTCCGGTTCCATCCGCCTTGCTATTCCATCCCGTAAATGTGTAACCGAGCCTCGTCATACTGCCGGGATTTAAAACAGTCGCCATTGCGCCCAGCGAATAGGCATTTCCATCAACAGGGGCATTGCTGCCGCCATTTGCATTATAGGAAACGAAATAGGTCTGAATTGGCGTCCATTTTGCCCAAAATGTTTGATTGCCCGTTGATCCTGCGGGTATGGAAGTCACGGCGGTGCCGGTCAAGCCTACATTTGTAAACCAACCGCCAAAGGTATTTGCGGATTTTGTGGGATTCGCGAGGGTAATGGTCGCTGATGCGCTCGTATACGTAGCGGGATTGCTCGCATTATTCGTGCCGCCGTTTAAATTATAGGTGATGGTGTAGGAAGCGGCCGTCCATTTCGCGTACAACGTAACATTGGCCGCTCCCATGGTATAGCTTGCGCCATTCGCATACGCAACCGCTCCGGCGGCGGACGTTGCCCATCCCGCGAATGAATACCCAGTCTTTACAAACGTATTAGCGGCTAAAGCAGCCGTTGAACCGCTCGCAATCGTCTGCGAGGTCATAGTGCCGGTCGCGGCGGCGTCGTTTTTATTAAAGGTAACGGTGTAATTAGTTACGGAGGCGCCGTTCACCCTGAACTCAAATATGCTCGCCCAAACTTTTTTCGGCGCCGCCGTTACGGTAACCCTGACAAATTGCGCGGTTATAGCGGGGAAATTGTCGGTGCATGTCTGTTTACTAGCGGTCTTGCTGATTTGAGTCGTCCACTTGCCAGCACTACTTGTATCGGATGTAGTTTCAATTGTATAGACATAAGCGAAGTTTTTATCTTGCTCCCACATTATTTCAGTTCCAGTAATGCTTTTGGAAATGCCCAAATCGATTGCGCACCATTGCGGAAGCGAACTCTTAGCGGCGCACCATCGTGTTGAAGTTTTACCATCATTAACATAATTTACCGGATTTGCGGTTTGAGAACTGCTCGCAAAAGCAGTGCCTGTCAGTACTGCGCCGACATCGGTAATTTGCGTGCTGTCCTCCGTGCTGACGATATTTCCCGGATTTGAACACGACAAATAAAACAAGAAAACAGGCGTCAGGCCCACCAACAAAAACTTGAATTTTTTAAACATGGAACCCTCCATTTGGAAAAAGTGAATAGTGAAAAACCCGCAAATAAAATACTTACTAAAAAAAAATTGAAGTGTGACGACCGTCACATTTTCGATATTTTTATTTTTTTTTAAATTAAAATCAGGAAAAAAATAAACCCCTACCAGTTATTAAACTGCGTAAGGGTTTTTAATGAAGGGGCGATTGGCGAATCGCCCCTTTGGGGAAGTCGCTTTGACCGATTAATAGGTCCTTATCAACCTTATCGAGAAACCGGATATCTTATTTTCGTCGCCTGAGCTTAACGCTTCCATGTCGGTAGAGAAGTTAACGGCATAACCATTTGAGGGATAAATGCCCTGCGTTGAGCTCCAAAAGTAACCGGAGTAATATTGATCTTGGAAATCACGACTGGATTCGCCGTCACGGTAACCACCAGGATACCCCATAAAATGGCTTCTATTATTAGTATCTGCTGGATTCATGGGATCGTTATACCCGGGCGTTCCTACCGTACCGCTTACCTGCCAATACATATTCGACGCCATGGATTTTGCTATCTTGTTGCCTGTATATGTTCCATCATAATTATACCCATTGGCAATTAAATAACTTTGTAATACTTGCCAATCGTTTTGTGTTGGAACACGCCAACCAGCAGGGGCTATATTCCTCGAATCGCTTGCGGCAGCCCAATTATACAAATAGCCATATATACTCCAATTAGCACTCCAATTAGCGGAGTTATTCCCATAATAGCAATATCTCGGGCTGCCGTCATCGACAAGCCAATCTGTATAATTCGAAGTAGGCGTACCCGTGGAGGAAATAGCGTTGCCGTTTCTGAAGTGGGTTGTTTTCAGATTTTCCAGCGTCCAGACCTGCGTCCCTATGGTAACCGTATGGTAAATATTGTTATCATAGTCATGTACTTCCCATTGCGCATAAAGAGTTTTGTCCGCACTACCCATGGTAATAGAACCACCACCCGAATAAGAAGTTCCGGTTCCATTCTGCAGGGTATTCCATCCTATATATGTGTAGCCCAGCATCGTCATACTTCCGGGACCTAAAACAGTAGCTGAAGCACCCGGCAAGTAACCATTTCCATCACTTGGGGCATTGCTTCCGCCATTTGCATCATAGTAAACGTGATAGGTAGGAGGAATTACCGTCCATTTCGCGTACAGCGTTACGTATGACGTTCCCATCGTATAGCTGCTCTGATCCGCGTACGCAACGGCTCCCGTGGAAGTCGTTGCCCACCCGGTGAAAGACCAACCCGTCTTTGCAAATGCATTAGCGGTAAGAGGTGCCGATGCGCCGCTTGTAATGCTTTGCGCGGCCATTGTTCCGGTAGCTGCGGCGTCGTTTTTATCGAAAGTAACGGTAAAAGAAGCAATCGTCCATTTGGCGTATAAAGTAACGTTAGCTGTACCCATGGTATAACTTGCCCCATTTGCATAAGCAACGGCTCCCGTGGAAGTCGTTGCCCACCCGGTGAAAGACCAACCCGTCTTTGCAAATGCATTAGCGGTAAGAGGTGCCGATACGCCGCTTGTAATGCTTTGCGCGGCCATTGTTCCGGTAGCTGCGGCGTCGTTTTTATCGAAAGTAACGGTAAAAGAAGCAATCGTCCATTTGGCGTATAAAGTAACATTAGCTGTACCCATTGTATAACTTGCCCCATTTGCATAAGCAACGGCTCCCGTGGAAGTCGTTGCCCACCCGGCAAAATTCCAACCTGATTTTGAAAATCCGTTTGTGGTAAGAGGCACCGATGCGCCGCTTGCAATGCTTTGCGCGGCCATTGTTCCGGTAGCTGCGGCGTCGTTTTTGTCGAAAGTAATGGAGAAAGAAGCAACCGTCCATTTGGCATACAAGGTAACATTGGCGGCGCCCATGGTATAGCTTGCCCCATCAGCATAAGCAACCGCGCCCGTGGAAGTCGTTGCCCACCCGGCAAAATTCCAACCCGATTTTGAAAATCCGTTTGTGGTAAGAGGGGCCGATGCGCCGCTTGCAATGCTTTGCGCGGCCATTGTTCCGGTAGCTGCGGCGTCGTTTTTGTCGAAAGTAATGGAGAAAGAAGCAACCGTCCATTTGGCATACAAGGTAACATTGGCGGTGCCCATGGTATAATTTGCTCCATTGGCATATGCCACGACGCCCGTGGAAGTTGTTGCCCACCCAGCAAAATTCCAACCTGATTTTGAAAATCCGATTGACGTAAGAGGTGCCGATGCGCCGCTCGCAATGCTTTGCGCCGCCATGGTTCCGGTCGCCGCGGCGTCGTTCTTATCAAACGTGATGGTGAACAAAGCGGCAGTCCACTTTGCCCAGAATACTTGATTAACCGAAGTCCCCGTTGGTATTGAAGTCACGGCGGTTCCGGTCAAGCCTATATTATTAAACCAACCGCCGAAGGTATAGCCGGTATAGATAGGATCAGCGAGAGTTATGGCCGCTGATGCGATGGTAAAGGTCGCCGGATTGCTTGCATTATTCGTGCCGCCGCTTAAATTATAGGTGATTGTGTACGAGATTGCCGTCCATTTCGCATTGAGCGTTATTGCGGCGGTAATCGGAGTGGTAAAGGCGAACACCGAAGTCAGCAAAGCATCCGAATACCATCCGGCGAACGTATATCCCGTTTTGGTTGGCGTTGCCGGAGACGTCGCCGTTGCATTGCATGAGACTACCTGGCTATCCACAGCGCTGCCGCCATTGCTGTTGAACTTGACCGTATATGAAGGTATCACAAGCTTGGCCCCGGTGCTCGATGCAATTGCCCCCGCCGCATTGGTTACTACGCAGGTATACGTTCCCGCATCGGTTGTCTTTACCGTATCTATCGATAATGTGTTTGTCGTGGCCCCTTTATAATGCGCCCCTGTAAGGTTACTCGCCGCGTTTTTCCACTGATACGTCAGCCCCGTTCCCGTGGCTGTAACGGCAAAGCTTACCGGCGATCCAAGGCATACGCTTGAGTCCGTAGGGTTTTTCGTTATATTCGGCGGAGGCATATTGCTTATGACAATGGATATGCTCTTCACGGTTGTATCCAATCCGTCATTCGCCTTGAAAACAACCGGGAATGTGCCGCTTTGGCCCGATGCGGTGATCCATTTAAATAATCCGGTGGCAGTGTCGAAGGTTGCGCCCGTGGGCAGCGTTGTCGCCTTAAGCGACACCTTGTCGCTTTCCTGGTCCGTTGCCGTAACCGTGAACTGGACCGTCGAAAGCTCCTGAATCGTGGTGTCATGCGCGCCTGAAATGGCAGGGGGCCTGTTGTAGTCCAAAATCGTGGTATCGCTGCTCTTATTGTGGTTGGGAGATTTATCCGAAGCAATGATGACGATCTTGTTCGCATGCGACTTGGTAAGCAATGCCTTTATGGAATACTGACTGTTCGCATCCGGGGTCAAGACGCCCGATGCCGTTCCGTTAAGGGTCCAGGAAACCGTGTCAACGCCGCTTTGATCGGTAGCCGTGTATACGAGCGTATCATTCGGATTGGCGGTTCGTGATCCCGTTGCCAAGCCGCTGATCTTTTTAATGATCGGTCCCGCATTGTCCTTCATAGTCGTATCATATTTGATATGCACGAATATCGTGTCTTTATTGGCCGCCGAAGAACTGTCTATCGCAACAATGCTCAAGGTATTAAAGCCAGCCGCAAGTCCTGTGATGTTCGCGGACCAGATACTGTCCGCTATCGTGGATTTGGCGGCCGGGAACTTTGAAGCGCCCATGTTGCAAGTGACCGAGGCTACGCCGCTTGGATCTTTGCAGATAACCTGGACGGTCGTGGCATTGCCGCCTATGCTTGTACTGTCCTTGGCGGGGGATAAAAGTTTCAGCATTGGCGCCGTTTTATCATTATCGTACTTGATGTGTAGTATCGCGGAGTCCTTGTTCGCTGCCGGGGAAGCGTCGGTTGCGATGACCGTAACGGTTGAAGTTCCCGGCATAAGTCCCTTGACCGTAGCGAACCAAACGCTATCCAATGTCGGGGATTTCGTTGCGGGAAACAAGAGCGCGCCTATCTTCCATTGAACCGAGGCGACGGTGGAGGCGTCTTTACTGATTATCTTTATGATGCATGAGTCAACACTTATCATGGTGTCCTTCGAGGGGCTTGCAATCCGTACCGTGGGCGGAATGTTGTCGGCGATGGTGGAATCATATTTGATATGCACGAAAAAGGTATCACTGTTGGCGCCGGTTGATGCGTCAACGGCGATAAAGGATATGGTATTGAACCCGATTTTAAGCCCAACAACGGTAGCCGTATAGATGCTGTCGGCATTTGTAACAGGGAATATATCAACGCCCAGGGCGCATTTAACGCTTGCCACGCCGCTAACGTCCGTGCATTGGATTTTAACGGAAAGCGCGTTTGCGCTCACGCCGACGCTGTCGCTTGCGGGAGAAACAAGCTTCATGACCGGCGGCAGTACGTCGACGCCGGGGACATGGATATTTAATGCAATGGTCATGGTGTCGGAAGCGCCCTTAGGATCCGTTGCAACGATCCTGGGATAAAACACTCCCGTATCAGCCTGTCCAGGCGTAAAGGTATACGTCGGATTGGTGGCGGCATTTGCAATAGAGTCGCCATCAGGCGGCTCGGAAATAAGCAAGTATGTCAGGGCGTCGGCGTCAATGTCCGTGCATTTATCGGAAAGGGTTATCGTTATCGGTACGCCCGGATGTCCAACTTCGTTGATCGTGTCTTTTTGCCATTTCGGAGCGTGATTGTTTGATTGGTCAATGATTGTGATGGCCACGCGGGCCGTATCGAACATGATCGGGTAGCCATTGTCCTTCGCCACAAAAATAGCCGTATCGGTCCCGATAAAACCCTGAGGCGGAGTCCAGGTGAACATTCCGGCTACAGCGTTATATACGGCACCCGAAGGGCCCCTGGAAAGGCTGACGGAAATTTTTTGGGCCGGGTCCGTGTCGGTTGCGGCAACAGTCAAAATGCACTGTTGTCCGGGCCCCGCATAAATCGTTGTCGGTCCTGATATTTGGAGATGGGGTTTGAAGTTGGGAGGTTTTTTATTAATAATAACCTGTATTGTATCAGAGGGGTTTTTTATCGCGGGATCATTGACAAATGCCACGCCGTAGATCGTTTTGGTTCCGGTGTCGCTGAAGCTCAGGGGAAACCAGGAAATATCATTATTTGTCAAAGCTTTAACGTCAATAAATGTTTTAATCACCGTATCCCTTGATCCGGGCACGATAAGCTTAAGCTGCACCGAATCGAAATACTTGCAAAAATAGCTGTAAAACCCGATTGAAATCACGTTGCCGACGGAATCCTCAAAATTGTCACTGCTCTGAACAAGTAAGGAGGACTTGCCGACAAGGTTAATGGTTGATTTATCCTTGCCATAGGGATCAACGGGAGTGGCGCAGGAAATGAGAAAAAGCGTAACAAGCGATAATACAAAACCAACGCTGAATAAATATGATAATGGACGCATAAGAAAGGTTCCCCCTGATAAAATTTTAAAAATACTGCGTTATTAAGTCGTTTACTCTATTAAAAATATATTCCGACAAGAACCTTGTCTGTGACGTGCGTCACATTTTTCGAAAAAATATAAAAAATCATTTTTTGTCGTATTCGAGGGGGTCTCTTTTCGAAACTTTTAAGAGAACGTAGGTGACAATATAACGCGCATTTGCCGCAATCGCAAGCTCTAAAAGCATTTCATCGTTTGGCTCATTTAGACATGGCCGCCATGAAAAATAGAGCAGGTGATGTGTTGAAGCTGAAAATATGTTTCCCGTCTGATAAAATCGTATCGCTATAAAGTATTTTTCAAAGCAGGAGTTATTCAAGCGGTTCCAGGAGAGAACAATGAAGTTGGATCAAAGGGGTAAAAAGCGTGTGATTATCGTATGCTCGATAATCGCCGCTCTTGTCTTGGCGGCGGTTTATCGCTATGCCGCCGACCCCGCGCGGCTTATCGACTTGAGCCTGTCAAACGCATCGCTGCCGCAATGCGACGTCGGCTATCCTTTTGATGAATCGGTTTTTCCGCCCGAAATTCCCGCGCCGGAATTCATGTGGCCGGATAAAAAGACAAACGGGTATTGGGCGATTGGAATTTATTTAAGGGATGAAAGACGGCCTTTTTATTGCACGAATATCGGCCGCTCTCCATGGAGGCCCACACACGAACTGTGGGACCGAATTAAAAAAACCGGTTTGGGGGGACCAATAACCTTTCGTATCGCGCGCGTCGCGAGCCTGCCGTTTCCTCACGCAACCCGCCGCGGTTTAACTCGAATATTCCTGTCTCCCGACTCGGTAGGCGCGCCGATATTTTATCGTGAAGTCAATTTGCCGTTCGCCGAAGCAGTCAAGGATCCCTCGAAAATCCGTTGGCGTTTCGGCTCAATCGCCTCACCGGCCGGACCCCCGGTCGTGCTGGAAAACCTTCCCGTATGCGGCAATTGCCACTCATTTTCAAACGACGGCGCAATGCTGGGCATGGACGTCGACTATGCCAATGATAAGGGCTCCTACGCGGTGGCAAAGGTTGAAAACGAAATAGTTCTCGACAAAAACAATATCATGACCTGGATGGATTTCCGTCGCAAGGACGGTCGTTTTACCTATGGCCTCCTGTCACGGGTATCTCCCACGGGGCGTTGGGTGATAAGCACGGTCAAGGACCGTTCCGTCTTCGTGCCAAAGCCCGATATAGCCTTCTCGCAGCTGTTTTTTCCCGTTAAAGGCGTACTGGCCGTTTACACACGAGCTTCCCGTTCATTCGCGGCGCTGCCCGGCGCCGATGACCCCGCCTTCGTTCAAAGCAATCCGGCATGGAGTCCGGACGAGAAGACGGTTCTATTCATCCGCGCCAAGGCTTATGAATTAAAGACCAGGGACAATGGGGCGCTTCTTTCCGATGAGGAGTGCGGAGAATTTACCAAAGGCGGCAAGCCCTTCAAATATGACATTTACACGGTTCCTTTCAATGATGGAAAAGGAGGAGCGGCGCGACCGTTCCCCGGCGCCTCAAATAACGGCGTCAGCAACTTTTTTCCCGCTTTTTCACCCGATGGTAAATTTGTCGTGTTCTGTCGGGCGGAGAATTACAGTTTGTTACAACCCGACAGTCGTTTGTATATCGTTCCAGCTTCAGGGGGGCAGGCCCGTTTAATGCGGTGCAACCGCGGCCGAATGAATTCGTGGCATAGCTTTTCACCCAATGGCCGTTGGCTGGTGTTTTCATCAAAGGAATTTTCACCCTATACGCAATTGTTTCTCGCGCATGTTGATGCAAACGGCTGCGACGCGCCGCCGGTATTACTTGAGCATTTCACCGGTCCCAATCGCGCGGCGAATATCCCGGAATTCGTTAATACCTTTTCCGGAAAAATCCGCGCCATCAGCGAGCGGTTTTTAGATGATTTTTCCTTTGTGCGCGCGGCCCAGGAACCTCTGCGTCTGGGGGATATTCCCATGGCTATCAGCCGTTATAAAACCGCGCTCTCCATAAATCCGAATAATGCGGCGGCGCATTTTAATCTGGCCTATGCGCTTGAGGATCAAGGCGACCGTATCGCGGCGCAAGAGCAGTACCGCTTGGCAATCAAGGCTGATTCAACTTTGGCTCAAGCATATAATAATTTGGCGATATTACTTTCACAGGAAGCGGATGGCGAGGCGAAGCGATTGTATGAAAAGGCCATTTCATTACAGCCGGGATATGCTGATCCGCATTTCAATCTCGGAGCGCTTTTAGAACAAAAGAAGGAATATGAAGATGCCGCGACACATTTTATGGCGGCGATTCGTTTAAAGCCCTCCTGGGTTCAGGCTTTTGAAAGGCTTGGAGACGTGCGGCTGAAGCAAAGGAAAATGAATCTTGCGCAAAGCGCTTTTATGTCGGCGCTTGCCTTTGACTCATCTTCCGAAAAAGCGAAAACCGGTTTGGCGGAAATCCAAAAACAAAAAAAACAATAATTTTAAATTTTCATTCTCTAAAGAAAAGAGGTTCTTTCATGAAAAAGTTGTGCATAATGACCACGGTCGTCGCGCTTGGTTTATCATTGGCGAATTGTTCGTCGAAGGACTCGGTTACAACACTTACATCCGAAGATCAGAAAGTCAGCTATATGATAGGACTCGATATGGGCGCATATTTGAAAAATATCGGCTTTAGCGTTGACCGGGCCGCGTTGATCCAGGGCATTACCGATACCTTATCGGATAGGAAACATCTCTTGGCCCCGGAGGAAATGGCTAAGCTTAGGGAGGAATTCGGCAAGAAAATGCAGGAACGGCAGATGAGCAAGGCAAAGGTATCGGGCGAAAAAAACGCCAAGGATGGCGCTGAATTCCTCGCCAGGAATAAAACCGAAAAAGGCGTTGTCGTAACCGCTTCAGGTTTACAATATATAATCATGAAGGAAGGCGCCGGACCCAAGCCCAAACCCACGGACATGGTGAGCGTGAACTATCGCGGCACGCTCATTGACGGTAAAGAATTCGACAGTTCCTATAAACACGGACAACCCGCAACGTTCGGGGTCACGGGCGTTATCCCCGGCTGGACCGAAGCCCTGTAACTGATGAACGTCGGGACCAAGGCCAAGCTCTTCATCCCGTCGAACCTCGCCTATGGCCAACGCTCCCCAAGCCCGGACATCGGACCGAATTCAACGCTTATTTTTGAAATAGAACTCCTGGAGATCAAGGCCCCCGCCGCAACCCCCGGCATGCCCGGAGCCCCTGCCCAGGCTAAACCCGCGGCGGCCGCGGCAAAAAAGTAGACGTCATCCCCAAATTCGGACA
>Ga0224525_1001068_pt1 | contig 10596 bp, 8 predicted proteins | sample CFST100metaG_FD_179874 | JGI IMG/M metagenome (GOLD analysis project Ga0224525, IMG submission 179874) | Peat soil microbial communities from Stordalen Mire, Sweden - C.F.S.T100 | ecosystem: Environmental > Terrestrial > Soil > Wetlands > Peat | place: Sweden: Norrbotten County, Stordalen Mire...
CTTTCATTGTCTTTGCATCGAATATTACACTTATATAATTATATTTATCACCAAATTCAACTACTTTGGAGTCTTTACTTCTCCAGTAAGGGTTACCAAATACATCTTTAAACTTATCATAAGAATCACCTACTTTTAAGCCTTTATAAGTTGTATTTTTGTTTAATGATGAAATTTGTGTAATAAAAAGATCATTATTTTCATAACAGCTTAAACCAACTTCTATATTTTCTTGTTTAAAAACATAGAGAGTATCATCTGTTGAGCTCTTTTTAATAGGTTGTTCATTTAACTTCTTTGATAATTCGTCAAGTGTTAACCCACCAAAACTTCTATAAGTTTCATACTTTTCAACATTATCAGAAGCATTAACATTGCTAGTCAATGTAACTGCTGAAATAATTGCAATTAAAGCAATTGCTAGAAGTGAATATTTATATGTTCCATTTTTAAATAATTTTATCATTATAATTCTCCTCTCAATTTCCCTTTTTGTTCCAAATATGCCTGTCATATTAAGTAGATACGATGTTCTCTTATTGTATCGTTGGATTGTATCAATAAGAGTTTGTCCATAAGATATACATTTTTCTTCTCCAATTACCTCAAGAGCATAACTATCACATGCTAATTCCCTTTCAAAGCGCATTTTCTTTATGATAAACCAGACTACTGGATTAAACCAATGTATTATAAGGGTTACTATGCTAAAGAAATTGTAAAATAAATCTTTCCGCTTAAAGTGTATAATCTCATGTAATAAAATATGTTCAATCTGACTAATTGAAAAAGTTTCCATTATATCTTTTGGTAAAAATATTTTTGGCCTAAAAACGCCTGAAATACATGGACTTTTAATGTAGTTACTAGTATATACTGGAATAGTTTGTTTGATATTTAATAAGTTTCTATTTTTATTTACAATTTTAATAATTTTTTCATTACAAATTTCTTCAAAATCAGATAACCTAAATCTAAATTTAATTTTTTCAACCATAATAATCAAACTGATTATTATGATTCCAGCAAACCAACTAAGAGAGAGAATAATAAAGATATTATATTGTGAAAATACAATACTTTTTATACTTTTTTTGTTATAATTTATTTTAGATAATTTATTTGTACTATTCCAGTAAAAATTATTTTCTCTTAATTTAGTATAGCTAAATGGAGATGTTTTTGGAGTAGTATCTTTTTTTATGTTTGACTCATTAATATTTGGAAAAACATTAAATATGCTGATATTACTTTCTACTGTATATGGAAGCAGCAACCTCAATAAAACAATTAACCAAAGTGTATGGTGTACACGTAGATTTATTTTTTTCCCTATTATAGTCTTAATAATATAAATTAGAAAAGCTACAAAGCTCCCAGTAACAGTAGTATATATAACCATTCCAAATAAAGTAAAAATTATTGTCATAACGCCACCTCAAATAATCTAGACTTTCAGTTAATAAATCAAGTTAATCTATCCCCTCCTCATCCTTTTTTTTATTTAGTAGCTCTTGAATGTGTTCAATTTCATCTTTTGTTAGCTCTTCATTTTCTAAATAATTAGTAAATAGCATTCCCAACGCACCATCATAAACCCGTTTTAAAAAAAATTTATTTTCTGCTTTAACACATTCTTTTTCCGATATAATCGGATAATAATGGTAGTTTCGGCCAACCTTATCAAAACCGATAACTTCCTTTTTTAGTAGTCTGTTTATCAAGGTTTTTATGGTAGGAGGCGACCAATCTCTTTTTTTTGTAATTCTACTTATTATACATTCAGATGTTAAAGGACTTTCCTTCCATAAAATTTTCATAATTTCCCATTCAGAATCTGGTAATTTTGGTATATTATTCAATATTGTACTACCTCCTCCTTAATTGAGTTTAATGCATATTTATTAATTTAGAATTAATTGGATACATAAATAAATTACAATTGTAATTTATAGTTTATAGTTTACAATTGTAATTATAATTTGTCAATGTTATTTTCAAATAATCCCAATATAAATCATTTATTATTAGAGGAAGTGCAAAAGAATTGCATAATCAAATAAATTATGCAATTCTCTTAAATTATAATTATAACAATTTTATTTTTTTCTCAATGAATCTAGATTTTCCTTGAAGGAATTATCAAATTTCCAAATTTCAGATACATTATCACAGCCATAATCATCACATTCAGCACAAGTTGTATACCCTTTATCATTAGCACATAAACGTACTTTGCAAACATTACAATGTGAAAATAGTTTTGAATTGTCTGTTTCTTGACATCCCATACAGTTAATTGTTTTATAGTCTATATTTGTACCATGTTGTGAAGACCATTTTTCCGCCGTTTCTTTCCTAAGCTCATCTGAATTTTGAATTGTTGCTTTGTAAGCATCACAATTAGTACATTCTATACCACACTTTGAAATTATTTTAGACATAGATATGCTCCTTTTAATATTTTTTTACGAACTTATGTTTGGTAAAATTATATGTAAAAATAGATTTCATGTCAAGAAATAAAAAATGTAAAACCCAAAGACCTTTAATATTAACAAATATATAACAACTAATTAATTTTCAATTAATTAACATCAATTACAATTTACTTAGTAGTATAATATAAAATAGATAAAATTGTATAATTCACGGAGGAAAAACTATGATTAAAGTAATACAAAAGAGATCAGATAATTGTAAATTAAAAAATTGTACACCAGGGTTATTTTACTACAAAAACATATTATGTGTTAAATTACAAGGCATTGATGAATGCTACATTGTAGATAGTGATCCTGAATTTTTTTATTATAAAGAAACTTTGTGCATAAAAATTAAAAATGTCAATGATTACATTAAAAATCGTGACATATTCTGGGGTGGAACAAATTCAAAAAAGATGAGAAACCAACTGGAAGTAACACCTGTAACTATATTAGAAAATAATTTTTTCTCAAACGTTCAAGCGAAAAAATTATCAACTGAATCTATTACTGAACACATCAAACCAGTATTATCATATGCAGCAAATATGATTAAAATCTAAATGACAATCTTACATAAAGACATTTGAGTAAAATTAAAATCTATGTAGCCCTTTATATATAATGACTACATAGATTTTTTATTTTCAAATACCATTAGGCATAATCAAAAAATAAACTGGTCAATTTTATTTGAAAAATTCGTTAAACCATCGAGATTTTCCACAAAAAATTGTCTTGAATTAAATTTGATTATGCCTTATTCATAAACACATTAATAACCTCATCGCACCATGTAATTGCTGCTTCTTTCGATAATATCCCATATCTCAATGTCGCACCCAGATAAATTCCTCTTTCAGGCGAAATGTCTTTGCTTTTTTTATTATCTTGTATTAAAACTTTTTCCATATCTATTAAATCTTTAAGTTTCATTTCATGATACTTTTTATAATCCTTTAATATTTTTATTACTCCTTCTTTTGGCAAATTACTTGAGAACAAAAATTTCAACATAAATTCAGAACGTGCAGGCTTATATTCTGTAGGCTCTACAAGCCAATTCAAAAATTCTTCTTTACCTTTTTCAGTTATTGAATACTCTTTCTTTCGAGTATACAGATTGTTATCTGTTTGTTCTACAAAACCTTCTTTTTGTAGAGCATTTAAAACTGGATAAATATGTCCAAAATTTTCATTCCAAAAATTTGAAATAACTGTATCACAATATTTTTTTATATCATATCCTGAGCCTGATGAAATACTCAATATTCCTAAGATTGCATATTGCGTTTTATTTTTCATTGCCATAAATCAATCACCTTTTTGAAAATTCCAAGATATAGTCAACTGCTTTTTGATATCCTCCAGCTATTATAAATGATTTTCTAATCTTTTCACATACATCATTATATTTTCTATCTGCTGATATTATAGATACTGCGTCTTTTATGTCTGCTTCCATTAGTTCATCCATCTTTAAAACCATTCCTGAACCTATTTCTACTAATCGTCTTGCCGTCATATATTGATCATTTACCATTGGTATTGCAATTACTGGTACTCCATAATAAAGTGCTTCACTTACACTGTTAAAACCTCCATGGCTAATGAATATGTTTGTGCGTTTCAATATTTCTAATTGTGGAACAAAATTATACACAATAAAATTATCTGGAATTTCTCCTAATAGATTTATATCACATTTTTTACCAACAGACATTATAACTTTATACTCTAAAGTTCCTAGTGCATTCATACACTTTCTATAAAAATCATTAAAGTCTGTATTAATAGTTCCTAAAGAAATATAAATAACTTTTTCTCCATCAATTTTTTCAAATGGAAAATCCGATATTTCGTCTCTTGCTTTTATGGATGGTCCAACAAATTTATAACTATCATCAAAAGATTCACCCTCAAAATTAAACTCTTTTGAGGTATAAACTATATTCAAGTCTCCTTTATTAACAAATAAATCATATCCACTAGGTACATTAACATTCAATTTTTTACAGACACCTTCAAGTACTTTATAAAACTCATCTAGTTGAGGATGAAATCCTGGTTCCATCATTCTGTCAGGTACAGGTAATCTATTCATCGCAAAAGTACTATTGGAGCAAATTACAGGCACCTTCATAATATTTTTCAAAAAGTATCCTGCACCTAAAATAGAATCATAAATAACATAATCAAATTGTATATTTTTAGTTTTATTCAACAATTCAGGTATCATTACACAATCATACTTAACAATATATTCTAACAGCATATAAAAAGGATGATTTCCTGTTGGTTTATATTCTGCTAAAAACACCTCTAAGTTCTCCCCTGAATCAATAAAATGGGCACCTGTAGCATTTACATTTTGTTCAAATGCCTTTGAACAAAAATACCATACTTCCTCCCCACGCTTTACTAGTTCAGCCACTACTGGTAACGTTGGGTTGATATGACCATATAAATTTCCATTAACAAATAATACTTTTGACATAATCAATCTCCCTACTATATATCACTCTGATATATTCATAATATATCAGAGTGATATATATGTCAATATGTTTTAATAAACACTCCCGTATAAAAATAGGTCTATATACCTATAAAGGAATATAAAAGAATAAACGATAATTATAATATAACAAAAGAAATAAAATTTAAAAAAACAATTCAAGGACAAAGATTTAAATAAAAAAACTAAGAATATTTTTTAAATACTGATGAATAGTAAGAACAACTTATGAATAATAATTAATAAAAATAATCTAAAGAAATTTAGAAAAATGCGAAGATAAAATTTAAAATAAACTACGTTAAAAAGCTAATAATAAAAATCAAAGGAAAAAACATTAACCAACAAATGTAAAAATAATATCAAAAATACAATGGCCTGGACCTTATGGAAGGCTAAGTATCCCTGATATATGGAGGGGATACAAAAAAAGAGTGTTAGTTGCTATAACTAGAGCAGCTAACACTCTTTTAATTTTTCATCACAATATTTTAAAATTTACAACCACAAATAAATATAAAGTGGTTTTTAACTATATATTTGTGGCCTTTAACTATATATTTGTGGTCTTTAACTATATATTTGTGGCCTTTAACTATATATTTGTGGTTTTTAAACTTCTAACCCATTGATAATAGAAGCCTCCAGAGCTCCGACAGTATTTAAAGTATTTAAAATATTGGTAAATATATAACAACACATTAATTATATAAAGATTCTTATATAGCAAAAAATATTCCCATAAAGTATAATTGAAATAGATTTGTCATATTTTCATGTGAAAGGTGATTAGTTTGAGTTACGATGTAATAAAGAAATATGAACCATTATGGGGCAACTGGTTTTTTGGTGAATTGCTTGGAAAAGGTAGTATCGGGGAAGTTTATAAAATTTCTAAAAAAGATCATGATAGAGAATACATATCAGCAGTAAAAGTAATCAAAATACCCACAGATGATCAATTAAAAAACTTTTTATCCATAAACAATACTTTTGAAGAAGCTTCTATAGAAACTTATTATAAAGATATTGTTAAGAGTGTTATTAACGAAATAGATTTATTATACAAGTTAAAAGGTAACACAAATATAATAACTTATGAAGACCACATTATTAAAAAACAAGCTGATGATAAAAATAGTTGTTATATATTTATCCGGATGGAGTATGTAAAATCTCTTAAAGAACATATTTCAAATAATAAGCTGCTTGAGAATGATGTAATTAAAATGGGTATAGATATTTGCAATGCTTTGATGTTGTGCCATGAAAAAGGTATATTACACAGAGATGTAAAAGAATCAAATATCTTTATCAATAATGATGGAAATTACAAACTTGGTGATTTTAGTGTATCAAAAGAATTACATGAAAACAACTTTGCAGAAACTAGGGTTGGCACTATTAATTATATGCCTCCAGAGATATTTAAAGGCATCCAATATACCAAAAATGCAGATTTATATTCATTAGGCCTTGTGATGTATAAGTTATTAAATAATGGAAGGCTTCCATTTATGCCTTATGGCAACATTAGTAGTAAAGACATGGAATCTTCATATATAAAAAGAATTCAAGGTGAGCCATTTAACAAACCAATAAGCGGTTCAAATGAATTAATAAGTATAATTTTAAAATCATGCAGTTATGGTATGGATAAAAGGTACCAATCAGCAAAAGATATGAAATTGGATCTTGAAAAAATAATAAAAAAATTACCAAATAAGAACCTTGAATATTCCAATAACTTCGAAGAAATAACTACTAAAACCAGCGTAAACAATAATGAGTATTTAACATTCACAAAAAATGCAACCTCTACTATAGCTTTATTTAATGATAACGATGATAAGAAGAAAATTGAAAATAGCATTAATAAAAAAAATAATTTTTTTAATTACAAGAAGGTTTTGACATTATTGGCAATACTAATTTTAACCTCAACTATATCCATTTTTATATATAACCAAATAACAACGAAAAATACTAATAAAAAAATTTCCAATAAATCTGTAACTGGTAAAAAAGTATTAAAACCAAACATATCTTTAAATCCTATTACAGATACATCAATACCTGTTGAAAAAACAACTACAGCCCCGTCACCCTCTCAATCTCAATTATTACAAACAAGTTTAACTCCTAGTGTAGGACCTAGCACAACTAAAACTGTTACTACAAGTTCCACTCCAGCTAGTACTGTTATCGATAAGAATGTATACAATGGACACAGATATGAAGTTTTTGATATTGATATTGCTTGGTCTGCTGCAAAATTAGCTTGCCAAGAAAAAGGCGGACACCTAGCTACAATTACATCACAAGGTGAACAGGATTTTGTCTTTACTCTGGCTCAACGTGCTACAAATTGCTATTATTGGCTTGGAGCAACTGATGAAAGCAGTGAAGATACTTGGAAATGGGTAACTGGTGAAACATTTAGTTATTCAAATTGGGATATTAAACAGCCTGACAGTTGTGATGGAGAAAACTATCTTCACCTTGTTGCAAAATCAAATGATTGGAATTTAAATATATCAAAATGGAATGATGCAAATAGTATTTTATATGGCCAAAAAAAGGGATATATTTGCGAATGGGAATCAAAATAGACTAAATATATATGATAATCTAAAATAGACTTTAAACAAAATTCGTTTAAAGTCTCATTTATTTCATTTTATAAAAACTTACTTCTCACAAATCCAAACCCTCATCTGATTTTTCCCACGGTTTCCCCAAGCATAATATGGAACAGCAGTTATAGTAAATGCCTCTGATTGTGGTTTTGAAAATGTGTAAAGTGAATTATCATTAGATAGTTTTACTCCATCAAATTCAATCGGGATTATGCCTCCAAGCAATTTATTATCAAAATCTTTTTCTGCAATTTCTCCATCTTTTAAAATTCGCAAATTCGATAATTCGCCACCATTGTCAACACCTTCAATACAATATACAAAAGGTCCTCGCTGAATTGCAATGCAATTAGAATTTCCACTTACTTTCAAATTTGAATAAACCTTCCTTGGCGTCATATCAAGGGATAAAACTATTTTATCATTGTTTAAAAATTTTCTTTTTATGTAAACATAACCGTCTTTGCGATTACCATTAAAAATTTCTCCATTCACCGTAATTACATAGTTTTTACTCCAGTTTGGAATACGGATTGCAATTGTTGTATCTGTTTGCTGGTTTACAGTCAAGATATTGTATGTAACCATTCCTTTATAAGGATAGTCAGTAATAGTTTTAATTTTCAAACCCTTTCCATCAGATAAATCAATCTCTCCTCCAATAAACAGATGTGAAAAAATTATATCTTCTGTTTCCGTCCATGCATATTTATCAAGTGAAGAAATCAACCGTGCCACATTCGGCGGACAGCAAGCACAACCAAACCAATTAGGGCGTTCTGAACATATATGCTTGCGAATTGAAGTTTTACTTGCATATTCAGGATTTACTTCGAGAGGATTTGTATAGAAAAATTTCTTTCCGTCCAATGACATTCCTGCAATGACACAATTATACAATGCCCTTTCCATTATATCTGAATACTTGCTATTTGCATTAAGTTTAAGCATTTTTTCTGCAAAGAAAATTAATCCAATTGAGGCACAGGTCTCAGCATAAACTGAATCATTTGGTAAATCATAATCAAGTGAAAAAGCTTCTCCCTCTACCGTCGAACCAATTCCCCCTGTAATATACATTTTCTTGTTAGTAATACTTTCCCACAAGACTTCACAGGCATTATATAAGCTTTTATCACCTGTTTCAATCACCAAATCTGCCATAGCAGTGTAAAGATAAACTGCACGGACAGCATGTCCTACAGCATTTTTTTGCTCCCTTACAGGCATATGGTTCTGTGTATATTGCATATCATTAGGATCAGAATTCCATATGGACCAGTCACGATTTGACTTTTCCTCTTCAAATAGGTTTGGAGAAGTTCCTCTCTCATTTATAAAGTACACTGCAAGGTCAAGATATTTCTTTTCACCAGTCGCACGGTAAAGGCGTACAAGTGCAAGTTCAATTTCAGGGTGGCCAGGAAATCCTCTGCGTTTATTTTTTCCGAAAGTATCATAAATATTATCGGCATTCTTTTTTACAATATCTAAAAGCGTAGTCTTACCGGTCGCTTCAAAATGTGCGACACCTGCTTCAATCATATGTCCTGCACAGTAAAGTTCATGTCCCTCCTGCAAGTTTTGCCACCTATGGTAAGGCTCTTTAATAGTAAAATAAGTATTTAAATATCCATCAGGTTGCTGTGCTTTTCCTACAAGTGCTATAACTGAATCTACTTCTTCTTCAAGCTGTGGGTTTTTCTCTATGGCAAGTGAATATGATACAGCCTCAAGCCACTTTGCAACATCACTGTCTTGGAATACCATACCATAAAATTCACCATTAGACTCTCCTGCACAAATACGGAAATTCTCTATAGCATGGCTCTTTTCAATATTTTCGATTTCATCACTAAGGACACTTTTTTGAAATGGAATTACAACATCTTTAATCAAAGATTGATAAGGTGACCAAAACTGATCATTGATTTTGAATTTATTCAGCATATTAACTGCTCCCTCTCTGTAAATCTGTACTTTGTCTATAATCATGAGTATATTATAATTTTTCCAATATGTGAATGTAATTTCAATAAGGCAAAATGCAAGAAAAAATGCACAAAAAAAATGAAGATAATTCATAATACTTGGTAAATCCTTCAGTAGAAAAGGACACTCCTTCAAATATGGAATCCCTTTTCTACTACCACAGCTTTTTATCTTCATTCATCTTTACTATATCCATTAGAATAATTACTAATTTTTCTTAGTTTTTTTTTCTTTTTTAGCGGTTTCTTTAACAGGTTTACTATTGACTAATTCTTTCAAAGTCTTTCCTGGCTTAAATACAGCTACTTTTTTTGCAGGAATCTTTATTTCTTCTCTTGTCTGTGGGTTAGTTCCTACCCTTGCTTTTCTTTTTCTTACTTCATAACTTCCAAAACCAACAAGTGATATTTTTTCACCCTTCTTTAATGTGTCACCAACAACTTCAATTAATGCATTAAGTGCTATCTCGCTGTTCTTTTTTGTTAAGTTTGATTTTTTTGCAATTTCTCCGACTAATTCTGACTTATTCATTTGTATTCCTCCATGTATTTAGTATTTATGCTAAATATATACCAAAACATGACTTAAAGCAATACTACATCTATCTTTCTTTTAAAAATTTTCTATTTTTTTGTTTTTATCCAAAATACATAGCATATTTCATCCTCATATTTCCTATTTATGTAAAATATTGTATGTATTTTCAAATATCAATTTAAATGAAACATAGCAAACTATGTAAACATAATATTATTCCACTCTTAGAATATTTGTGTTATTATTTGTTAAGGTGCATCAAATTAAGTAATGAAAGAGAGCATCTCGATTAAAAATGATACATAAATCTCAATTTTTCTGTCTAGATTGATATTAATTGTTATAATTTTAGGTATATTTCATTTAATTTAGAAAAAAACCTAATTTTGAAATTTTTTTGACTTATGTTTTCTCTATCAAATTA
>Ga0224525_1001071_pt1 | contig 10553 bp, 8 predicted proteins | sample CFST100metaG_FD_179874 | JGI IMG/M metagenome (GOLD analysis project Ga0224525, IMG submission 179874) | Peat soil microbial communities from Stordalen Mire, Sweden - C.F.S.T100 | ecosystem: Environmental > Terrestrial > Soil > Wetlands > Peat | place: Sweden: Norrbotten County, Stordalen Mire...
ATCCTATGGCGATGGTTCTTCGCTTTTTTATGTACGGGGAGGCAACAGCGACCAGAACCTGATCCTCATCGATGAAGCGCCGATCTACAATCCTTCGCATCTTTTCGGTTTTTTTTCGGTCCTGGCGCCCGATGCGATCAATGAAATGACGGTATTCAAAGGTGATTTCCCTGCAAAATACGGCGGAAGACTGTCATCTGTCATCGACATCAAGGCCCGGAACGGAAACCTCAAACGGTTCGGTTTTTCCGGTAACATCGGCCCTTATGCATCCGAGATTACCCTGGAAGGGCCCATCATTAAAGATAAAAGTTCTTTTATTGTCTCCGGAAGAATGTCGACACTGAACTGGTTGAACGACTTGCATACTTCCCTGAAATCCTTTGATATCCTGTTTTATGATGTCAATGCAAAAGTCAACTTCAAACTAAATAGCAACAACCGTTTTTACCTGACTTTTTTTTACGGGTATGATCGTTTCGGGCAGACGAACGAATCCAGCTATCCCACTTCCGGGATGAGATGGAACAATATGGCCGGAACGTTCCGGTGGAACCATACCTTCAGCAACAAGCTTTTTTCCAATACTACCCTTTGCTACAGCCGTTATCAATATTATCTCTATATCGACAATGAACAGAAGGATGTCTGGAATTCGGCCATCTCCGGGCTGACCTTCAAAACAGACTTTACCTGGTACCTGAACCCAAAGAACACTATCCGTGCAGGTGTGGAAATCACCGATCACAATTCGAATCCCGGGAATATAAGCCTGCCGGATAACCAGACAGATCCGGCAGCTTACCCCATCGCGAAATACCATTCGATGGAATACGATTTTTATTTAGGAAACGATATGTCGATCGGGAAAAGGATCTCGGTCAGTTACGGGATCCGTTTGCCGATATGGCAGGATTTGGGACCGACCACGGTGTACCATTTCGACGGTTATCATAACCTGATCGATTCTTCCAGGGTTTCGAACCTGTCGGCCTACTCGGGTTTTATCAGCCCGGAACCCCGCATCAATGTTCGTTATATGCTGAATGACCATTCCTCCCTGAAAGCAAGTTATAGCCGGACCACGCAGTTCTTACAGGTACTTTCCAGTTCAGTTAGTCCTTTTACTTCATTAGAAGTCTGGGCTCCCTGCGGCCCGAATATAAAACCCCAGAAAGCCGACCAGGTTTCGCTGGGGTATTATACTCAGGTATTCCGGACGAAACTGAATTTTTCGGCTGAGATCTTTTATAATATGTTTCATGATCATATCGATTATAAGGATCACGCCAATCTTCTATTCAATCACCTGCTCGAAGGCGAAATCCGGGACGGAAAGGCACGTTCATACGGAATTGAACTGATGCTGAGGAAGACCGAAGAAAATTTTACCGGTTGGATCGGGTATACTTACTCACGGACCTTTGTTCAGACGCCGGAAGTAAATAACGGGAAAGAATACCCGGCATTTTATGACCGGCCGCACAATGTATGCATTTACCTTTCCTATACGGCTGGGAAACACTGGGCAGTTTCTGCCAACTGGCTCTACATGACCGGAGGGGCAATAACGACGCCAATCGGGTTCTTTTATAATAACGGGTATTCCATCCCGATTTACGGCGACCGGAACAACAGCCGCCTGCCCGATTACCACCGCCTCGACCTTTCGGTAAAATGGACAATCAGCAAGCCTGAAAAAAAATACCAGCACGCACTTATACTGACCCTCTACAATGCCTATGGACGGCTGAATCCATTTTCCGTGAACTTCAATAAGATCCAGGATGGAAACGGGAATATAGTTGTTCCTTCGAACCTGGACGGAAATTACCAGTTGATACCAACTACTATCTCCGTTGCCGGAATGATCCCATCACTTAATTATCAATTCAAGTTCTGATGAAGAGAATGGTTCTATATTTCCTCATTCTGCTTTCATTCTCAGGTTGCGAGAAGAAAACCGACTGGGCGTTGAAAGGCCAGGCCAGCAAACTCGTTGTTGTTGATGGGATTATTACAGGCGAACTTAAAACCCAATCCTTAATACTTACTTTCCCGGTTTCCGGATTGAATGCAAAACCGGTTCCGGTGACCGGCGCAAATATTCTGATTTCAGATGAAGATTCGGTGTTTCACATGACAGAACAACCGGCCGGTTCGGGAATTTATAAATCAGTTTTCCCATTCCTTGCCCGCGAGGGAAAGAATTATTCGCTGCTCATTTTTTATGGCGACCAGGTCATCTCTGCAAAATCAGCAATGGCGCCGGCCTCAGCCTTTAATTTCCTGGTTTATTCAAAGGATAATGATTCAGAATTGTACTATATTTCCTGGGTGGGCAGTTCCTTCAGCACGGAAGCCCCGGCAATGTGGGAAATATTTCTTGACTGGTCGAAGGTTCCGGGATATCAACAAACCGACTCCACGAAATGCAAGGCAAGATTGCTGTTCTATACGCTTTCAACGCTGGATGTCAGTGAGATTTTTGCTCCATTGGTGAAGAAGGTTTCTTTCCCTGCCGGAACCACAATTAATGAAACAAGGTATTCCCTGACGCCTGAATATGCTGAGTTTATTCGTGAAGTATTGCTGGAAACCCAATGGCAGGGAGGGTTATTCAACACCATCCCGGCCAATGTCCCGACCAACCTGAGCACCGGAGGGGCCGGTTTCTTCGCTGTTTGCGGTGTTTATTCCATATCTCAGACCGTTCCGCAATAAAATTAAAAAAAATCGATACATGGGTAAGGGTTAAACCGTTTCCCGGTGTATTATTTCCAAAGAGCATATTCCGAAACATAATCTTAAATCCAAAAACAAACCCATGAAAACAAAAAATCTGTTCCGGTTCAGTTTCCTGATGATCGCAGCGATGACATTTATCTTCGCAGGCTGTTCCAAAGACAAAACCACAAACAAAGACGTTACAAACACGGAATCAATGCAGCAATTAAGCAAAGATGAGAACAATGTCGAGAATGCAACCGACCAGGCATTGAATGATGCCAATTATGAGCTATCACCTGTTAATTTAAAATCTACTGAGTCAGGTGGGCCATGCAATACAACGGTAACCATTAGCCCTGTCGTAAATGACACCATTACTATTGATATCAATTATCATGGTCGGGATTGCAATAACACCCACTACCGCACCGGGGATGTTGTGATAAAGAAAAAATACCTGGAAAATTGGGGCCAGGCAGGAGCTACCGTGATCGTAACACTAAACAATTTCACTATCACGAAAATTTCCACCGGGAAATCCCTGATCTTGAACGGAACAAAACATTTCGAGAATGTCAGCGGACATTACCTCTGGCAACTTGGCCTTGACAGCGTGGTTACTTCCGTTGTTCATAAAGCATGGGGAACCGTTACAGCTGGCTTCGACAATAATACCAGCAGGGTATGGAACATTGCCCGCCAGCGTACTTTCACCGGGTCATTGATTAATCTGGTCATGACAACCGATGGATTCGGAACGGCCGACGGAATCACCAATCTTGCTACCTGGGGAATCAACCGTAACGGAGAACAATTTTACTCCAGCATCACACAGTCGGTGGTTCACAAACAAGTTTGCGACTGGGATCCTTGCTCCGGAATTATTGTTCATGAGATCCCCGCTGCTTCTAAATCGGCTACCATAACCTTCGGATACGACAGCAATAACAATCTGATAACCGATGGCTCCTGTCCTACACGGTACAGGGTCGATTGGGTGGTTGGAAATAAATCGGGTACATTTTTCCTACCGCTTTAATGTTGAATTGATGTTTGCAGAGAAGGCCGCCCCAATAGCGGCCTTTTTTATTTTGAATTATACACTTTAATTATGAATTATGAGGGTGAATTATTATTTATGAATCATTTGAAGATTGTTTATTTCTTAATGTTTTGAGAATAGATCCAATGATTATTAAGATTTCCTCGCAATCTGAGATGGGTTGATCAATAATGCTTTTATCAATCATTTTTGATTCCTTCATTTTTGATTCCTTTAATACTTTAAGCCAACAATAGGATTCACGAGCTTCCTTATAAGCAATTGTAAACCGGAAATAGAAATCCTTTTTGGTCTGACATCCGATTCCTTCTTCCACATTTGCGCCAATAGAGGTTCCAGACCTTAATAACTGTTTGGAAATAATATTGTCCTTCTGCTTTTCTCTAAGATATTTGCAAATCCCGACGACAAGAACTGAAAAACTAAAACATTTCTGTTGAATGACATTATTTTCTTTCATGTTTTTTTATGATTAATCAGGCAAAGAGAAAAAGGTGATACTACTTCTAAAAATATTTTAATTATGAATTATGAGTTTGAAATTTGAATTATGAGTTCGCCTTAACGGCCAAAAAATACTGTGAGTGGAAAGATCTTCAACTTATTCAAGATTCATAATTCACGCTCATAATTCATAATTAGATCCTGCCGGGTTCCCTGGAATGCCCTGGACTTCACTCTTTTCAAGTGAAAATGAGGAACCTGCCGTTTTTCGGAGTACCTTTGCAGCCAATTTCAAAAAACAGACCTTTTAACTTCATTGCGTGCAGAATATCAGAAATATCGCCATCATTGCCCATGTTGACCATGGGAAAACAACCTTGGTTGACCGGATCCTCCACCAGGTAAAATTATTTCGCGCGAACCAGGTCGTGGTTGACCTCGTACTCGACTCTACTGATCTTGAACGGGAAAGAGGGATCACGATCCTTTCAAAGAATGTTTCGGTAAGATACAAGGGAATTAAGATCAACATCATTGATACACCCGGCCATTCCGATTTCGGTGGGGAGGTAGAACGGGTGCTCAACATGGCCGACGGTGTTTTGCTGTTGGTCGATGCATTTGAAGGACCGATGCCGCAAACCCGTTTTGTGCTTCAGAAAGCCCTCGAACTCGGAAAGAAACCCATCGTTGTCATCAATAAAGTAGATAAACCCAATTGTTCGCCGGATGAGGTCAATGAAGCCGTTTTTGAATTGATGTTCAGCCTCGATGCCAATGAAGACCAGCTAAACTTTCCGACAGTATATGGCTCATCGAAGCAGGGATGGATGTCGGCAGACTGGAAAACTCCTGCAACCGATGTCACTTATCTTCTCGATACCATTATTAAACACATACCTGCACCGTCGAGCGAACCGGGTACGCTTCAGCTGCAGATCAGTTCACTGGATTATTCATCCTATGTCGGACGCATTGCAGTTGGACGTATATCACGCGGATCAATCCATGCGGGTATGCAGGTTTCGCTGGTAAAGAATGACGGGACCATCCTGAAATCAACGGTAAAAGAGCTGTATCTGTTCGAAGGACTGAGCAAGGAAAAAGTGAAATTTGAAGTGGAGGCCGGTGAGATCTGTGCCGTTTTGGGTCCCGAGAACTTTGATATCGGGGATACCCTTGCCGATGCTGAGAATCCCGAAGGGATGAAACGGATCAGCGTGGATGAACCGACCATGAGCATGCTTTTCACCATCAACAATTCCCCTTTTGCAGGAAGAGAAGGTACCTATGTTACTTCGCGCCACATCCGTGAGAGGCTGGCAAAGGAAACTGAAAAGAATCTGGCCCTGAAAGTGGAAGAAATGGATTCACCCGACAAGTTCCAGGTTTTTGGAAGAGGGATCCTTCACCTGGCTATCCTCGTGGAAACCATGCGTCGTGAAGGATATGAGTTCCAGCTTGGCCAGCCGAATATCCTTACCAAAATGGTTGACGGGAAGATCTATGAACCCGTAGAGTTGTTGAGAGTAGCAGTTCCGGAATTGTTTTCGGGAAAGGTTATAGAGATCGTCAGCCGCAGAAGGGGAGACTTGATCCACCTTGAAACCAAGCGTGACCGGACCATCCTCGAATTTGATATTCCTGCACGCGGACTGATCGGGCTGCGGAACCCGGTACTGACAGCTACCGAAGGAGAAGCAGTGATCGCGCACAGGTTTAAAAGTTATGAGCCCTGGAAAGGAGATATGTCCAGCCGGAACAGTGGCTCGCTGATTGCCGGGGAAACCGGAACCGCTATCACCTATTCGATCGATAAACTCCAGGACCGGGGAAAATTTTTCATCGAACCGGGTGAAAATATCTATGCCGGGCAGGTAGTGGGAGAAAGTACCCGCAGCGATGACATGGTCATCAACCTTACGAAGACCAAAAAACTCAGCAATGTGCGTGCTTCCGGTTCGGATGATAAAGCCGTGATCGTTCCTGCAGTAAAGTTCTCGCTGGAGGAAGCGATGGAATACATCCAGGGGGATGAATTTGTGGAAGTGACGCCAAAATCTATCCGGTTACGGAAGATCATCCTGGATGAAACAGAAAGAAAAAGAAGTAAAAAAGCAGGATAACTCCATCTCCGGGAATCACCTGACATATCAGAAAAATCTGTAACTTTGTTCTTCCGGAAAAACGCTGAAAAATATGGCAGATCAGGATAAAAAATTGGAGGAAAAGGTCATCGAAGCGCTCAAACGGGTGCATGACCCCGAGATCCCGATCAACATTTATGATTTGGGATTGATCTATGAACTGAAAATCGACCAGTCGGTCGTATATATAACCATGACCCTTACAACCCCGAATTGCCCGATCGCAGAAGATATGCCGGGCATCGTTTACAACGAGGTGAAACTTGTGGAGGGGGTTAAAGATGTGAAGGTTGATCTGGTTTTTGACCCACCCTGGGATAAAGATATGATATCGGAAGCCGCACTCCTGGAATTGGGGCTTCTCTGATAAAGCGGTTCATCCGTTGCAATATATACGGTCGCAATTTCGTTATTTTTGTGTATTAATAATAATATCCTGAACTGAACATTGTATTAATCTATTAGATGACTGCAAAGATTGGCGACCTTCTTGCAATGGTAAATGACCCTTCGGATCTCCGGAAGTTGAAAGTAGAAGAACTTCCCCGGCTCTGCACGGAAATCCGGCAATTTATCATTGATGTAATTTCAACCAATCCCGGACACCTGGGTGCCAGCCTGGGCACGGTTGAGCTGACTGTTGCCATCCATTATGTTTTCAATACTCCTTTCGATAAAATTATCTGGGATGTAGGCCACCAGGCTTATACCCATAAGATCCTCACCGGCAGAAAGGATGTTTTTCATACCAACCGGATGTACAAAGGCATCAGCGGGTTTCCGCGGATGAGTGAAAGTATATACGATGCATTTGGGACCGGACATTCATCCACCTCCATTTCCGCCGCGCTGGGCATGGGTGTTGCCGCCAACCTGAACAACGAAAGAGACCGGCACCACGTAGCTATCATTGGCGATGGCGCCATTTCGGGAGGAATGGCTATGGAAGCAATGAACAATGCCGGGGTTTCAAATGCCAACCTGCTGGTTATCCTGAACGATAATGGAATCGCGATCGACAAGAATGTCGGGGCGATCAAGGATTATCTTGCGGATATTGTGACCTCCGGCACATACAATAAGATCCGTGATAAGATATGGCTGATGCTGGGAGGTGGAACCCGTTACGGAAAAAATTCCAGGGCCGTTGTCAAGCAGCTCGGGAATGCCCTGAAGTCGACCCTGCTGAACCGGAGCAATCTCTTTGAGGCCTTTAATTTCCGCTATTTCGGACCGGTGGACGGACATGATGTGATCCGGCTCGTAAAATTGCTGGAAGACATGAAAAAACTCCATGGTCCCAAGCTGCTCCATGTTGTAACCGTGAAAGGTAAAGGGTATACGCATGCTGAGAAAGAACAAACCATCTATCATTCTCCCGGGGTTTTTGATAAGAATACGGGTGAAATACAGGAAGATAAATGCCATAACCAACCTCCCAAATACCAGACGGTTTTTGGACGCACCATTGTCGAGCTGGCAGAGGCAAACCGAAAAATCGTCGGGATAACACCGGCCATGTCAACCGGTTGTTCACTCAATATCATGATGACTAAAATGCCGGAAAGGGCTTTTGATGTGGGGATCGAAGAACAGCATGCAGTCACTTTTTCAGCCGGACTCGCAGCCTCCGGGATGATCCCGTTCTGCAATGTTTATTCGACCTTCCTGCAACGCGCTTACGACCAGATCATCCATGATGTGGCGCTCCAGAAGCTGAATGTTGTGTTTTGCCTCGACCGTGGGGGATTGGTTGGTGAAGATGGCGCCACCCACCATGGATCCTTCGATCTTGCTTATCTGAATTGCATTCCTAACATGACGGTATCGGCCCCCATGAACGAGGAAGAACTCCGGAACCTCATGTACACGGCCCAGCTTGAAGCAAAAGGCCCGTTTGCAATCCGTTATCCCAGGGGAAGAGGTGTCATGCCGCAATGGAAAACGCCTTTCAAAGAATTGACGGTAGGAAAAGGCAGGATGACCCTCGACGGTGCCGATGCAGCAATCATTACCATCGGCCATATTGGCAATGCCGCGGTTGCAGCTTGTAAGGAATTGGAACAACAGGGATTTTCTGTCGCTCATTATGATATGATCTTCCTGAAACCCATAGATACTGAACTTCTTCATGAGATCTTCAGAAAGTTCAAAAAAATTGTAACGGTTGAAGACGGAACTATCATCGGCGGACTTGGCTCTGCCGTCATCGATTTCATGTCGGAAAAGGGATATTCGGCCCGGATTAAAAAGCTGGGTATTCCTGATCATTACATTGAACAGGGTACTATCGCCGAGTTGCAACACGAATGTGGCTATGATAAAGAAGGAATTATGGCAGCGCTGAAGGAAATTCTGGACCCGGCTATCGCACAAGGATAAAACTTCCCTGGAAATTATTTTAGAAATTCAATTGATCCTTTTCTTCACGGTTTCCCAGGTTTCGGTGATAAGGAAACTTTCGTCCATATTGCCCATCATAGTAATGAATTTCTTTATTGGGATTGAAAATGACAGGATGTCTTTTGGAACACAGGGCCGTGCGGAACAGTCGAACATGCCAAGAATGGCTCTCGGGCTGTTTTTGGAATTTTCAAGGTAGGTCCGGTAAACAATGCTGCTGCAGCCGGAACCGAAAGGGGCAATAACGCCATCCCCATCCACCTGGTCGAAATTTGCAAGGGTGAACAGGCCCGAAAGAACATCAGGTGTTGCAAAAAAAATGACTGCTTCCGGTTCATCCTGTTCTTCCAGTTTATCCCATCGTTTAAAGACAATGTATTTTTCCCCGGCCGGGATGTTTTGCATCTTTTTCATGACCTCCCTGACCATTTCCGGAGTGCGGATGTAACGTTCGCCTTCCATTTCCCCAGGGATTCCGCAGGAAAGAAAATATTCGAAATTCGGCCGCATTCCTTTGGCATATCCAAAATATCGCTTCGATCCGCCACAGCGAAGCCCGGCATTATTGTATGCCAGCGATTCGCCCTTCCGGACCCTTGCCAGTTCACAGATGATGCAGCTCCAGCCCTTGCTCTCATCTGCCAGGGTGGCTGTTCCGGGATTCAGGGAATAGAAATAGACAAATGGCAATTCGGCTTTACCGAAGAACTTTTCCCACTTCAGCAGGAATTCGTTTTTTGTATTACTGTCCATAATCGTATTTTAACTTGCAATGGCCGGCATCTGACGGTCATATTGTTTATCGGTCATCAGCTTCAGCATGAAATCGGCAACATCTGCCCGGGGGATCCGGCGTGAAACCGGTGAACCCATGGTGATCTTGTATTTCCCGGTTTTCGGGGCATCGGTCAATCCGGTAGGACGAATGATGACCCAGTCGGCATTGCTTTCCTGGATAATTTTCATCTGCCGAACCTTATCTAAGAAAACCTGCTTCAGGAATAATGGAATGATGATTTTTCCAAACAAAATCCCTGCATCATTGCCTAAGATCCCAGAGGAAGACATGCAGATGAAACGACTCACCTTGCATTCCTTCATTGCCCGGAGAATATTCCGTGTGCCTTCCGACAAAACAGTGGTAGGTTTTCGGGTTTCGACACCGAGCGCACTGATAATTACATCCTGGCCTTCGACAGCCTGTTTAACCTTATCATATTCCCCGATATCACCCTGTATCATCTGGAGATTTTTATGCTGGATTGTTACGGAAGAGGATTTTCGCGCAAAAGCTGTTACCTGGTGCCCCTTATCCAATGCCTGGTAAACCGTCAGTATTCCGGTTCGGCCACTGGCACCAAAAATTGCGATTTTCATGGGTTGAATTTTTGTGCCAAGTTACGAACTTCCGGACGAAAAATCTTAATACATTTACACAAACATATTCTTTGTGGGTTACCAGGACCTCTTCCGCAAAAAGTCGATTGAACATATCCTGAAAGATGCCGACAGGCATCTGGGCGAAACAACCCACATGCACCGGAGCCTGAATGTACGTGACCTGACAGCACTCGGGATCGCTGCAATCATCGGGGCCGGGATCTTTAGTACGATTGGTACGGCAGCGGCTGCCGGTGGACCTGCAGTTTCACTTCTGTTTGTTTTTACGGCGGTAGCCTGTGGATTTTCGGCCATGTGCTATGCCCATTTTGCTTCGCGCATACCCATCAGCGGAAGCGCCTATACATACGCCTATGCCAGTTTTG